>Ga0315908_10004278_pt1 | contig 10302 bp, 4 predicted proteins | sample LakEriMetagenome_12_FD_203520 | JGI IMG/M metagenome (GOLD analysis project Ga0315908, IMG submission 203520) | Freshwater fungal communities from buoy surface, Lake Erie, Ohio, United States - Buoy 4 MA124 | ecosystem: Environmental > Aquatic > Freshwater > Lake > Lake biofilm | place: USA...
AGGCATATTCTAGTCTATAAGTAACTCCCGCAGTAAGTGAAATTCCTTCGGTGTAGTAATACGCATTGTTGTTTTGACCTCCCAATACCGTACAACGCATGTGCTTGGTATTGAATCCCCAATCTGGTGTGGTTGGATCAGAATTTACCCAATAGCTGGCATAAGGAGAACCCGTGTAGGGTGGCAAGGGCGTAACTAAATTTTCGGTAGAATTACAAGCCGGTAAATAAGGCGGTGTAGAATCTTCAAAATCTTGCTCGTATGGTGCGCCCGTTACAAACGGATCGGCAACAGGGGTACATCGTGTAGTAAAAGTACCAACAACTGACCAGGCACCCGTAGCGCTACAATTGGAACGCACGTATACATAATAGAGCGTATTAGGCGTTAAGCCGGTTAAATTTTGAGATGTTCCAGCAATTCCCGTAAACTGAGGTGTAGTAGCGCCAGTAGGTAATGTCGCTGATGTAGAATAGAATAATTGGTAATTGGATGCCGCTGGATTTGGACTGTTGTTTGACGAAGCTGTCCATGTTATTGTAGCACTGTTATGTGTAATGGTAAGCGGCAAAGCCCTTACATTGCTTGGCGCAATACAAGCTGGCGGTGAATAAGTGAATTTGGTCGGCACTGAGATACAGGCACTTTTTGTAGCAACTGTAGCATTATTAGCAGTGGCTAATGGAATAGTTGCAGGACCAACTGGCCAAACTAAGGTAGCTGCTGTAGGCAAATTCAAGGCCAAAAAATCAGTGTTGACTGAACCACGCAATCCAATTTGACCAAAAAGAGGAGTTAATGCATTTAAGGTGTTTGGCGTGGTGGTCGGTCTGTAAATCATGTCAATTACTCCAGACTCATTGAGCACGATTTGTATATTTAATGTACCCGCTATTGCAGTTCCTGTAGCATTTACACGCAACCCAACATATTCTATTGTGAGCGTTCTAGCAACAAGATCTGTTCTGTATTTAATAGAAACATTATTATTACGAAGGTTGGTGCCGTAAACTGAAATTGCACCCGCATACCCCTCCACACTTGCTATAGGATTGTAATTCGTAGCCGATGGCAAAGTGGTTCCAAAAGAAATAAAACCATTTGGGGAAACATTTACAGTTGTATATACTGTTCCGTTGTAATTAAAGTTAAACCCAACCGGAATGGTAGCCGGAGTATGGTTGTCCCAACTCTGGGTTGCACTTGGCGCAGGAATAGGAGCTGTCCATGAAATTTCTGTTGCACCACCCGCCACTGTAAGCGGCACATAAGACGCAACTGTTGAAGCAGAAAAGGTATAAGCATTTACTTGGCCTTGAACTGAGGCAATGGTAAATAAACTAATAACCAAAAATAAAAGTTTCGATTTTAAGGAATATACATCCTGAAAAAAATCAATTTTAGCTTTGAGTAAAGTTGTAATCATTTTCTGTTAATTTATTTTGTAAAACTTGAAATTTATAAAAGAAGACGACTTAACTATTAAAAATTATCGACCAAAAGCAATTTTCATCGACAAACAACAATTGAGCAAAGACGCTCCTCAATATTACATATTTTTTAGTTTACATTAAAAAAAATATGCTAACAATTTACTTACATACCAAAAAAAAAATCACCTCTAAAGGCGATCTGAATTATTGAAAATAAAAATAAAAATAAAACTTAAGCTATCGCGCTGTTGTAGTTTGCCGCTTTTTTGCTAAACGTTTTAAGCAATAAACGATTGGGGGCAATTCCAGAATTGATGAGTTGTTTTTTGCTGCTCCCCTTCAAATCTTGCGTTGAACCAGGTTGAATGTTTTGTTTCGTTCCCATAAACCAAGACATAAAATTCAAGGATTCAGAAACCGAACTAGCAGTAGATGTTGCCGTCAATTCTTGATTTGGCGTAGCCACTTGATCTTGCGCAAAGGTTACTTGAGAAAACACAAACAACACAAATACAAGAAGGGCTTTGGCCGTACTTGATAAAGATGTTGTATTTTTATTTGTGTTGCTCATAGTTGCTCTGTTCTGTATGATTTAGAAACAGGTCAAAACTAAGGCAAAGCACTAGCGAGCTAAAAAATACTCGTTATTCTACTTTAAAACTCGTTAAACGCACCAAAACGAACAATCCGAAGCTTTTAAACGATAAAACATGTCGTTCGTCGATGATTTATTGACTTATGCGTAGCAAAAAAAGATGATATTAGTACCCAAAAAGGCAATTATGCACAAAAAAGTGCTTACTGAAGAAGTACAGTAACCAATTTGTGTAGAAACAGCCAAAAAAGAATTACAACAATTCCACAATTCGCTCCAAAGCCATACCTCGGGATCCTTTGATAAGTAATAGCGCATTTTGAAAAGGAGTGGTGGTGCAAAACTGCTCAAAATCGGCATAGGAGTTAAAAAACTGCATCACTTGCGAGTCTATCCGATGTGCATAAAAACTGGGCCCTACAAAATAGGTACAGGGTACAGTTGTTTGCGAAACAAGCTTCACTAAAGCGGCATGCTCTGCAGCAGATTCCTCACCCAACTCAAACATGTCACCCAAAATCATAATTTTGGACGAATGCTGAAGCTGAGCAAAATTTGCCACAGCAACAGCCATACTGCTTGGGTTGGCATTGTATGCGTCTAAGATGATCTCGTTTCCGTTTTTTTGAAGCAGTTGGGAACGATTGTTTGTAGGTATGTAATTAGCAATTGCCGAATGTATGTCTGCAGTAGGCACAGAAAAATAGATGCCAATGGTTATTGCCGCACATATATTAGTTGCATTATACAATCCGATTAACTGGGATTGCACTTTAGCACCTTCATGAGAAAGAGAAACAAAAGGATTGGCTTGAATAGCCGTTATATTTACATCAACTTGGGTATTGTAAGCGCTAAACGTATAGGCATCAATCGACTCAGATTGCGCGAGCTGTATTGGATCATCGGCGTTAACAAACACCTTTTTATGGTGTGCACGTAAATATCCATACATTTCACTTTTACCTTTAATTACCCCTTCTACTCCACCAAAACCTTCCAAGTGTGCTTTTCCAAAATTGGTGATGTAACCAAAATCAGGGGAGGCTAATGCACAAAGAAACTCAATTTCTTTTTGGTGGTTGGCCCCCATTTCTACAATGCCAATTTTGGTTTTCGAATCAAACGACAACAAGGTGAGTGGCACACCTATATGATTGTTCAAATTACCAACTGTGGCTTTGCAAGCATACTTCTGAGACAAAACCGCATGGATTAGTTCTTTGGTAGTGGTTTTCCCATTGCTACCGGTTAGAGCAATAATTGGCAAACCAAGGTACGTTCTGTGATAATGCGCCAATTCTTGCAGCGTTGTCAACGCATCTGACACAACAATAGTTCGGTCATCGATAAAATAAGACGCATTGTCAATGAGCACATAGGAAGCGCCAAGCTGCAGGGCTTCGGCAGCAAAGGTATTGGCATCAAATCGATCGCCCTTTAAGGCAACAAAAAAAGCGTTAGGGGTAATTTTGCGCGTATCAATTACAATGCCGGATGATTGCAAAAACAACGCATGAATGTCAGCTAGAGTCATGTGTATATTCAATAAAAAAAGCCCTAATTAAAGGGCTTTTGTATGCTTAGTTTCTTGGTCTTTTCTTGTGGTCTGCTTTAGGCCCAACTCTGGACATCGCACAACGGAATCCGATATAATCAGAAGCCATATCTTGTGGGAAATATCTGCGTTGTCCTGGATCCAACCAATAGGCTCTATCTCTCCATGAACCTCCTTTGTATACACGAGATTTATCGTCTACCAAAGAAGTTCTTTTGGATGATCTGTCGTATTTTCTTGTCATGTTTCCAAGTGTATCGATAAGCGCAATATGCACTGGCGCATCGTACATCTTGTTTTTGAGCTTTGACGCATCTTCGTCAGCAGTACCAAAATCGTAGTAACGTGTGGATTGTTTGTCACCGTCTCTATAATTCTTGTGATTGCTCTTGTCAAAATTCATACGCAAATATGTCTCATTTGCATCCACAGGAACTTGCACGATTTGACCTGGAAAACTTCTAGCGATTAATTTACCATTAGATAAAGTGTCGAACTTTTGAGTCTCTTTGGTAACTAATTCCACTTTTCCGTCATCGCCAATTTTGTTTTTCTCATACACGTTTCCTCTGAAATAGTTGAAATCACTTGCTTCATCATCAACTATAGGACGGTATACGTCGGCAACCCACTCGGCTACGTTTCCGGCCATATCATACAAACCAAAATCGTTTGGTGGATATGATTTAACCGTGTTTGTAATGTCGGCACCATCATCAGACCAACCGGCAATTCCACCGTAGTCTCCTTTTCCTTGTTTGAAGTTAGCCAACTGATCACCTTTAATCTTTCGCTTACCCGTACGAGTATAACTTCCAGACCAAGGATATTTCTTTTGTCCTTTGTATATGTTGTATTCTCTTTGACCTACATCCGCTGCAGCAGCATATTCCCATTCGGCCTCAGTTGGCAAACGGTATTCAGGCAAAACAATACCTGATGATCGTTGCGCATACACATTACGCGCTGGTTTTTCAGTAGCCGGTGTATCTTTAGTGCCTTTGGTTTTGATAGGTTTAGACATACTGTTTTTTCTGCCTTTCAACACGATTTTATCATCCCCACCAAAAGTTTTTGATGGCGCATTTAAATAGGTTTCTGTATTGAAATTAGCTTCAGGAGTTACGTCTAATAATTTAGCGTCTTTTTTGAGGTAGCCTTCGCGCTCCAACACATTTTCGTTCACCCGTTCGGTTCTCCACTTGCTGTATTCAACCGCTTGAATCCAATTTACACCAACCACAGGATAACCAGCATAGGCAGGATGTCTCAAATAATTGTTTGTCATGGTTTCGTTGTATCCCAAACGATTTCTCCAAACTAAGGTGTCTGGCAAAGCGCCTTCGTAAATGTTTTTGTAATTTTCTTGATCTGGCGGAAAAACACGTTTTAACCAATCTAAGTATTCCATATACATTAAATTAGTTACTTCAGTTTCATCCATGTAAAAGGATTGAACGTGTTGTTGATTAGGTGTATTGTTCCAATCGTGCATCACATCGTCTTGCACTTTACCCATAGTAAATGTTCCACCTTCAACCATAATTAGACCGGGGCCAGTCTCTTGACGTTTGAAGTTAGAAGCATATTGAAACCCTCCTTTTTTGTCGTTCACTTTCCAGCCTGTAGCTGACGAAGCGTTCTTAGAACCTGATTGTTTACTACAACTTGCAGTTAATCCAACCAAAACAACCGCAGCTAACAGTAGTTTGTAAGTCATCATTTTGTTTGCTTTCATACGTTTAGTAGGTAAAAATTTCGTGGCGCAATATATGAATTAACCATTACACTGCAACATCTTTTTGTTAAAATATTTAATCACTTGTACTGTCGGGTTTGGTCCGAACAAAAAACAAACGCTAAAATTATGTTTATATTATTAGCAATGTGTAATAATACCTTATTTTTACGAGCAAAATAATTCAAGCTATTGTGCGTTTCTATCAAATGAAAAAAATTATATTCTTAGTCTTTATTTGTTTTTTTACTACTAGTTGGAGTCAAAATAAAGTAGACATCAACGTAAATTGGACACCCACTTCCCCCTATTTCATTGGCAGTTACTCAATTAAAATTCCCCAATTCAAAGCGCCAGAATTTTCGTTTGACGACGGAAATAAATCCATAATTTACTCCTCCTTTACCCCAAGTTCAAGGCCAATTGAAGAATCCAGCTTGATCATTTCGGACTTGGTCACTGTACCCATTTCTATTAGCGAACTTGGCGAGTTGAACCGAAACAACATTCCCAATTCAATAAACGCTAGCCTATCCAACGTAGTGGCCAGAGAAAAGTACAACACTGTTTTTTCATTTTCTCCACTAATCAAACAAAACGACACTTATTATAAAGTAGTGAGTTTGCGTTATGCGTTTGCCTATTCCAATAAAAGACAAGCAGCTGCTCCATCTGATTTTACCTCTGTGTATAATTCGGTATTGGCCAGCGGCGACTTTTATCGGTTTTACATCACTAAATCAGGTGTTTACAAAATTTCAAGAGATTTTTTACAACAATTAGGCATCAATACATCAGGACTAGATCCGCGTAAAATTCAAGTGTACGGCAATGGTGGCCGCATGATTCCATTAAAAAACAACGCGCCTTATCCGGCTGACTTAACGGAAAATGCCGTTCAAGTGGTTGGCGAAGAAGACGGCCTTTTTGATTCATCCGATTACATTTTATTTTATGGTGAAGGAGTAGACAATTGGAACAACGAAAGCCAAACGTCAACTAATTTATATGCCGACAAATCCTACTATTATATAAAAGTAGGTACAGAAAACGGGAAGCGCATCGGCCCACTAGTTGAAGCTGACGCACCCAGCAATTTGATTATCAACGAATTTGACGATTACCAATACCATGAAGTTGACCGTGTAAACATTGCTCGACTAGGAAGACGTTGGTTTGGCGAAGAATTCCAAGTAAATAACCAGCAAAGTTTTGATTTTTCTGTTCCCAATGTAGTAGCGGGTTCAAACAGCAGCCTAAAAGTATATACCGCTGCTGCATCAGGCAATTTCACGAGTTTTAGAGTGGAGGCCAATGGGCAACAAGTAGGCAACATCAGCATTGGCCCGATTGGGAGTTATACAGAGGCCGTGGAAGGCGTGCTCAACACCACTTTTCCTGCCTCAGAAAACGTGACCATTTCGCTTACCTACAACAACAATGGCGCGCCCAGTGCCGATGGATACTTAGACTACATTATTTTAAAATCCAAACGAAGATTACTTCCTACTGGCAAACAATTTGCATTTCAATTCGACGCAGCCAGCACAAGTTCGGGTGTGGGCACCTATCAATTCCAGGATGCAACAGGCATAAGCCAAGTTTGGGACATTACAAACATATACGATGTAACCCAAAAAAATACAAACTCATCAGCAGCCTTCAGTTTTAACCAAAATATGGGTGAAATACGCAAGTACACCACAGTGGTTCTTGCCGACACCTATGTCCCAAGCTTGGACAGCGAGACTAAAATTGCCAATCAAAATTTAAAAGGCACCCTGTTTCTGGATAGTCAAGGGCAATTCAAAGACATTGATTACCTTATTTTTACCCCAAAACTATTTCAACAACAGGCTGAAAAACTAGCGCAATTTCATCGTTCCTACTCGCAGTTAAATGTAAAAGTAATCACCTTAGAATCTATATATCCTGAATTTAGCTCAGGAAAACAAGACATTGGCGCCATTCGAAACCTAGTAAAATATATCTATTTCAATGCTTCAAGCCCCGACAAAAGAGTGAAATACGTGAACTTATTTGGCGATGCATCTTATGACTTCAAAAACAGGATTTCCAAATTTTCCAATTTTGTCCCTATCTACCATTCGTTAAATAGTTACACGCTAGGCGAATCCTCCTTTGCTTCTGATGACTATTTTGGCATGATGGACCCCACAGAAGGCGATGTAGATGGAAGCAGCAGAGGATTAGACATTGCCGTTGGCCGAATGATTGCCAACTCTACCAAACAAGCAGACGAACTAGTTACTAAGGTAATCGATTATCATGATGTAAAATCCTATGGAAATTGGCGCAATAACTTTGTGGTCATTGCAGATGATTCCGATGTCGTGCAAGACGCCTCGCTTCAGACACGCATGAATAATCTGGCCGATACCGTTGTAAATGAAAAACCGTTCCTAAATGCCAAAAAAATACTATTGGACGCCTATGTGCAAGAAACTGCCTCAGGCGGAAGTCGATACCCTAAAGCAAGAGAAGATTTTTTTAATGCCTTCGGAAAAGGAGCGTTGGTGTTTAATTTCTTAGGCCATGGCGGCGAGGATGGCCTTACCCAAGAACGCGTTTGGGATAAATCTGATGGGCAAAACCTATCGAACAAATACAAATACCCTCTCTTCATTACCATCACCTGTCAATTTTCGCGTTTTGACAATCCGTTTCGTCCCACAGCCGGCGAGTACACCTACTGGAATCCCATTGGTGGAGCCATTTCTATGATAACGACCATTCGTGAAATTGGTCAAATTACCGGAGAGACCTTTAACGATATTTTGTCAAAGTATTTGTTTTCCTATGGTTCCAACCAATACACTTCCATTGCTGAAGCCCTTCGATTGGCAAAAAACGACCCACAAGCGCAAGCCACTCGAGTGGTCTTTTACCTGGGAGATCCCGCCTTGTTTTTGGCCATTCCTAAACCCAAAATTCAGCTTACACAAGTAAACGATGTACCCATTTCAGGTACAATTGACGACTTAAAATCCTTGGCTTACGTGAAATTAACTGGCGAAGTGGTAGACGAAAATAATGCTGTTCAAAGCAATTACAACGGTACACTTGCCGTACAAATTTTTGACAAAGAAATCATCCGCAGCACCTTCAACAATGACGGAAATAGCCCGGTTATCAATTTCAAAACACTTGGTGAAACCATCTTTCGTGGAAATGCAACCGTGAGTAACGGACAATTTGAATTTGGTTTTGTTGTGCCGCGCGACATCTCAATCCCCTTAGGCAATGGGCGAATTAGCTTTTACAGCAAAAAAGAAAACACCTACCTGGACAACAGCGGATCCAATACCACTGTAAAAATTGGTGGCATCAACACCAATGCAGCCGCTGATAATATCCCGCCTCAAGTCAAGCTGTACATGAACGACCAAAGTTTTGTGGACGGTGGAATCACGAACACTTCACCACTTTTCTTGGCTTATTTAGAAGACGAAAACGGAATCAATACAGCAGGCGGAATTGGACACGACATTGTGGCAATACTCGACGGAAACGAAAGCAATCCCTACAAACTAAACGAGTATTACGAAACCGAATTGGACGACTACAAAAAAGGGAAAGTAAAGTTCCCTTTTCGAAATTTATCCCCTGGTTTACACACGATTACGTTTAAAGCTTGGGATGTATACAATAATTTAGTGACTTCGGAGTTACAGTTTATGGTAACCAGCAATGAATCCATTACACTTACTAATGTTTTGAATTACCCGAACCCATTTGTCAATTATACCGAGTTTTGGTTTACCCATAATCGCCCCTTTGAACCGTTGGAAGTTCAGGTTCAGGTGATTACCATTACAGGTAAAATTGTTTGGACCAAAAATCAGACCATCACTACCGAAGGTTTTCTGTCAAGAGAAATCAATTGGGACGGACGAGACGATTTTGGCGACCGGATTGGTAAAGGCGTTTACATTTACAAATTGACAATAAAATCAACACTCACAGGAAGCAAAACAGAAAAATACGAGAAACTTGTTATCCTTTAATAAAACACTATATTTGTTCCTCTTAAAAATTTACGATGAGAAAAGTTACCCTTGTTTTACTCTTTATTTTTAGTTCCCAATTCAGTAAAGCGCAAAATCCCACAAATGTAATAACCACTGCAGTTCCCTTTTTAATGGTTGCCGGTGATGCCCGATCAGCGGGTATGGGTGACAATGGTGTAGCCACAACAGCGGATGCTTTTTCCCAACAATACAATCCAGCTAAATATGCATTTTCATTAGAGAAGCAAGGATTTTCTGCCAGCTATACTCCCTATTTAACGCAATTAGTAAACGACATTTCGCTTGGTCAAGTTACCTATTACAACCGATTCAAAGAGCGAAGTGCAGTTGGTGCCAGTTTGCGCTATTTCAGTTTAGGAGAAATTCAACTTACTGATATCAACGGCGAGCAGCTGTATATTGTTAAGCCAAATGAATTAGCATTGGATGTTTCCTATTCTTTGAAATTAAGCGATCGTTTTGCCATGGCAGTTGCCGGTCGATTCATTAGTTCTAATTTACGAATTCAAGATGGATCAAATGACAACAGAGCGGCGCGATCTTATGCAGTTGATGTAGCGGCCTTTTACCAATCTGAAGAAATGGCCTTTACTGACTTCAACGGCCGTTTGCGATTTGGGATGAACATGCAAAATTTGGGTCCAAAAATCAATTACGACCAAACACAAAATGCTGAAAATTCAAACTTTTTGCCTTCAAATCTTAAAATAGGTTCTGGTTTTGATTTTATTTTAGATGACTACAACAAAGTATCGTTAAATGTTGAATTTGCCAAATTGTTGGTGCCAACACCACAACAACCAAAAGATCTAGACGGCGATGGAACTATTTCTGTTGCGGAAAGAGAAGCCAGTAGATTAGCCTATAATAAAATTGGTTGGTCTGAAGGAATATTCAAGTCATTCAATGACGCACCCGGCGGACTG
>Ga0315908_10004280_pt1 | contig 10295 bp, 11 predicted proteins | sample LakEriMetagenome_12_FD_203520 | JGI IMG/M metagenome (GOLD analysis project Ga0315908, IMG submission 203520) | Freshwater fungal communities from buoy surface, Lake Erie, Ohio, United States - Buoy 4 MA124 | ecosystem: Environmental > Aquatic > Freshwater > Lake > Lake biofilm | place: USA...
AACCATTCAACTGCATTGTATGTTGTGATAATTACTGAAACTTTCATTTTTTCTTTTGAAAAGTGAAAATACTATTTTTTAACAACTATTTCTTCCAAAATTTTAATTTCTTTTTCAATCTCCTCTTTCTAAAGTATTGATTTTGAAAATCAGTTGTCATTTTCCATAATGTTCGGAAGATCAATTCCTCTGATTCTCCAGAAACAATAGCATATTCATTACTCATTACTCTTACCATTTCTTCTTTATTGGTCAATCGACATAGATTTTTCATTCTAATATCAAAAGTCATCTGGTTGTGAAATTTCATTCTGTTTAAATCAACTAAGAAGAAATTGTAATTTCCCTTCTCCTTTTTTTTAATCAAGGTATTGCCTGGAGAATGATCTAAAAACTCGATTCCTTTTTGGTGTAACGTATAGGTAAAACGAGTAAATTGTCTTAAAATTATTTCGTTTTCAGGAAATTCTGGAATTTGAACTAGTTCTCTAAAAGTTAAATCACAATCTAAATGTTCACTTACATAATAACTCTTTTTTAATCCAAAAATAGTTGAGCTTTCAAAGTAAGCCATAGGCTGTGGGGTTCCTATATTATTTTCTAATAGTTTATTGGCATATTCAAATGATCTTCTCGCTTTAGATTTTCTAAAATATTTGTAAATGATTGAATTGAGTAGATGTGGTTTTTTGAATGATTTCACATTTACTTTGATAGTATCTACATCAAATAATTTAATGATATTTCTATTACCGTCACCAAAAATAAGTCCAGAACTATTGAAATTATCAATGATATTAATTATCTCATTTTGCTTAGATAAATATGCCGAATTAAAATTTATAGGATTTTTCAATTTTAATTATTTGTCAGATGTTACGATTACTATTTTTTGAGAATTTAAATAAATGCTTAAACCATTGTCCGAAATTTTTAAAAAACAAGAATGTTTTTGAAATATTAAAATTTTTATCGTTTTCAGCAATGTACATTATCTCCTTAAAATCTTTTGAATTTAAGAAGCCTAATTTCTTCCATCTGTCAGGCTCAATAAAATAAAAATCTTCAAAATCATTATAGTTGGTTTCGTCTACGGCCAACCATTTTTCCAAAAAGGTGTCGTTTACATCAACGTTGTGCCCCCAATTGTCAATTTTGAATCGCAATTCTTCCTCTGTTCTGCACAAAGTTTCGTGAAGTAAAATGGTATTGGTATAAATTATTCTTTCTTTTGTTTGTCGAGCACATTTATAATTTGGAAAATTAGTGGCCAACATAAACTTGTGAGGAGCATTTACATATAAAATTCCATTATCAGTAAATTTATACAAGTGAACTAAAAAAGCAGCAATTTGTATGGGTGTTTTTTTAGGGTTATCAAGATACTTGTCTCGTTTTCTTAATTCCTTTACAAATTTCTCGAAGTTGATAAATATTTCATCGGCATCGACTTGAACTAACCAATTTCCGATTCCCATTTTTAAAGAAAGTAAGTGTCTTTCTCTATTATCATTTTCAATTGCTGACAAATCAGCTACATAAAAATCATCGCGATATAATGTTATTTTATTATCAACATCAAAGTCTTTCAGCCATTCAAAAAAGGAAGGATCAACATCAAATTTCTGGCCAGACCATGTTCGATAATCTTTATCGATAGCTATAAAAATAGTATCTGCAGAATTATAAACAGGAGGAATAGAATTTTTTAATTTCTCATAATCGTAGGACAATAAAAACCCAACTTGTATTTTTTTCATCTTTTGAATTTAAATTAAATGCCTCACAAAAAATTTCATTTATTTCTAAATTTAGGAACAAATAACAACGTAAAACTGATCATCATTTTTAAAAACTTCCAAGCTTTTGGAAAATTTTGAATATGAAAAATTTGTTTAAACCGTTTTGAATTGAGCTCAGAAACCAGAATATAATCGTCAGCAAAAAGTGGAAAATATTTATCAATTGTTTGCTTGCGTTCTTCTAGATCAAGATATTTATACTTTGCAATTGAAGATATACCCGTAAAATCAAAGTTACTAATGGTAAGATTTAAATATTTATAAGCCACGTTTTTATAACAGATTGCATAAATGAAAAACTCCCAATCGGAAGCAATTTTATAGTTTTCGTTGTAAAGAAAAATATCTAAAAACAATTTTCTTCTAATAACCGAGGATTGATGACTTAATGAACTAGAGTAGAAAAACGAAAAAGAAAGCTTTTCTGGGAAAGTTCTTTTTTTTGTTGAATTGCTATAAACTCTATAATAATCGCCGTAATAAATATCAAATTCTTCTGTTAGTTGGTGCTCTATATTTTCTACTACTTGGTCATTGTAAAATGTATCTCCGCTATTCATAAAAATTAAAAACTCCCCTTTGGCAGCTTTAATTCCTTTATTCATGGCGTTATAAACCCCATTATCTGGTTCACTTACCCAATAATCAATCTTTTCTTTATTCTGCTCAATTATTTCAACTCCACCATCAGTACTGCCAGCGTCAATTACTATAAACTCAAAATCTTGCCAGGATTGTGATAGGACGCTTTTAATAGTCTTATCCAATCCTATTTTGTCATTGTAATTAATAGTAATGATAGATATTTTAGTCATAATTTATTTATAAAATAAAAAATATAGTTTGGCCATGGGATGATTTAATTATTTAAGGGCGCGTAAATTAATCTTATAAGAAAGCATTAAATTAAAAGAATTTTGGAATTGCAACCTCTTTAAACTTATCACAAACAAATTTTATTTTCTCTTCATCTAGATACAAATGATTGGGCAAATAAAGTCCGTAATCATGAATCACATCTGCTACTTCCAATGGAGTATGTCCATACTTTTTTATCCAAAAAGGTTGTTTACCCATACTTCCACAAATTAAAGGGCGCACTTCAATATTGTTTTTCTTTAAATGATTGAAAACTTCCATTCTGTTTTCTACAATTGTTCCATAGGCAAAAGAAGACAATTGGGCGTATTTACTTTCTTGTTTCCAATATTTACCTTCTAAATATTTATTGTAAGAATTATAATTATTTTCTCTTACCTTAATTATTTCCTCCATTTTATCCAACTGACTGATGCCAATGAAAGCATTTAAATCAGTAGATCTTAGGTTAAATCCTGGGTAATAAAATGTGTAAAATTCCCTTACATCGTCAATATTATACTCTTTCTTCCACTCTTCTTTAAAATTAGAATCAACGTCACGAGACCAACCATGAGAGCGAATTGAAAGCATTAAATTGTATAATTTAGTGTCATTTGTAGTAACAGCTCCGCCTTCAATTGTTGAAATATGATGACCATAATAAAATGAAAAAGAACCTGCTAAAGATAAATTTCCAGCTTTTTTTCCATGAACATCTGAAGTTCCAAGCGCTTCACAAGCATCTTCAATTAAGAGCACGTCGTATTTTTCACATAGCCTGTTAATCTCTTCCATGTCGTTTAGGTGGGCTAAAACATGAACCAAAATTAATAAAGCTGGCTTTTCTTTTATAAAAATTTCCTCCAGTTTAACTGTATCAAGACCTAGATTCAAATTATTACTATCGCATAACAATACATCGAAGCCAAATTGTAAAAATGGAGAAAGTGTCGTAATCCAGCTTATCGCAGGCACAACCACTTTTTTGTTTCTTAGGTAATCTCCTTCTAAAAGGGAATAGGCCATCAATAAATTTGCCGAAGACCCACTGTTTACCATTACACAGTGTTTAGTACCAGTGAAACTTGCGAATTTTTTTTCAAATTCTACTACTAAAGGCCCTTTTGTAAGTTGAGGGGAATTTGGAATCCATTCGCTTAAAGCTAAAAGTTCCTCGTGAGTTATGGTATTTTCTGCTAATCTGATCATTATTTTATTTTTTGTTTTTATCTATTTTTATAAAGTTCTTTTTTATTTTATAATAATATTTGGCTAAATAATAAATTTTAAATTTTTCAATGAATTTAGTTATAAAATAAAAGATACGCGCATCTTGATAAGCTAATTTAATTCTATATTGTTTTTTTTGGTCGGATGCAGCATCAATTGTTATGGAATTCTCATGAACTCTAAATACAGCAAGTGGCTTATTTACATATCCAAAATACTGATAATCAATACAACTCATTAATGAGAATAATATATCTGGGCCCACTCCATGATAATGATTTTTTGTAAATGGAACTTTTCCAACAAACAAGGAATCTAATAATATTTGCTTTCTAAAAATTCCCGCTCCTGGGGAAGTTAATTTTTTAATATTAAAATTAAAAAGTGATTTCGTGGTATAAACTCCGGTTTGATTAGTTAAATTAAACAAAGTTCGACCAAATTTCTTTTCATCATCATGATAGGCAATTGCATCAGAAAATACACAACCTACATTTTCAGTGAATAATTGCATGCATTCTTCAATATAAGTTGGATAAATCCAATCGTCATCATAATTGATATGAATTAAATCATTAGTTGCATGTAAAATTCCGTCCAGCCAGCAAAAATGAACACCAGAATCCAATTCTCTTCGAATGTATTTTATTTGATTACCATACTTTTTTATAACTTCAGGAGTACTATCTGTGCTTCCATGATCGCAAACAATAATTTCACAAGCTTGGGTTTGAGCAAGACACGAATCGATACATTCGACCAAAAAATCAGCTCTGTTAAATGTTGGAATAATTATAGAAACGTTCTTATTCATTGGTGCTTAGAATTTTATTTAATAAAGAAATATTGGCATTCAAATGATTTATCTTTTCTGTTTCATCAATATCAAAAATCAAATCTACAGGAGAAATAGTTTTTACAAAATCTATGATTTTAGTAGACTTACCAGAGGCTATATTTACAATTCCTTTATGATTGATTTTGACAAGTGAAATTATATGATCACAAACGGCCTCTGCATTTAAAAAATCACGCGTCGAGTTTGCTCCAAACAATTTAAAAGGCTTTGTTAAATCTTCATTTTTAAACCTATTTAACAAATTTGGATATAAAAATGGGGGATTTTGAGATTCATGATAAAAACTAAATATTCTTCCAATACATAAACACAGTGCTTTATTTTTGGTAGAATAATCAAGTAATAATAACTCAGAAATTCTTTTAGTTAAGCCATATGAATTGATAGGATTAATGAGATCTGTTTCTTTCAATGGTTGCGAAGAACTTTCATAAACATGGCTGGTACTAGCGTAAAAAATTCCGATTGGTTGGTTCAATTTACCAATGGCTTTTATCAGATTAATAGTTCCTGAAACATTGACTTCATAGGCTTCGGCAATGTTATTTTCAACATCAGACACAGCAACTTTAGAAGCTAAATGAATGACATAGGAAATATTATCCGATTTCAACCATTCCAAAACAGCATTTTCATTTCGAATATCATCATTAAAAATTGAAAAATCTAAATTTTGACTTTCTAATTTTTGACAAATAATTCTACCTAAAACACCTTTAGCTCCTGTTATTCCTATCATTATTAAATTATTGCTAAAAATTTTAAATAACTACAAAATATAAAATAAATTCAGTTATTAATTAATGTAGCAAATGTAAATTAATTAATAAATATAACAATACGATTCAACCAAAAAGGTTGGGTTTCTATAGGAATTTAGTAATATATTTGCTGAAATTTTTAAAGAATGAATTCAGACATTAACCAAGAAGTTCATAAAGCGTTCGAAATTATTAAAGAAGGTGGAATAATTCTTTACCCTACTGACACAGTTTGGGGTATCGGTTGCGATGCCACTAATCCTGATGCAGTTGCCAAAATATACCAATTAAAACAACGGGAAGAATCGAAAAGCATGATCGTTTTAATGAATGGAGAAAAAATGATTTACAATGTTTTTAAGGAAGTTCCAGAAGTAGCATGGCAAATTATAGACTTATCGGAAAAGCCAACCACAATTATTTTGGATGAGCCAAGAAATGTGGCTGCCAATTTAATCGCTTCTGATAAAACATTAGGAATTAGATTGGTAAAAGAGCCTTTTTGCTTCAAACTAATGGAGAAAATGAAAAAACCTTTAGTTTCAACTTCGGCAAATATTTCGGGTCAACCCACTCCTATTGCATTCAAAGATATTAGCCAAGAAATTATTAAAGGTGTGGACTATGTTGTAAATTTGCACCAAGATAAAATTGCTGGGAAGCCGTCAACAATAATAAAATTGACCAATGATTCTCAAGTTAAAGTGATTAGAAAGTAACCCTTTTAAAAATTATACGCCACGAATAAACGAATTAAAATGACAAATATCATTTACAAAGATGAAAGTTACAAATTGATGGGTATCTTGTTTGATATTCACAATAATTTAGGGAAAGGTTTTTCAGAAATTGTTTATAAAGATGCAATTGAATACGAATTTGAAAAATCTAAGATTTTTTTCGAAAGAGAAAAAGAATATCAGGTTAAATACAAAGAAGTGTTTTTAAAACATAAATTTTATGCCGATTTTGTAGTATTCAATTCAATTATTTTAGAATTGAAATGCTGTAAGTCAATTACAGATTCGCACATTGCGCAAGCAATGAATTATTTGAAAGTCTCAGAAAATAAATTAGCAGTTATTGTAAATTTTAACAATGACTCACTAGAATATAAACGAATAATTATATAAAAATTCGATTATTCGTGGCAAAAACCCTTAATTAAGAGGTGAAAAAATGAATATTATAAAAGCATTACAGAACCCTGTCTTTAAAATAATCCAACAAGCAAGTTCAGAACTTAATGTTGATAGCTATGTTATTGGCGGCTTTGTACGTGATTATTTATTAGGAAGAGAATTCAAAAAAGATATTGATATTGTTGCCATTGGGAGCGGAATTGAATTGGCGTTGAAGGTATCAGAAATGCTTCCAAAAAAACCAAAAGTTCAAGTTTTTAAAACCTATGGAACGGCAATGTTGCGTTTTGAAGACACCGAAATTGAATTTGTAGGCGCTCGCAAAGAATCGTACCATTTTGAAAGTAGAAATCCTGTAGTTGAAAACGGAACTTTAGAAGACGATCAAAACCGACGTGATTTCACCATCAATGCACTTGCAATTTCATTAAATAAAAAGAACTTTGGTGATTTATTAGATCCCTTTAACGGATTGGAGGATTTGAAAAATAAAATCATCAAAACTCCACTTGATCCTGATATTACCTATTCTGATGATCCCTTAAGAATGCTCAGAGGAATTCGATTTGCGAATCAGTTAATGTTTGAAATTGAAGAAAAATCTTTGCAATCCATAGCAAAAAATAAGGAACGTATAAATATTATTACCGGTGAACGAATTGTTGACGAATTAAACAAAATTCTATCTACAGACCAACCGTCAATAGGTTTCTTATTACTATATAAAACAGGACTTTTAGATATTATATTACCCGAATTAACTGCTTTAAACCAAGTAGAAGAAATAGAAGGGCAATCCCACAAAAATAACTTTTATCACACCTTAGAAGTAGTAGATAATATTTGCCCAAATACCGACGATGTTTGGCTTCGCTGGTCGGCATTATTACACGATATTGGCAAAGCACCAACAAAAAAATTCAATAAAAAACAAGGCTGGACTTTTCATGGACATGAATTTTTAGGAGGTAAAATGGCAAAAAAAATCTTTGAACGCCTACACATGCCTTTAAATCACAAAATGAAATTTGTACAAAAAATGGTAATGATGAGTTCGCGGCCAATCGTACTTTCAGAAGATATGGTTACCGATTCGGCTGTTCGAAGATTAATATTTGATGCAGGTGAAGATGTTGATGATTTAATGACTTTATGTGAAGCGGATATCACCACAAAAAACCCTAAGAAATTTAAGAAATACCATAACAATTTTGAAATCGTCCGAAAGAAGATTATTGAAGTGGAAGAGCGAGACCATGTTAGAAATTTTCAACCGCCAATTACCGGCGAAGAAATAATGACCTATTTTAATTTAAAGCCTTCACGAGAGATTGGTGTGTTGAAGGAAGCTATAAAAGAAGCTATTTTAGGAGGTGAAATCGCAAATGATTACAATGAAGCTTATGAATTTATGTTAAAAAAAGCAGCGAAATTGGGATTAAAAAAACTAGAAAAATAATGAGAAAATATTTTCTTCCTTGGACCAAAACAGCACTTGTTTTAGTTTATTTAGTTATAGTTGCTGGCGCATTAGTTAGAATGACTGGCTCTGGAATGGGCTGTCCTGATTGGCCAAAGTGCTTTGGATACTACATTCCTCCAACAGAAGAAAAAGAATTGTTGTATACTCCCGGAAAAGAATATTCAAAAGGGCAAGTTATTATAAAAGAAGAATCGCTTTTAGTCGCCAAAGATCATTTTGTTGCTCCTACAAATTTTGAAAGTACACATTGGGAAAAATACACCAAACATGATTATGCTATTTTTAATCCTTTGCACACTTGGATTGAATATATTAACCGGTTAATTGGAGCTTTAGCAGGATTAGCTTGTGTTATTGCTTTGTTTTTCTCTTTTGGGTATTGGAAAGAAAACAAAAAACTAATTGTATTAAGTTTATTAATTTGCTTTTTAATGGGATTCCAAGCATGGCTTGGTAAAACAGTTGTTGATTCAGTATTAAATCCATATAAAATAACCACTCATATGCTTGCTGCTTTACTTATTGTTGCAGTACAGTTGTTTGTAGTTTATTCTGTTCAAGAAAAACAAAAGACAAAAACTTTCCACTCTGAATTTAAGTGGGTAGTAGTTGCAGCATTAGGACTAACAATTGCTCAAATCATTTTTGGAACGAAGGTTCGAGAATCAGTTGACACCATTGTAGAGGCTGGTTTGCCGAAGGAAGTGTGGTTGCAAAATCCTAAAGGAGGTTTCTACATGCATCGAAGTTTTTCTATAGTAGTTCTATTCACCAACCTATTTTTGTTTTGGAGAAACAGAGAGCTTAAATTGGGTATTAATAGAATAAATTGGATTATGGTATTGCTTTGCTTAGAAATTTTATCAGGTATTTCAATGTACTATTTTAATTTTCCATTTGGATTTCAAACCCTGCATATTGTTATTGCTACGATTTTATTTGGATTACAATTCTATTTATTATTAGAAAGCAGTAAGAAAAATACTAAATAATTACCTTTAAATAATTTACTATTTAGTGTTGTTTTCCTATCCGTTTTTCACAATTTAAGAAATGTTAATTTTGTGATAATTGGTATCAGAAAAGATTTTTTAAGGTCTAAAATCACCATAGAATAAATCGATAGTGAATATTTAAAATATTATTTTTCAGTATTTTAAGACAAATTACTTAAATTATAAATAAAAGTAATTATTACCCAACCCAATTTTTAAAATTGTTTGCTTTTTTATCTTAAATCAATAGCATAATTTCATCAAAAAAATAAATCAAAGTACAACAGGAATGATTATTTTTTAATGAAAATTTCTCTAGTTTTATTTGTAAAATAGCATTGTATTTTTAGCCCGGATGGAAGGGAAAATCCCGCTTGATTTTAAGTAAGTAAAACAAAGCGAATTTGGAATGACAGCTGGATTGGCTTCTGTAAAAAAATCTTATCAACAAAAAGGAAATGAGAAATCGAAATCTGAAATTTAATTTTAACTTTGTTGCTTTACAAAAATTAAGAATATGGTTTATAAATTTAGAGTGATTCTAGACGCTGAGGAAGATATTTTTAGAGATATTGCAATCCTTTCTGAAGATACTTTGGAAGATTTACACAATGCAATTTTCAATTCTTTTGGATTTGATGGAATGGAAGTGGCTTCATTTTACACCTGTGATGATACTTGGAATCAGGAGGATGAAATTCCAATGTTTGATTCTGGTGATGTTCCTGGTGAACAAAAAACGATGAGTGATTATCAGTTGGAAGATTTGTTAGATAAGCAAAATACGAAAATAATTTACGTTTACGATTTTATCAATATGTGGACCTTCTTAGTAGAATTGGCTGCTATTGAAGATCAAACTCCAGGAAATATATACCCTGAAACTATTTTTTCTCACGGTGAAATGCCGGATGAAGCGATTGAAAAAAACTTTGAGGCCGATATGCACGATGATATCTATGGCGAATTTGAAGATGACTTGGACGAAGACGATCTAGACCTATTCAGTGGAGACGATAGTTTTGAGGATTACGGTTCGGAGGAGAATTGGTAGTTTCAAAATAAGTTCAAAATAAAAAATAAGGAGCAAACGCTCAAATACAAATAATATAATTACATGGAGCCAAGAAGAAAGGCAAAGTAGCTTTTTTTTCTTGGTTCT
>Ga0315908_10004284_pt1 | contig 10289 bp, 9 predicted proteins | sample LakEriMetagenome_12_FD_203520 | JGI IMG/M metagenome (GOLD analysis project Ga0315908, IMG submission 203520) | Freshwater fungal communities from buoy surface, Lake Erie, Ohio, United States - Buoy 4 MA124 | ecosystem: Environmental > Aquatic > Freshwater > Lake > Lake biofilm | place: USA...
CAATGTAGTATTGAAATAATTTATTTGCTCTGAACTGGAAATAAATTTTTTTTGTCTCAATACTTGCATTTGCATATTTCTCCAAATACGTATTTGTTCAATATCATCAATCGAAATTGGCTTAATTTCAAAAAGATTATCTGTTAAAAAATTAGATTTTAAACATTTATAAACCATAAAAGATTAACCATTTTATAAAATATTAACAGAATTAAACTTGTTTAATTTAATCTTTTGAAACCAGCGTGGCAAACAGGTCCCTCTAATAATGAATCAATATTCAAATATCCGTCTTCGCATTTTTTTATTATTTTAAATATTGAATTTAGCGCTTCAAAATATTGCTCCATATTCAAGTCACTATGAGCTATTGATGCATAAAAATTATTACTGGCAAGAAACCCTTTTTTTAGCATCTCTTGAGTTATGAATGTTTTATATTTTAAAAAATCTTCCGGATCATTTGTATTTATATTATAAAAGCTCAGTGATGGAATACCTGAAACATTAATTTTCAAATTATTATCCTCTGCAATTTTATTCCAACCATTCCTCATTTTATTTCCTTTTGTAGTAATTATTTCCCACGATTTTATTCGTTCCATTACTTCCAAGGTTTTAAGTGCCGCTGTTGGGCCTATTCTTTCTGTCCAAAATGTACTACTAATGAATGTTTTTTGTGCTGATTCCATTATTTCTCTTTTCCCAACAACTGCAGTAAGGGCGTAACCATTTCCAATTGTTTTTCCAAACATTGTCATGTCAGGCATAACATCATACTTATTGAATATTCCTCCATATGTTTCTCTAAACCCTGAAGTACATTCATCAAAAATTAAAACGATGTTTTTTTGAGTTGCTAAATTTCTTACCTTTTTGAGAAAGTCATTCTCAGGACCAAAATTCCTAACAACCTCCATTTTAATTACTCCTATATTGTGATTATTAACAATATTCAATAATTCTTCAAAGTTATTATATAAAAAAGGGTGTACTGTGTTTTTTAAATTCTTTGGCACACCTGTTGGATCTAACCCTGGCAATAAATGATTAGAAAGACCATCACCATCATTATGATTTGTTGACAAATACCAGTCATGCCATCCATGATATCCACATATAGCAACCTCATCACGCCCTGAAGCTGCACGAGCAATTCTTATGGCAATAGCATTAGCCTCACCACCAGATCTTGCAAAACGTACCATATCAGCCCATGGATTCATTTCAATCAATTTTTCAGCTAAATATACTTCTTCTGGGCAATTCAAAGTACTCATATTCCCTTTTTGAACAGTATCTATTACTGCTTTATCTACTTCTTCATGCGAATAACCAAGTGTATTTGTACCAATTCCCATTATACTCATATCAAAATACTTAACTCCATCTAAATCCCAAACTTCACATCCTTTAGTTTTAGAATAATAAGATGGCCAATTATCCGGCAAAAACATTTCTGGTCTTTTAGATAATAACATAGTTCCACCCGGAATCAGTTTTTTTGCTTTTACATATAATTTCTGACCTGTTCTCATATTAATCTTTTTTTAGAGATTTAAAATAGCCTTCATTTCTAATAATGTTCTGATTATCAAATTTTTTAGGATTATTAACTATGAAGTTTGAATAATCTTCCCAAGTTGCATTATATCCCAAATTTTTAATTAATATCTCAATTGTATAAATGTCAATCTGCTCGTCAACTGTCATTCTGATATTATTAAAATTGCCATTACATTGAAAATTAACTGATGTAAATTTATCAATACCATTGAAAGTTGAATTTTTTCGAATAAAGGGTGTAACGTGTTCTCTTTCGGATAATAGTTTGGCGTTATGCCATGCATCTTCTAATACTGAAAATTTAAAAACTTCAATATCTTGGCCGTCAGGGAAGTTTTCTATTAATGTATTTGACCCATAATCTGCGTCTTTGTTTTGGACAAAATCTATGACTTGATCCACTAATTTTGGATCGATCAAAGGACAATCTGAAGTTACTCTAACTACCCAATCCGCTGAATTTAATTTAGCAGCTTTATAATATCTATCTAATACATCAAACTCGGAACCTTTATATGCTTCAAATCCCCAATTAACTACTTTTTTATATATAATTTCATCTTCTAAATTTTCTGTTGTAGCAACAACAATTTTATTGACATTTATACATTTTTGTAATCTTTGAAGGTGCATTTGCAAAAGTGATTTTCCTTCAATTTCTAGTAGGACTTTTTGTGGCAATCTTGTACTTCCTAATCTTGCTTGTGTAATTAATACTGTATTTAGCCCCATAATGAAGGATTTAATAAATCATGGTTTGTTATTTGAATATTATTTATCATTTTAACTGCTTCATCTTTAATTAAATATGATGATGACTTGATATTTTCAATCAATTGCTCGATAGAGTCTACTCCAATGATGACATTATCTATGAATTCTTGCTTAACACAATAACTAAGAGCTAAATCAGAAATTGAACAATTTTCCTTTAATGAAATTTTATTTAGTAAAGAGAGTTCAGATTTTAATTTATGTACAACTTTATTTGACACACTTGGATTCATAAAAAAAAGACCTTGTAAAAAGGCCGATCTTGTGTGTATGATTTTATTTTTACTTTTAGCTTGAATTAATAATTCGCCTCTAATAAATTTATTATCAAATAAATTAAAAGGTAGTTGAATTACAGTGACAAGTGGTTCTTTATCTATTAAATATTTCAATTCATCATTGGTATAAACAGAAACTCCAATATGCTTAATTTTACCTGTCTCTTTAAGTTTGTTTAGTATAGGTATACTGTTTCGATTCTTTAAATATGAATTGAATGAATGAAACATTAATACTTCGATTACCTCAACATTAAAGACATTTAAATAATCGATACATTTTGATATAATATCATCATCATCACTAATGTTTTGAGGTAATTTTGTTATTATTTTGAACTTACACTCGGGATTATCTTTATGAAATTCTCCAATAACATTATGCGCATCTCCATAACCATCTGCTGTATCTAATGTATCAATTCCTGACAAATATGCCTTGTATAAAATTTTTTTACTTTCAACTAATGTGATTTTACCTGAATTATTATTTACACCATAATTAAGCCCCATTTGTACAGTTCCAAGGATTAATTTTTTCATAATTTATTGATGTAATAAGTATCAATAAATTTAATCACAGCATCTTGCTCTTCGTCCAATAATGTTGGGAACATTGGCAAACTTACACAGTTTCTATAATATTCTTCTGAAATAGGAAAATCTCCTTCTTTCCAGCCAAGTTGCCTATAGTAAGGCATTAAATGACATGGTACATAATGAATCTGAGCAAGAACATTGTTTTCTCTTAAATAATTATACAAGCCGAGTCTATCTTCGACTTCAATAACATACAAATGATATGCATGTCCAACTATGATTCCAGAATGTCCTTTTATATATGATTTTTTAGAGAATGCATTTGAGTATTTTCCAGCAATTGCATTTCTTCTTTTCAATCCTTCATCGGCCCTACTCAATTGACTTAAACCTAAAGCTGCTTGGAAGTCTGTAATCCTATAATTAAATCCAAGATCCTGCATTTCCATATACCAACTTGGATAAGTATCACTTTCTTCCCCATTGGCAAATTCTTTAGAATTTACAAATTCTGCTGCATTTTTTGTAATTCCATGAGTACGCAAGGCTAGCAATTTCTTATACAATTCTTTGTCATTAGTAGTTATCATCCCGCCTTCACCACATGCAATATGCTTTACAGGATGGAATGAAAAAATAGCTAAATCTGCAAAATTACCATTACCACAATTCTGTTTTTGGCCTATAGAATCAAGAAAAAAACCACCTGGTGCATGACAAGCGTCCTCAATAATCCATAAATTATATTCAAGTGCTAGCTTTTTTATTTTCTCCAGGTTGATGCCGCGTCCTGCAAAGTCAACTGATATTATTCCTTTATATGTTCCGATTGGCGAAGCTTCCAACAACATTTTAATCTTATTGATGTCTAGCAAATATGAATCTGGATCAATATCAGAAAAGATCACTTCTCCACCACAATAACGTATACAATTTGCTGATGCGGCAAAAGTAATAGGTGTGGTAATAACTTTATCTCCTTCTTCAACTCCTAATGCTAAAGTACACAAATGCAAGGCTGCTGTACCATTAGAAACTGCAACAGCGTATTTGCTACCAACATAAATAGCAAATTGATCCTCAAATTCTTTAATTCTAGGACCTTGAGTAAGATAATCCGACTGCAATGCTTCGATTACTGCGTCAATATCCTCTTTTGTGATATTCTGTTTCCCATAAGGAATAATAGTACCATTCATTTATTAGAAATTTGAATCAACGTGTTTCTTAATAAGCATTCTTAAACTATCAACGGTCTCCCATTCTGTATTGGATCCAGAATCATAATTGAACCCCTCTGCAACGTTTTTAGCCCCAAATGCAACAATAAAGTCATTTATGTTAAAATTAGGAACCGAAGGAAGAATAGTATAATATTTGCCTAAATCATAAGTATAAAAAGAATCTGAAGTGGTAATCATTTCTTCATGAATTTTTTCTCCAGGACGTACTCCTACAATTTCCTGCTCACATTCTGGTGCTATTGCAGTGGCTACATCTGTAATTCGATATGAAGGTATTTTTGGTATAAATATTTCACCTCCCCAAGCATTTTCAATTGCGTGCATAACCATATCAACTCCACCTTGCAGAGAAATATTGAAACGCGTCATAGCAGCGTCAGTAATAGGTAGTTTTCCTTCCCTTTTTTTCTTAATAAAAAAAGGAATTACTGAACCATTAGACCCCATCACATTTCCGTAACGTACCACTGAAAATTTAATAGGATTTGCTCCTTTTATATTATTTGCAGCTACAAATAATTTGTCAGAAGTTAACTTTGTTGCTCCATATAAATTAATTGGCGCACAAGCCTTATCTGTAGATAGTGCTACAACATTGGTTACAGAAGTTTGTAAAGCGGCATAAATTACGTTTTGAGCCCCACCAATATTCGTTTTTATACATTCGTCTGGATTGTATTCAGCCAAATGCACGTGCTTCATAGCAGCAGCGTGAATTACAATATCAACACCTTGAAATGCTCTAACTAGTCGCGATTCATCTCGAACATCGCCTATAAAAAACCTTATTTGAGGAAAATCTTTTTCCGGATATTCCTGAGCCATTTGAAATTGTTTTTGCTCATCTCGAGACAAAATAACAAGCCTCTTTATATCTGAATGATTTTTAAAAATATGAGCGGTTAAGGCTTTCCCTAATGACCCTGTACCTCCTGTAATTAAAATTGTTTTATTTTTAAACATTTTACATTTATTAATATTTTTCTAATGATCCATTATTTACAACCTTGCATCTACAATACCTCTCACTAATACGGCCTTGATATCAAAAATTATTGAACTATTTTCTGATTTTAGTTCGTTATAATCTAGTTTTATAAAATCCGTATGAGATACTGCTAATACAATGCCGTCATATTTTGACAATTGAGTTATTAAATTAATTCCATACTCATGCATTACTTCTTTCTGATTTGCATAAGGATCGTAAATTTCAATATTAAATCCAAATTGAATAAGTTCATTGTAAATATCAATTACTTTGGAATTTCTAATATCTGGACAGTTTTCCTTAAAGGTTATACCTAAAATTAATATTTTAGCGCCTCTAGTTTTTTTTCCCTTTTGAATGAATAACTTTACTAGTTTATTTGCTACAAACATTCCCATATTGTCATTCACTCTTCTTCCACTTAAAATAACTTCTGGGTGATAGCCCAATGATTGAGCTTTATGTGCCAAATAATATGGATCTACTCCAATGCAATGACCTCCAACTAATCCGGGTTTATATTGTAAAAAATTCCACTTAGTTCCGGCTGCCTCCAAAACATCATTGGTATCAATACCGATTCTATCAAAAATTAAAGCCAATTCATTAACAAAAGAAATGTTTACATCTCTTTGTGCATTTTCAATTGCCTTGGAAGCTTCTGCAACCTTTATACTTGGCGCCTTATGAGTACCTGCAGTAATAATACTTGAATACAAAGTATCAACTATATCGGCTATCTGATCTGTTGAACCAGATGTTACTTTTTTAATCTTAGTAAGTGTATTTATTTTGTCCCCTGGATTAATTCTCTCTGGAGAATATCCGCAATAAAAATCAACATTAAATTTTAATTTTGAAACTTGCTCTAATACAGGCACACAATCTTCCTCGGTACAACCCGGATATACAGTAGATTCATAAATTACTATATCCCCCTTCTTAAGAACTTTTCCAATAATATTAGATGCATTAAGCAAGGGTCTCAAATCAGGGGATTTAAATTTATCTATTGGTGTAGGAACAGTTACTATGAATATATTATTGGATTTAAGATCTTCAAATTGAGATGAAAAAGATAAGCCAATTCCAAGAGTGCTTTTAGCTAAATCTACTGAATTTTTAAGTTCATATAAATTTGCCTCTTTAGTTGAATCATTTCCATTAATAAGTTCATTAATTCTATCTTTATTAATATCAAATCCTAAGACCTTATATTTTTTACCAAATTCAATTGCTAACGGCAACCCAACATATCCTAATCCAACGATTGCTATTTTTATATCTTTTTGTTTCATTTATTATAAATTTTAAAAGCGGAAAAAATTAAATCAAAATATTTTTAATTATGCATTTAACCAGTTGTCATTTTTATCGCAAAAAATAAATTGACTTCAATATTACAAAGACCCAAAAAATTAATGCTTTTTCAACTCCGCTTCTAACATTAAATCTGCCAACTCAATAAAATTGATTTTCGGGGTCCATCCCAATTTTTTTATTGTAATTGGATTTGATACTAATACTTCATATTCGCTTTTATAAGACTCATCTTTTATAATATAATTTTCCCATTTCAAAGAATATTTACTAAAACAATAATTTACCCAGTCTTTTATCATATATGGTTTGCCGTTACCCAAAACCACTTCAAATATTTCATCTTGATTTAATAAAATCCAAACAGCTTCAACTATATCACCTGCGAAATTAAATTCCTTTTGGACTTCTAAATTCCCAATTAACAATTTTTCTTTACTTCCGTTTAAAACTTTTACGACGTGTGCTACAATTTTTTGATTTATATGATTTTCTGATCTTAGAGGACTATCATGATTAAAAAAATACCCTATATAAACATTAATATTGAATTTTTGCCTGTAATATCTCGCCATTTGAACTGAATAGTTTCGAGATATCGCATATGAGGATGAAAAATCAAATGAAGTATTTTCATCAATAGGTAATTTTATGTTTTTGAACTGCAGTGCACTTCCAGAAATAAAAATTTTTGTAAAAGGGGAATGTAAAGTCACAGACTCTAAAATGTTAATTGCACCTGTTGAAATAGAGCAATTATTATCAAGTGTAGCGCCGTGTCTTGTTGTTGAATCTGCAGCAAAATGAAAAATATAATCGGGCAAATGTTTTTTAACAAGGTCTGAGACGAATTTAAAATCTCCAACAGAACCTATAAATTCGCCACGGCTTCTAGATATATTTATTGTACTAATTTTTTTGCTTTTAAGTAATAAATCAAGATAATATCCATCTTGACCACTTGAACCAAATATAAGTGCCTTTTTCAACTAATTAAACTATTTCTATTTCAGGAAGTGGAAAAATGAATTTACCTCCATTTGACATATATTCTTCCTCTCTAGTGATAATACTGTTTTTAAAGTGCCATGGTAAAACAAGGAAATAATCTGGCTTCATTTCTTTTGCTTCTTTCTCCGAAATGATTGGAATATTTGTCCCAGGTGTAAATGATCCAAATTTTTCTGTATTTACTTCTGCAATAAAAGGAATTTCTTTTTCAGTAAATCCACAATACTGTAACAATACATTTCCTTTAGTACTTGCTCCATAACCAAATACTTTTTTACCATCTGCAACTAATGCCTTTATTAAGTCCGTTAAGTTCTTTTTGTGTTGTGCTGTCCTTTTAGCAAATTCTTCATATGGCTTGATTGTATCAAGTCCCATTTCTTTTTCTTGACTTAACATCCAATTAATAATAGGTGCATTAGATTTGTATTTAGCATCCATTTTACAAGCTGTAACAGCAAAACTACCGCCATTAATGTCATTCATTTGTACATCGATAATCCTTAGCCCTTCATTTTCTAATAAATTCTTAACAACCTTTAAGGAATAAAATTCAAGATGCTCATGACAAATTGTATCATAACTATTAGTCCTCAACATTGATGGCATATAACTTTGTTCGAAATGCCAAATTCCATCCTGCGCCAAACATTTTTCAATGTCAGACACGAAAGATCTTGGATCTTCCAGATCATAGAACATGGCTATAGAAGTAATAATTTTTGCTTTTTCATTTGGGAAAATATTTTTAAATTTTTCAGCAGTAAAAAAATCAGGAATTAAAGTAAGATCATCCGTATAATATTCTTTGAACTTTTTCCCTGTAGGATCAATACCAACTTTTCTAAACTTTCCAGAATAGGCCTTTAGTGATGTTGCGTCATTACTACCAATGTCAATAATTAATTCTTGGTCTGAGGGTTTTGCTAGTTTTTCAAGTGTTTTTATTTTTTTTTGCAAATGCTTAACCATAGAAGCATTTAATCCAGATCTATACCCATAATTATCTCCATACATCTCTTCTAAACTATATGATTGTTTCATTTGCAATAGCCCGCTATCTGGGCACCAAACCAAATCAACTGGACCGATTGTAACCTTTTCTTCTTTACTTTTTGGAAATACTCCTGTCAAATATTGATTACCTAATGATAATACATTTATTAAATTGGTGCTGCTACTAATCCTACATTTAGTAATTTCTTTATACATTTTTATTAATTTTAGATTTTGTTTTATTATAATCACTATTAACCATTTCCTTTATTAGCTCGTCAAGATTATACTTGGGCACCCAGCCTAGTTTTTCTTTTGCTTTTGTTGCATCCCCAATTAGTAAATCTACCTCAGTAGGTCGATAATATTTAGGATCAACCTCTACTACTATTTCTCCAATATCTAAAATTGAAGGGCCTTTACATTTAACCACTTTCGCAACTTCTTTTTCATTTGAACCTTCAAACACTACTTCAATTCCGAGTTCTAAAAATGACTTTCTTACAAATTCTCTAACTGTAGTTGTAATTCCAGTAGCTAAGACAAAATCTTCCGGCTTTTCTTGTTGTAATATCAAATACATACCTTCGATATAATCTTTTGCATGTCCCCAATCTCTCTGAGCACTTAAATTCCCTAAATACAATTTACTTTGTTGGCCTAGTGCAATTTTTGCAACCGCTCGTGTTATTTTTCTTGTCACAAAAGTTTCACCTCTAAGAGGTGATTCGTGATTAAATAAGATTCCATTGCATGCAAACATATTATAAGCTTCGCGGTAATTCACTGTAATCCAATATGCATATAATTTAGCTACAGCATATGGTGAGCGAGGATAAAATGGAGTTGTTTCAGATTGTGGTACTGCTTGCACTAATCCATATAGTTCAGAGGTAGATGCTTGGTAAACTTTAGTCTTTTTAATTAAACCCAACAAACGCACTGCTTCTAAAATTCTAAGTGTACCAATACCATCAGCATTTGCTGTATATTCAGGCATTTCAAAACTTACGTGTACATGACTCATTGCAGCCAAATTATAAATTTCGTCAGGTTGTACTTCCTGAATAATTCTTATCAAATTCGTACTATCTGTTAAATCTCCATGATGTAAGATAAAATTATTATCCTTTTCATGCCAATCTCTAATTAAATGGTCAATTCTTTGGGTATTAAAAATTGAAGACCTTCTTCTTATGCCATGAACTTCATATCCTTTATTTAATAATAGCTCCGTTAGATATGCTCCATCTTGTCCATTTACACCTGTAATAATTGCTTTTTTCATGTATATTATTCTTTAAAATAACGCACAAAACTGCGCACATTTAACCTATTTTTCAACCTTTTCTGATAACCCATAAATAAAAAATCAAACATATAAAGTGCTTGATTTTCAATTTATTAATGATTTATGAATATCTGTAAACACTCCAAATTAGTGTGGACCACACTAATCCATTCCTACCACTTTCCCACCCATATCAAGCTTCTCAAACACACTGTTATTGCTCACAAACTCTGGTACAATTTCTTTCATTTTTGCTACTAGGTACATCTCACTTTCGG
>Ga0315908_10004285_pt1 | contig 10288 bp, 7 predicted proteins | sample LakEriMetagenome_12_FD_203520 | JGI IMG/M metagenome (GOLD analysis project Ga0315908, IMG submission 203520) | Freshwater fungal communities from buoy surface, Lake Erie, Ohio, United States - Buoy 4 MA124 | ecosystem: Environmental > Aquatic > Freshwater > Lake > Lake biofilm | place: USA...
CACATTTAGATGGAAATCATACTTGTTTCGGTAAAGTTGTAGAAGGATTAGAGGTAATTGATAACATTCGTCAAGGAGACTCAATTGACAGTATAGAAATCATTGACTAACTAATAGGTCAGATTTACAATAGATTTTTTAGTATCAAATAGCTAATTGCATAAAAAGCAATAATGCTAATGATTAACGAACCAACATTGGTAAATCCCTTTTTTCGGTAGTATAAATAGTTGAAAACGCCTATAATAATTGCAGGGAATAAAGAAACAAATAGTGGATTATTGAAACTCACCTCAGAAATAGGAATGGGTGCTTAGGTAATTAGAAACATAATCCGCTATACCGTCTTCAAGTGAAGTAAATTCTTTTGTATAACCTGCCATTCGCAGTTTAGTCATATTTGCCTCCGTGAAATACTGATATTTATCGCGGATATCTTCTGGGGTATCAATAAATTCTATTGCTATTGTTTCATCTAAACTTTTGAATGTATTTGTCACTAAATCTAGAAAGGTACGCGCCTTACCTGAACCTAAATTGTAAATTCCGGAAGTTGGTTTTTTAACTTTAAGAAATAGACAAACATCAACTAAATCTTTCACATAAATAAAATCACGCAGTTGCTCACCATCTTTAAAATCTGGATTATGAGAGCGAAATAGTTTTACACTTCCTTTTTCACGAATTTGATTGAATGAATGAAAAATAACACTTGCCATTCTTCCTTTGTGGTATTCATTAGGTCCATAAACATTGAAAAACTTCAATCCTGCCCAAAATGGAGGTTGGTTGATTTGACTTAATGCCCATTTATCAAACTCATTTTTTGAATCACCATAAGGATTAAGAGGTGTTAATTTGGGAATAGTCAGATGATCATCCTCATACCCATGCTCACCCAGTCCATAGGTTGCAGCTGAACTAGCATAAACCAATGGAATAGAATTGGTTGTACAATAAGTCCAAATTTTTTGCGAGTACAAAACGTTTAATTCATCAAAGATTTCTTTATTGAATTCAGTTGTATCAGTCCGAGCACCAATGTGGTAAACAAAATGAATTTCAGGTTTTTCCTGAGTTAACCATGAAAAGAAATTAGAACGATCAATCTTTTGGTGGTATTTTTTACCTTCAAGATTTTTATTTTTTTCTGAATTTGAAAAATCATCAACAAGCACTAAATCATAAATACCGAGCCGATTTAGTTGACTCACTAAACAACTACCAATAAACCCTGCTGCACCGGTTACAACAATCATTTGATCTGATTAAAATAAGCCATGAATTTCAGCATCAATGGAACTGATAATTTTACCAAGATCTTCTTGATTTTCAGGAAAACGATTATGATCAATATCAATAATTAGAAGCTTTCCCTTATCATATGTTGAAATCCATGCTTCATAGCGCTCATTCAACCTTTTCAAATAATCCAATCTAATACTTTCTTCATAATCTCTTCCTCGCTTGTTTATTTGCTCAACTAAAGTGGGAATACTCGCTCTTAAATAAATTAATAAATCAGGTGGATTAACGAATGAATCCATCAAATTGAACAACGAAAAATAGTTTTCAAAATCGCGGGTGGTCATTAAACCCATAGAATGAAGGTTGGGTGCAAAAATATATGCGTCTTCGTAAATTGTTCTATCTTGGATTACATTCCTTTTGTTAAGATTAATTTCTTGAATTTGGGTAAAACGACTGTTTAGATAATAAACTTGAAGGTTGAAGGACCAACGTTGCATCTCTTCATAAAAGTCATTCAAATAGGGATTTTGCTCTACGTCCTCAAAATGAGCCTCCCAATCGTAATGCTTTGATAATAATTTAGTTAACGTTGTTTTTCCTGCTCCAATATTACCAGCTACCGCAATATGCATACTTCAAAAATTTAAGGATGTAAAGTTAAAGATTTAATTGTGCTTATTGTGAAAATAAACTATTTTTTTTTCACCAAATTAAAGCAATGAATTTCGTTACCTCTCTGAAAGAAAAAACGATCCGAAATTGAGCGAAAACAAGCAATCTCTTGAAGTGGCAACTGACAAATAAAAGATGGAATGTCAAAATCTGAATACAAAAAAAGATTTTTTTTATAAAAAAGCCAAATCTGATTATCAGATGCAGCGATGTCATTCGCTTCTAATTTTACTTGCGAAATCAAGCTCCCATTTAAATCAAACTTTATAAGTTGATTTGTTGCGTCAAAAAGAAATAAACTTGTCTGAAATTCAACGATTTCGACCAGTTCATTCAGCGAAATAAGGCCTTTTGTATTTCGAATTTCTTGCACTATCTTTCCTCGTTGATTAAGATCAATCAATAACAAAGTAGAATTAACTTGATCAAAAACCCATAATTTCTCTCCCCTACTCGACCTACCAATAAAAGTAGCAAACTCAATGTTATAATCTCCTAAATCAACGCATTCATTTACCGGAGTCAATGTATTATCTACAAAGCAAATTTGTTGTTGCTCTTCCGAAAAAATTACAATTTTCAACGGCGTAATTGGAATGATTTGCTTTATTTCACCAAAGTTCTTACTACTAATCTTATAAGCGATTTCACCTTCTGGATTATACTTAATTAATGAGGAAGAATTTGAAATAATTAGACTTCCAAATGCATCGATATTCCAACCAGAAATATTGATTTCTTCAATACGAAAATTTTCTTTCCATGAAAAAAGTGAGTCTTGTCCGAGTAGAAGCGAATAACAAAACAAGAATCCAATTAGTAGATGATTTTTCATTTAATGGGTTCTAGAATATTCAATATTTGTTCCAAAATTTCTCGGTTATTCGATAATCTCGGAATTTTATTCTGCCCCCCTAATTTCCCTTTATTTTTTAACCAAGAATCAAAGGTTCCAACTTCAGTAAAATGAAACGTTGGTTTAGCCAATATCATATCTTTATACCTTTTGGCATCATAATCTGAATTAATTTCACGTAGTTTTTCATCAACTAAAAATTCAAAGCGTTCCCTATCTTCCGGTGGTTGAGAAAATTCAATAACCCATTCGTGTCCACCATTTTGCTCCTCCTCTCTATAAATTGGCCCTGCAGTATAATCCTTTATCGTAGCATTGGTTTTTTCGCATGCAAAGGCAATAGCATGTTCGGCATTTTCAACGATAAGTTCTTCTCCAAAAGTGTTGATAAAACTTTTAGTTCTTCCCGTAATTTTAAAGCGATAAGGCACTAAAGAAGTGAATTTTATAGTGTCTCCAAGTATATATCTCCAAAGTCCTCCATTGGTAGAAATAACTACGGCATAATTCACTCCCAACTCCACATTTGACAAAGGCAATACTACTTTAGAATCTATTCCATTGAATTCTTGCATTGGAATAAATTCATAATAAATTCCATAATCCAACATCAATAAAAGTTCATTTACATGAGGCTGATCTTGGATGCCAAAAAATCCTTCAGAAGCATTATATGTTTCAACATAATGCATGTTTGGATCGGGAATAAGTCTTGAGAAATGATCCCTATATGGTTCAAAACTAACTCCGCCATGCATGAACAATTCAAGATTTGGCCAAACTTCTTTCAGATTTTTTTTTCCTGTTATTTCCAAAACTCGATCTGCTAAAACCATGGTCCAACTTGGCACCCCTGCTAAAATCAATACATTTTCTTTGATTGTTGACTGGGCCATTTTTTCAATCTTTTCCTCCCACTCCCCCATCAGGGCAATTTCTTTTGATGGAGTTCGCCTTATTTCCGCCCACCAAGGTAGGTTATTGACAATGATAGCTGATAGATCGCCGAAATAAGAATCTGCAGTAAGTGGATTAATTTGTGCACTACCTCCAACTATTAAATGCTTGCCATTGTATAGTTTACATCCTGGGTAATTTGAATAATACAAAGCTAATAAATCCTTTCCCCCTTTGTAATGACATTCTTCAAGCGACTCTTTGGTGACTGGAATGAATTTGCTTCTGTCTGCCGTGGTTCCTGAAGATTTAGCAAACCATTTAGTATCGCTAGGCCAAAGAATATTTTGATCCCCGGCCATCAAACGATCAACGTACTTTTTGGTGATATTGTAATCACTTAATGGAACAAGTTCTTGAAATGTTTTTTGATTCTTTATTCTGAAAAAATCATTCTGAAACCCAAATTCAGTGTACATAGCAGACGAAATGAGTTTATTAAAAACTTCATTTTGAACTTCAATAGGATATTTTTTGAATAAATCAATCTGGTGAATTCGCTTTTTTATGAGCCACGAAAAAATTGAATTAAATGGCATAGCGAATAGCTTCTAGAATCTACTTAATTAAGAGATAATTATCCCCAAATTAAAATAGAAACAATAATACCCAACAAAGTAAGGGTATATAGAACTCCAACTGCCACAGTGGAATCGTCAAAAAATGTATCTTTCTTATTTGACATAACTTTTTTTTTCAAAGTTATAAATTCAAAATTAAATAACAAGCACAATTTATGGAGTTTTTTATGGAAAATTCAATTAACTTGCATCAATCAAGAAAATCGAAACTTGTTTAATTTTATAAATAGAAAAAAGTACAACTCATTCTCGGATGAAGAATTGCTTCTTTTATACAAAAAAGAACAGGTAAATTCTTGTATTGAGATTTTCTATATCCGTTACGGACATTTACTTCTGGCAATTGCTTTCAAATATCTGAAAAATAAAGAGGATGCTGAAGACGTAGTAATGAATTTGTTTGAAAACCTTGGAAATAAATTAGTTAAGCACGAAATTCAAAACTTCAAATCCTGGCTGCATACCACTATAAAAAATGAATGTCTTATGCAGTTAAGAAAATCAAAAAGAATAAGTTCATCTGTGGCAATTGAGCAATTGGAAACTGCTTCTTCAGAAATAGATTCAGAGGATTTTCATATTGCTAGAGAGAAAATTATTAATGAATTAGAAATAATATTGACAGGACTTAAAAGTGATCAGCAAAAATGCATTCAATTATTTTTCCTTGAAAATAAGTCCTATGTTGAAATTGCTGAAATATTAAATCTATCATTAAATGCTGTAAAAAGTGCTATTCAAAATGGAAAACGTATGCTTAAAGTAAAACTAGAAAACAATGGCTTTAAACTTAACGAAATATGAAACTTACACGTAGGGATATACAAACAGTTTTAGATTCAGATAATAATGAATTGAGAAAAGCTATCTTGGAAAGACCCATTGCAGATGACTTTGATAGAGACGTTCTTGATGGCATTTGCAATTCAGATATTTTATCGACTGATTTCAAAAAACTTGATAGAAGATTTTACAAAACAAAATTTACACGTAATAAATGGTTTTTAGCTACGCTGTTTATATTTATAGGAATGGCATGCATGTACTTTTTAACACCAACAAAAAAAACCGAAAACAACTCTAAAATAGCAGATTCAAAAGTGGTAAATAAATCAGAAAAATCTATTAAGCAAACTTTGCCAGTCACGACTAAAAATGGCGATGATTTCCAAAAATTGACACTTGTAGAAAAAGAAAAAAACCATGTAAATAAGAAAGATAATGCTAGTCTGATTAGCATTTCCAATAATAACCAAGTTAGCCAAAACATAAATAAACTTGATCAAGAATTGAACAAAATGTCACTTCTTCAGCCCAAAATTTTGACTAAAAACAATACGAAAACAATAATTGGGAAACAAGGTATCGAAGTATATATTACAGACTATAAAACACTGGATTACAGAGCCTATCGTAAAAAATCAACCAGACCGCTCGATCCTTTATTATTAGCGAATGCAACTCCTGCCAATTCCGCTGAAAAGAACCAAATTTATTCTGAAAATCAAGAAGTTGAATATAACTATTTCAACTATTTACAAGAGACCATGAAGCTATTCTCTAAAAAAATGTATGGAATGGCATTGAGCAACTTTAATCATATTTTGAATAACTATCCGGATGACGTAAATGCCCTTTTTTACGGGGGCCTTTGTCATTTTGAACAGAATCAATTTAAAGAATCCATTGTATTTTTTGACCTTGCTCGTAAAAGTTCTTTTATAAACTTTAGAGAAGAAAGTGAATGGTTTTTACTTTTATGTTTTATTGAATCGAATGATTTGAATAATGCTCGCTTACTGAGAAATGAAATTATTAATTGCAATGGATTTTATTCGAAAAAAGCAAAAGAAATAAATCTCAACTAACGGCAGCATGGCTAAAGAACAAATCTAAATTCATTGCATCGCGGAAATTCAATTCAAACTGACTAAATATCAAAATAGTAATTCTATTCAGTCGATTCTAAAAACATCTTATATATCATTCCATCGGAAAGACCAATTTTAGGAACACCGATTTTTTGCGATTTAATTTTTTCCATAATAAATATGTAGATTTCAATAGCAGGAATTATTACATCTGCTCGGTCTGGTTTTAAATGGTATAAATCTATGCGGTCTTCAATACTGAGTGGAGCTAAAGACTTATGTAACTTTTTAATATTTTTGATTGAAACCTCTTCATTATCCTTACAGCCCAAGATTTTATGGATTTTATTGATATTACCCCCCGTTCCGAAAAGTAACATATTATCATTTTGAGGAATATTTTCAGTTAACCAATCTTGAATATTTTGCCAAACAGAATTTTCTACTTTTTTCTTGAGCAGTCGAATTGTTCCAACCTCAAAAGATTTTGAAGCAACTTTTCTTCCTGACTCAAAAAAACTGATTTCAGTGCTACCTCCACCAACATCAATAACCAGGAACGGGTTTGTTTTATCAAAGTCAAGCACAAGAAAGGTCCCAAAAATCAAATCTGCTTCTTCTTGCCCAGTGATTACCTCTATTTCGATTCCGGTTTTATCCTTCACTTTTTCAATGACTCGTTGAGCATTTGCCGCTTCGCGCATGGCAGATGTTGCTACGGCTCTTAATTTGTTCACCTCAAAAATCTTAGCTATTAACTTAAATGCTTGAATAGTATCAACCGTATTCTTAGATTTTTCTTTGGATAACTTTCCTATTTCAAAAACATCATCACCCAAACGTAACGGTATCCTTGTATAGGATATTTTTTTCACATAGGTATGTTCCGAATTTGAACAAACCTCACCTATCAACAATCTAGCTGCATTTGTACCTATATCTATCGCTCCAAATTTCATTAATAAAAAAACAAAAGGTAAAATTAAAAAAATGTATGTACTATTTTATACTCTCAAAAACAGCTGACAAATATAAAAATTGAGATTGATTTCAAGCATGACAAAGTAAATTAATTAGATGTTAAATCGCTTAATACAGTCTTAAAAAAAATGCAATAGATATTTCACAAAGACAAAACAACCCATTGATATTGGGTGGGTTATTTTGTACAAAATTAAATTTATATGAAAAAAGTTGTTTTGTCCTGCATTTATCTTTCAATAGCATATGCTAGTTTTGCACAAAATACAATTGCTCTTTGGAATTATAATACAATAACTGGAGCACCAACTGCTCCATTGGCAGATGTTGGAACTGGCACTTCACAGGTCGTTGGTTCAATGGTCATAGCCACAGCTGCAACGGGAATGGACCCTATAATCAACAATGGATGTGGAACCCAAAATGGTACGAATCCTGGCGCGTGGGCATTTACAGCAAATCCTGGTTTAACGAACGAAAGCAGCGGTGTGCAATACAACGTGTCAACAGTTGGTTATCAGAATATCCTTTTCACATGGGATCAACGCTGGTCAAATACAGCTACCAATACAATTCGTGTTCAATATACATTAGACGGAATTGTATGGACAAATTTTACAATGACAAGTGCAAACACAACTTTTTGTAATGGATTAATTGATAATGGTCGTTTTCAAAACAATGGTGTTGGTGATCAATTCAGAAGAATTTCAATAAATTTTTCAACATTAACAGGAGCCAATAATAATGCAAATTTTGGAATACGTATTTTGGCTTCTAATTTCCAATCAACTACTGAATTTCGGCAAACATCAAATAATACATTGATTGCAACCGGAGGTACATGGAGATTTGATAATGTTTCTTTTCAAGGTTTAGCAGATGTTTCCATAGCATCAGCAAATAATTTTGCACAATACAATGAAAATATAGGATCTGTTAATGTACCAATAACAGTAGCTAATGCAAATAATGCAGCTATTAACTTAACTTTTGGCTTGTCCGTATATTCAGACGCAACTGAAAATGTTGATTATACATGGACAAACACCTTAACAATACCTGCAAACACGAATGGAGTGACAAATTTACCTATATCAATCATTGATGATGCATTAGCTGAAAAAGCTGAACGTATCGTGGTAAAATTACTTTCAGGTGTAAATGCAAATATTTCAGCAACTAACAATTACCAAATTGTATTTATTAAAGATAATGATTACGTAGCACCAGTTGCAACTAACGAGTTAAATCTAAGCTTATTATCATCCTATTCAAATGGGACTTCCGGAACAAACTCAGCTGAAATTGTTGCTTTTGACCCTTCTGTAGATCGTCTTTATATTGCGAATAGCATAGCTGGTAAATTAGACATTGTTAATTTTTCAAATCCTTCCACTCCAGTTGCAATTTCATCAATCAATTTATCCACTTACGGTGGAATAAATTCTGTAGTTGCTCATGACAGCATTATCGCTTGTGCCATTGAATCAGTTCCTGCACAAAACAATGGTAAAGTAGTTTTCTTTGATTATAATGGAAACTACATCAATCAAGTGGAAGTAGGTGCAATGCCTGATATGATAACCTTTGATAGAAATTTCACCAAAATATTAACAGCAAATGAAGGTGAACCAGATGCAACGTATACTAATGATCCTGTTGGTTCAGTATCAATTATTGATTTAACGCCAGGTTATGCTTCACTGACCAATTCCAATGTAACCAATGTTGGATTTACAGCATATAATGGTCAAGAAACATCTCTTCGTTCTCAAGGAATTCGAGTATTCTCAACTTCTGCTTCGGTTGCTCAAGACTTTGAACCGGAATATATTGCAATTTCAGAAGATAACTCTAAAGCTTATGTTACTCTTCAAGAAAACAATGCACTAGTCACTATTGACCTAGGAACAAATGCAATTTTATCACTTTCGGCTTTGGGATATTCATCCTATTCAGGTGCTTCTGCTAATGCGATGGATGCCTCAGATCAAAGTGGTGCTGTATTAATTACCGGAAATTTACCTATTAAAGGTGCTTATATGCCTGATGCCATGACGTACAAAACAATCAATGGTCAAGGTCTACTTTTTACAGCAAATGAAGGAGATTCAAGAGAATTTGGTAGTGTAATTGATGCGAATAGAATTTCTTCTGCAACCTTCAATTCTCTTGATGCCACAGCATTTCCTGATCAATCAATTTTGAGAAACAACAAGTTCCTTGGCCGTTTGAGTGCTCTAAAATATTCGGGCGACACGGATGGAGATGGTGACTATGATGAACTTCATGTAATGGGGGGTCGTTCTTATTCTATTTGGAATGCACAATCTGGAGCATTGGTTTATGATTCTAAAGATTTAATCGAGCAAATTACGGCTAGTCACCCTACATTTGGAACTATATTTAACGCATCAAATGCTACCGGGGCTCCCGCTCTTAAGAATAGAAGTGATGATAAAGGTCCAGAACCTGAAGGAGTAGCTGTTACTACTATTAATGGGTCAAATTATGCTTTTGTTTCGTTAGAAAGAATTGGTGGCGTAATGATGTTCAATGTAGATAATCCGAGTTCACCTGTTTTTGTTGGATACGCAAATAATCGTTCTACTACATTGAGTGGTCCTGATTTGGGTGCTGAGGGAATTATCATTATTCCAGCAGCTGAATCACCTAACGGAAAAACACTGGTTATTCTTGCCAATGAAGTGAGTTCAACACTTTCAATTTACCAGGTGAATTCCTGTGCTGATGTTTCAGGTTCCCCAATAACCTCTAATGACTTGTCTATTTGTCCAAATCAATCTACACAATTGGCAGTTACAAATACGGCTTCTGTTTCCTATGAATGGTTACTTAATGGAAACTCAATCCCAAATGCTTCGGGAAATACATATACAGCAAATCAAGCTGGAAATTATTCAGTGAGAGTTTCTAATTCTACACTGGGTTGTATCGATACAACAGCCATAGTTACGGTCACTTCAATTGCTCCTCCTTCTGTTTCTGCCGGTGTGGACCAAACGGTTTGCGGTGGAACAAACGTAACTTTAAATGCAACTGGAGCAACAAGTTATGTATGGAACAATGGAAGTTCATCAGCAACACTTATTATT
>Ga0315908_10004286_pt1 | contig 10288 bp, 2 predicted proteins | sample LakEriMetagenome_12_FD_203520 | JGI IMG/M metagenome (GOLD analysis project Ga0315908, IMG submission 203520) | Freshwater fungal communities from buoy surface, Lake Erie, Ohio, United States - Buoy 4 MA124 | ecosystem: Environmental > Aquatic > Freshwater > Lake > Lake biofilm | place: USA...
CTAGGGTTTGAGTTCGGCAGGGTGAGTAGACTGCCAGATAAAGTTAAGTTGAGGGTTTTGTACAGTTTCCCCCCTTAATCCAAATGGACTAACTAAAGAATCCGCAGCGTTGCAATGCGACCTCTCCCGTTAAAAAAAATTAAATTTAATATATTTTATACTATTTATTTATTATAATTGATGAAATAAAATATTTATTATGTATATATAATAAAAAAATTTATTCATAATTTATCTTGATCCTTTATTTTGTCAATAATAATTTCATCATTAAACTTTTCAATGTTTTGTTGAGAATTATGACTATTATTTAATGAATCATCACTCAGATTCTTTTGTTCCTACTAATTATCATTTTCTATAATTAATAAAAAAATATTAATACAAATTTTAATTTAGAATTCTTTCTTTTCTTTGTTTTATAAGAAAGCAGAATTTTCTTAATTAATATTAGAATGATTATCCAAAAATGGCTTAACATTAGTTTTGTCAATATCAGGAGACTGTAATTAATCTTAAGAATTAAATTTATTATCAAACTGAGGAGAAGATTCATTTTAAATAATGATATTAAGATCTTGTTTCTTTTCTTAATCCACGACCTTAACATAAGACCTAGGAGATGTATAAATTTTGATAATGAGATGCAAGAGTATAAAGAAAGCATTAATTAATGGGAAACTAATAATGAGATAAGCAAGTTGAGTGGTAGTTGCCAATCTGATATTCTAATCATAAGAAACATAATTGGCATTATAAAAAGTTTATTAAAAGAATAGAACAGTAATTATAAAAAGATAAAGGTAATTAAATAGCATGTAAAATCTGATGATAGTAGAGTGATAAGGGTTATAACAACATAGAAATAGGATTCTGAGAATAAGAAGGATGAAGAGGTATCTGAAGATCGAGAAGAGGTCAGATGCACAAAGTGTGATGGTTAGACAGAAAAACAAAATGTGAATCAAATCAACTACCAAATAGTACTTCAAGGATATTTCTTCAGAAACTAAATTGAATTGGTTATAAGTAATACGGAAATTATACTTGTTAAACTTCACTAACAAAACTAACATTCGGAAAAACTACGAAATCAAATAAGAAGGAGTCATGTCTACAATTCGCACTTCATCATCATCATCACTTTAAGTATCTAATATTTTATTTTTCTCTTTACCTTCATTAGCATTTTCCTATACATTATTATTAATATTGTTATCCACATCTTATAATGATTTCACCTTCTCTTCTTGATTCCCATCCAATTCATTAGTATAATAATAAACCTTATTTTCAATATACTTGCTATCTTCCTCATCATCCTCTGGGAATATAAAGCAAAATCTGCTCAACCAATTTTCCTTCTCATTCAATTTGCTATAATATTGATTATAAATATTATTTTCAACTTAAATCAACCCTACTACCATTAATAAAAAATATAATGTAATAGCCAAAACTAAAATTGATAATATTCCAAACACTGCCTAACTATAATTATATTTGTATTGAATGTCTATAATACTCAAAATTAAACTGTCAAATGAATTGAATATTATTAATGCTAATGGCAAGTTATAACAGTATTTACTAAACATTATACTGTATTTTCTTAGTAAATTATTGTTTTTATCAGTATATTCTTAAGACTCAGTCTTTAATTTTCTGACTTACTTTAGGATATATAGTCTGATGATTTAGGAAAAGATGATAAATACAGCAAGTTTGATAAGAATGATTTGATAATTGTCAATGAAATTTTATGATAGATTCATGAGATTGAGCTAATAAGGCAAAACAGAATATCCTGTATTAATTGTATTGAAAGGTAATTTAGAGTAAATAGATCCTTAATACAATGAGACAATGACTTATGTAAGATCAATAGGAATGAACTGATAATAAAGAATCTGGTGGAAAATGAAGGTAGTCTAAAGTACATAAAGGGCAGTGTGGAAGAAAACTAAATGCAATGTTACAATTAGGTAATAGATTATTTGGGCTAAAATCCAATATTATTAAATAGATTGGAACATATCCAGTTAATCTTATGAGTAATAAATAAATGGTTTCATTTAAACTGCAGAAGGAGTTTGGTCTATTTTAGAATCAGAGTTTAAATTCTAGTAAATTTATGGGCTCATCTAAATCATTGCAATTGGGCTATCTTAAATGCTTGATCCAAATGCAAATTGCACAGAGTATTAATTGTTGCCTGATTAAACTACCGAGTAATTGAAATTAGAGTATTTCTAATACTAATCTGTATTTACTAGAATTCTATTACAGTCTATTTATTATAGCACTCTATTCTAGTCCAGTTATATTAACATTCTATCAACGTTCTAACTATTATCATTTTCGTCTAACATTCTGTTTGAATTGCTTACATTCATTTGATTGTTATTAGATTATGCTATCCTATATATTTGTACATTTATTAAAGAATTGTAGTTCTATTTTAAAGTATTCGTTTAAGTATTCATAAATAAATTTAGTTATCCAGAAGTTCCAATTTAAATGTTATTCATTTTTAATTCTTTCTTTGCCTGAATAGTGCCTGTTACAGGATCAAAGAATTGATTATCAGGATCTGAAGGAGAAATATATTTTTAGAGATTGAAAGTATAAATAGAATTAAGATTAATAATATAATTTTTAAAAGGAGTGATGTTAATAATAAGAGTGAGGATTTAGCTAGATGATGTTTAAATTCCTTTACTAAATTAAATAGCAAACATGAGTTATTATAAGTTATTATTAGGAATCTAGATGATATATCAATAGTCAATATTAAGAGTAAAATTAGTAATATTTAGAATTATTTAAGTGTTGTCATTTACTACTTATTTTAAAATATCTAATGCTGGTTTTAGGAAATCTATTTTTAAAAGGTATGGATTTTATACCCATGATACTGTAGGGTTGAAGATTTATTTAGAAAGACATTTTTATTAATTACTATCATAATATTTTGTTTAGTCACAATTTATTATGTTTTGTTGTATTGGAATTGTGAATAAATAGTTTTAAAGGAAGTTCGGGAAGTTTATCTAATTGTTGTTATTTATTGAAAATTTTATAGTATTAGAAGAAGTCAATAGCTTAAATTATGATAATTATATTATTTGATGATATGATTATTTGTTAATGTGATAATATGATTATTTGATAATAAGATGATATGATAACACTTGAATATAATGATAATATTACCTAGTTGATAGGCACTGAAATATTGACAGTAAGGATGTTGTTAGCATAGGGATTGAGAGACAAGGTATAAGAGTATTAAGCAGGATCAACTCCAGAGATATTGAGAGTAGTGTATTGAGGTAATAAGACACTATTAGTGAATAACTCATCATAACCAACATTGCTAAGAATGATTTAGAAGAGTAAAGGAACAGTAATCATTTTAAGAGTAGCTTATGTACTTTTAGGAGGTGAAATGCAGATTGCTTAATTAGAATCAAATATATCCTTAAAGAATCTTATAATACACTATTTTGGCACACACTCTTTATTGGTGTTCATTGTATATTGAAAACTACATTCTTAACAGTACTAAGGGAATATCTAAGAACTCAATACAAACTAATTACATACAGTTGTAGTTCTCATGATATTTGCATATTGGTTTGTATTGAATTAATATACCATAAGTATTAAATTTTGCATGTAAGACATCTTTGCAAGCACAGAATTAATGTATTAGTTGGAATTGTATGATTTAAGAAGAACTCCATTCAGAGCATCCACTATCCATAAATAACTAGATCTGTATATTATAATATTTTAACTGAACTCTACATTAGTTACTTTGAGTTTTTGCAGTTAATTAATTACCATAGATTTGGGTACTGGAATTTAAAGAGAATACATGAGATTATATTGGAAAGTATGATATTTAGGTTCAATACTTAAGTAACCATTGACAATCAACATACTATTAGATGGACTATATGCAACTAGTATTACTATGGCATTATCAGTATATGAGTCTATATTAAGGATATTTAAAACAGTAGTGTCATTAAAATTAGAAATAGTGAACTAAAATGCAGATTGACATAAATTAGTTGTAGCAGTGTTTAAGATAGAAACTAATGGTCTTGCTATTATGTAAGCTATATTATTAGAAGTCACCCAAACATATTAATTCTTATTATCAATTGATCTAGGATTAGACATAACAACTTGAGAAGTAGAGTTCATAAAACATTAATATTTAACTTGAAGAGTAGTAGTATCAATTTCAGAAAAACCATTTGTGAGAGAATTAATGCAGGCAAAACTAGAAGTAGAGAAGATTTATATAGAATTACACTTGATAGGAACTGATAATACATTAGGGAAATCGATCAATCCAGTGGAGAGGATATTAAGTGCATAAATAATACTATATTGTGGTGAAGTGTGAATAACTTTATTAGAGATGACCAAAGTATTGGCACTAGAAGAATACTCAGTAGAAGCTGTGAGAGAAGCTTCTGTTGTAGTGTCAACATATGTCTAGATGATGTTTACTGAGTAAGAATTACTCTATATTTGTATTTAAACAAGGTACATTTATGAGGTTGGAGTCGTCAATAGCACATTGTATGTGTTGTTAAACACTTCATATATACTCAAACCACTTGTCACACTTTAAATATTTAACAGGATGTTACTTGTTTATATACCTAAATCTGAATAATGAGTACATTTGTTTAAATTATTATCATAAACGTAACCTTATTTACAAACTGTTTATTAACACACCCCACTTGTTAATACATAGTTGTTAGCACATTAAGTGCATTGTAATAATTATGAATTGTTGTTTATTTTTACTTAAAGACAAGGATAACTCAGCCACAATTATTATATTACAGCATTATTGGCAGTGTGAGATCTAAAGATTAAACCACTGTTGCCATTTATTAATGTCATATAGTTTAATTGGTCATTTAGACTAAGGAAAGTGCTTTATAAACTGTATTAGATAAAGTCATATATGAAGTATTGGTTTTGCACCCCTATAGCTACGTGGCTTGAATTTGGTAGTACTACTACATTAAATTGGTAAATATTGCTCTAAAATAAAATTTATGACGTGTTTGATACTCCTGATATTTTATTTAATGTATTCAAATCTAGTTTGTTACTTAATTCAAAAGTCTGTACTTCGAAAGACGATGAAGTTCGATCATATCCTATATTAATGTTAAATTATCGTTTTAATATAATTTTATGATATTATGATGATTTTATTATAATATGGGAATATAATTAAATATGATAATAATTTTATAATATTAATTTGAATAACCCGCAATAAGAATAATAAAATTATTATAGAAAACGCTAGGAATAACAAACCTTAACTCCATATAAGGATAGGTAGTTGAGAAGGGTATAGTTCTCAAGACAACACAATTGGGCTTGTTAACAATCTGAATAGAATTCTAACTTCCAATAATCATAAACTACTATCCATTAATAACAGTATTATAATCCAAATAGATGCTATAAATATCGAAAGCTACTTAACATTACCAATTAACATTTCCATCCACCAATTCTCTTATCTTCCTAGCAGTAAAATCCACACAAAGCAGTTATCCATTCTGCCCACTTTCCACTAGAATACTGCAAGAGTAGCTCTGCATTTATAAAAACGATAAACTATTGTCATTATTTAATTTATATTGGAACAGACCATTCGAATATGCATTTTTTATTTAATTTTAGTAATAAAACACTGACTTACTTATTGGGAAAGAATTTTAAGAAATGTCTGTTTATAAATTAATTATGCTGCTTTGGATTTAATTTCCATTTGTTGATATATTCACATTTTAAATATATCCTTATAATCCCTTTTCTATCAATAAATTGTTTAAGAATATTCCCATAATTGCTGGTGAACTTTATGCAGCTATACTATCAGTTTTAACTACTTTTATAGTGCTATCGCATTAATTTATACAGCTTTAACACATCATACCGGAATCTCCATAATAACCTAATTATAATAATATTAATTACTTATTTAAAATTGAATGATATTAATAATTTCATTATGAATGATTATAATTATGTAAATAAAAAGGATAATATATAAATATACCTGAAGGACAAACAGAATAACAACTATAAGTTCCATCAAGATTCTACAAGGTATATTAACCCAATTTACAAGCTCCACACTATGTTATAGGATCAGGTCCAATACATAAAGGACACTCAAGAGGACAAGGCAGACATTAACTACAAGGCTCTTAATAACAAGGCCTAGAGTAAATTTAGTAATTTCCATAAATACAAACACAATATCCATTCCTGAGTACAGCATTTGGATAACATGAAGTACAACCATTAATTAAGGTATTAGAACAGGTTTTACAAGTTGAAAAGCATAAGGAAATAGTGATATCAAGTTATCTGATTCCCCAATAACCATTGGTTGTGGAGAGATAGTTAGGTACAGTTGTATTTTATACATTATAGAGATCTGTCGTGATTGTTATGTTCACTGATGATGCTATATGATCAAGTTAGAATTAGTAATCGTATTCCTAAGTAGGGTCTTATAATAATTAATCATATGTTAAATAAGAAGCAGCTGGAGGGAAACTAATCTGAAGATGGTTTTGAGGCTGTACATTGAAATAACTGGTCAAATTTGCAATGGGAGATGAAGTTAATGATTAGTTCATGTAATTTCCATCTATAAATACTTGTACTGAGTTATTCCTCCAATATCCATAAGTGTAGAACTTCATTTTGAGTATGACGTTAGCATGACGTCTAGAAGTAGCTTATGTGAGAGAAATTACAGTACCTGCCCCGAATACATTAGGCCCACCAAATACTTACATTTGAGAAGAGTTTGATACTAAAGGAGTACTTAAAGAACCACTCACTGTGAATTTACTTATATCAGTACTAGAGAGAGGGGCAGGAGTTCCGGTATTGAAACCAGTGAAATCGTATAGCAATCTAGTCTATACATAAGTAGAAGGGTCTATATCACACTTGTTGGTAGTTGCATTCAAAGTAAAGTTAATAGCTTGGCAAGTCGTGCAGATTTCTGGACTAAGAGTATTACATGTCAGACATTGACTATTTGGATCACACTTCTAGCATAAAGTCTAAGTTGTTGGGTCCAGCCACATTTAATCAGGAGTAGATGAAGGCTAGCATTAATACATATTTACTTTCATAGTTGTAAATGGTATTATTCTACTTATTTATTAACCAGAATAATAATCGTATATTGAATTTGTAACATAGTATTGTTTATTATCATTGACTGAATTGGTTCGATAGATAAAATTACTAGTTAAGCTTGAGTTGGCTACAATAAAATAGGGCACAGTGTATAATTTAGTGAACTAGTCTCTAGCTTCAGTATTTGAGTATCTTACTTATTACTAATTAGAACCTCTATTACCTAAACTAGCGAACCATATTGATTAAATAGGGGAATCAGGTTTTGTTAAATAAAAGATATTTTTCATGTGACTTATAAACATACCTATTGCGATGTTTACTGCTTTCCATTATGTCCATGGCATTACTGTAGGAGTCCCAGTAGCAGCTGAATTACAATTCACTGTTTAAATAACTCCTTTTCTTTTCATTATCATATTTCCACACTTATATTATAAACTAAATACTCCAGTATGTAAATTGTCTTAACCCAAAGTATAATATCGCAATCCATCATTATTTGTATTTGCAATTGTCATATAATACTTATATCTAATTGCATAAATGTAATCACCACTAGCACAAGTTGTAGTAGTTGTTTAATTTCTTATTTTATCTATATTTAAAATTATTAATAGTATTATTATTATTATCTTTATCTTCATTTTTTTATTATAAATTTTTTATCTATCTTTTATTTATACTATATATTATATTAATATAATTTGGTTTATTTTAATATCAATACATATTAGAATATTATTATTATTATTCATATATAATCATCTATTAAATTTAAACTTTCGAAATTTAAAATAAGATTAAAAGCTTTAAATAGGTTATAAAAATATCAATAATTATAATTTAAAATAAATGCTAATATAATAACAAAAAAACAAATAAAAATTTTTTATTTTCTTTTAATATCTTAAGTATTAAGATTATCAGGTTCAACATAAAAAAGACTTTCTACAATTTATTCTGAATATAATTAAACATTCTAATTAATTTAGTTGATATTAACAAGATCTGAACTTAGATTAAATTAAGCTTAAGGGTTCTATAAAATAATTAAAGAATAAATACTGAAATATGTTGATGTGCCAATTAATTAGAATTTTATTGCTGATTGTTTTGATTAATAATATTATTTATAGGTCTTTTAGGTATATTAGATTATAAATCATGATTTTCTCCAGTGTAGATAGGATATACTTTGTCAATTTGAAAAGATGATCTACAAAAAGGACATAAAAGATGTTGATCAGAGCTGACTTATTAGGCCCAATAATAAATGCATTGCCAACTAGAATAAATAAATTATATAAACCAATATATATGTCCACAAGGAGTAATAATGGGGGACGAGGATAATTCCAAGCATATTTTACAGTTAAATGAGTCATTAGAATTGTGATTATTCATAATATTATATAATATATAGTAGATATTTATAGAAATAATAAAGATAATTAATAATAAATATCTATTTAAATGGGTTTCAGTAAATTTGTAGAGATCGGAAGAGTGGCATGCATTAAGAGAGGAGTGAATGAAGGAAAACTAGTTGTGATTCTAGATGTGTTGAACTTAAACAGAGTATTAGTTGAAGGTGCAGACAGCCAAAATGCTGTGCAAAGAACAGTTCTACCAATAAAATCTCTTGCTCTAACAGCTCAAAAGATTAATATCCTCAGGTCTGTCAAAACTAGTCTTCTTAAGAAAGCCATCTAGAAGGAAAAGGTAGAAGAAACCTATAAGACTTCTAAGGCTTCTCTCAAGTTCCAATAGGCCAAAAAGAGAGAATCTCTTAATGACTTTTGTAGATTCAAAGTCATGGTTTACAAGAGATAGCTTGTCAATACTCTCAAAAGAAAGTTATCTAACTAGAAGTGATGATCATCAAATATATATTTCATCTATTCATTCATATATAAACTCATATATTATCATTATTATATATTTAATACAACAGTATATAATAAGTTTATAATTAACTCACTGTTGTTAGGGATTAATGTATCAGTTCTAATTAAATTATAAGAATATTGGGTGCTTTAATGCTTAGCTAGCATCTATTCTATCATTGGGATCGACCGATAGCATTCTACTGAGCAGGTCGTATAGCTCATCACTCTTCCTCAATATTTAGTCCATCCTTTTAAATCTTTTCACCTTTTCAATTGAAGAGCTAGATATATATTGTTTATAATCTCTTTTCGGAGATTTCATAAGCATATGCTCAGGAATCTAACTATGACTCTCGATCATACCTAAATGTTCGTAATCGTCATGAGTATCGAAATAAAGGCACCCTAAGGATAATATAATAATTACATTAATAATATAATATTAATATGATATTAATATGATAAAAATATGGCAATATCATAATAATAATAAGAATATTTATATAAAATAAGATGATTTAATAATTTAATACCAGTGAACAACTCCAAGATTAAACATCCTAAACCCCAAATATCACTTTTATGATCCCAGATTTAAGACTAAAGAATGACTTCGGGTGCTCTATACTATCTAGTATTGATAAGGGAAGAGTGATACTCATGATCCCATGTGGCAGCTCCAAAATCGATGAGTTTAATAATGTCTGAATTATCTTCAAGTACTAAAATATTTTCAGCCCTTATATCGGTATGAGTCACTCCTATTTTGTGAAGATATTCTAAACCCTTCAAGATTTGTTACCCGTAATTTATAATCTATTATCTCTCAATTCCTTTAAATCTTCTCATTTTTAATATATCATACAAAGAATCACCTAATTTTTCAAATATTAACATCACCGTGTTTTCACTCATCAAATATTCTTATAGTCTTACTATGAATTTCCTATTTTCACTTATCCTTTCATCCTTCAGTATATACTTCTCAATTATCATTAACATTTAGGCTTCTTATTTTCCATTTTCTATATATCTTTCTACTCTTTTTATTACTTTCATTGCGTACTCTTTATTATCAATTAAGTTTAACACATTATAACATCTTCCAAATGTCCCTTCTCCTAATTTCTTTAATATTTTATATTTCTATTCTATTATTTAATTATAATTTAAATCAA
>Ga0315908_10004287_pt1 | contig 10288 bp, 16 predicted proteins | sample LakEriMetagenome_12_FD_203520 | JGI IMG/M metagenome (GOLD analysis project Ga0315908, IMG submission 203520) | Freshwater fungal communities from buoy surface, Lake Erie, Ohio, United States - Buoy 4 MA124 | ecosystem: Environmental > Aquatic > Freshwater > Lake > Lake biofilm | place: USA...
CGCCGCCCCCCCCCCCCCCCCCCCCCCCCCCCCCCCCCCCCCCCGCCCCCATGGAGCAGGCAGGCAACCCAACTTGCACCCTGCAGCTGCACAAGCTGCATGATTGTGTATGCCATGAATTGCTGTAAATTACACAGTTGATCCGTACATACATGCTGATAAGCCCATTGCTGAGCTGCGCCCAGCTTCGGCCCCCACAGAGGGTCAATAGCACCCGACCTCATCACCATCTGGGCATAGATCAAGGCGGAAAGTCTGCTCCTGCTCCTGGGCCACCTCAGACGGCGTCAGCGGGCGCAGCTGGCGCAGGGTCATCTGCTCAGCCACTTGGTCATCATTGTTGATGGCGGGGAAGCGGCGGAAAGCAGTTGCCGCCACGCCATTGCCCTCTAAGAAGGCCGCCAGGCAGGACGCCACAAAGTCCTGCGAGCCAGGGCCAGGCAGGGCCAGGCATGGGCAAGCATGTTCAGTGCCCAGCCTGCATGGTCATAATTTTGCCGGCCTTCGAAGCACGTAAAACCCAGTGTCGCAACATCCAGCAACACTCAGCATGCGCATCAGCAGGCCATTGCCGACGCCGGAAAGATTGACACTAGCCCCCACCTGGCTGAACCCCTCCTCGCTGTCCAGCGCCCGACTGCTGACAGAGGTTGCGCTGCCCACCAGCCAGTACTTGAGGAAAGCAGGCTCGCCAGCTGCCCAGACCTCGTGGTTCTGCGCGAGCACAGAAGGGGTGGGACAGGCACCTTGCACAGCGCCAGCAGGCGTGCGGAGCCGCACAAGGTGCGCAGGTGGCAAACAGGTGGCTTCAGCCTGCAAGCTCCCTGGCTGTTGCTGGGCAATGCTGGGCTGTGCAGTGCTGGCAATGTGCACGCCCAAGCCCCCGGCAGCCAACACACCCTGCTCTCCAGCCGGCTGGCTCCGAAGAATGAGATGCCTGCCTTGCGCACAGCCCCTGGGCGGTCAAGCAGCAGCCAGCACAACGCAAGCCAAGTTGACTGGTGCCAAGTGGCGACATGGTGCTGAGCAGTGCACACCTCAAACTCATCACGCGAGATGCCAGCTTGTGCAATACCAGACTTTGCAAACATGCCTGCGTGCACAAACAGTCTCACCTGGGCATCACTGCACATGCATGGCACCCGGGCTGGGCTGCTTTGCTTGTAAGGCATGGCTGACTGAAAGCAGCAGCATGCTTGGCCCGCCAAAGCACTGGCCGGTTACCTTGCTGCTCAAAGTAGCTGAGCAGCAGCCGCACCCCCTGCCGGATGTCATCCAGCGCCGCAGACTGCCGCCTCAATGCTGCCTTGAGTTCTGGTGGTGCCGCTGCGTCGTCTGCGATGTGCTGCAAAAGCGCCTGGCCCAGCTGCTGCTTCAGCACTGCCAAGCACCGTGCGGCTGGAGGAACCTCCACAGCCACCTGGTTGCTGCCTGTCATGTCGGCCTTGCCGCCTGGCAGGGCACGGCACAAACGTGGGGGGCATGGTGTGGGGTGATGGGCTGAAAAGGCGAAGCATAAGAGCAGCCAGGAAACATGGACGCGCATGAAGGCGCAACCCAAACCGCGCACCAGCGAGCGGTTGCAGCTCCCTTGGGCTCAGCATCGTGGGATGCAGGATGTCAAATCCTGTCGCGATGGCGCTGCCCCTGAATGAAGCACAGCAGGCAGGTACGTTGCAAGGCTGTGGCCGAGCCCAGCCTGAGACGCAGCGCTCCGCGGCGCACCTGGCACCCGGAGGCAGCTGCCGGGCGATGGCCTTCCACTGGCAGTAGCTTTGGAACTCCCACCAGCCGACGTCTGACAGCCCAGAAGCTGGCCCCATCTCACAGGCGCCGCACAGCTGCGCTCTGCGCCAGTAAGGCAGCTCCCGCCTTTGCAGTGCCGCAAAGTCGTCTGAGTAGCGCGTGCTGCTCCACCCGGGAATGCTCGCATCTGCGCAACAGGCAACGTCCGCGCGTCAGTGTCAGCCTGTTGCTTGCAGGTGACACACAGGAGGAGCTGGTGTGGACCGGGCTCACACTGACCTGTGGGTGCGCAGCTTGCGAGCAGCTGCAAGGGGAGGTCCAGCAGCGCCGCGGCCAGCGCAGCGTTGATCGGCGGGCGGGCTGGCGCAGCCGCCAGCGGGGCGCTGTCCTCATCACTGGGCAGGGCTGATTCGATGGACTCCTTCAGCTTGCGCTGATACAGCTGCCACTCCTGACCCCACAAGGACAGCTCGCTGCGCAGGATGTCCGGCTGCGCCTGAGCTGGTGGGGCTGTGAAGATCGCTGTTGCAGCGCATGCAGCGCATGCACCGCCCAGCAGGATGTCGCGCCTCGGGGTGGCTCCAGTGACGACGGCGCTGCTGCAGTGATCCGATGGCACTTTGGCAGCTGCAACTACGCAGCGCGCCGTGCTGCTGCTGGGCGCGTGCAGCGAGCGCAGCGTGCGCATTTTTGTGGGGGCACCGCGCACTGCCGCGGAGCCGTGCCCCGGCCGCCCACAGACGCGAGTACTACTGCTGCGCTGTCAGTGCTCCCTTGTTTCAGTCGGTGCACTGATCCAGGCAGGGCGCAGCGAACGCTGTTTCAGCACATTCAGATCGAACACTTCGACAGATCAGGGCTGTGGGGGTGGAGGCCACGACGCACCAGTCGGTGCATGCCCACTGGTCACGGGTGACTCGGCACTGGGGGGCGAGGCAGTGATGGCGGCGCAGGAACTTGGCGAGGCGCTGCCCAACCTGGCGGAAGCTGTCAGACAGCTGTCCAGCGTGTCCTTGCCACAGCCTGCAGACTATCACGTGCGTCGGCAGCGCGCCCGGGGGCTGCCTGGGGCATTGGCATCGCTCCAGGGCGCATGGGGCGCAATGCATTTCCGCCCTCCTCGCCCCTCGCCCAGGGTTTACCCTCCCCGCGCTGCAACGCGATGCTGCTGCTTGCAGTACTACAAGCACTTCGAGGACTTCAAGGCCCCCATGTCTGCCGCCAAGGGCCGGGTGCAGCGCCTGTTGGAGCAGTGCCATGTGAGTGGCTGGTCGTCCCCACGGGCCTGCTCACCTGGGCCTGCCCCGCGGCTGCTTAGCGCCTGCCACCGCTGGCTGATGCAGCGTGCGATGTTTTGCAGGGCCTCACTCGCACCAGCAACCCTGTGGCCCGCCCAGCTTGGGGTGACGCCAGCAGGAGCTCAGCATCAGAGGATGCTGGCGAGTACATCACGGGCGTCATTGATGATGTGCTGGAGCGGTTTGATGCGGCCGTGGACGCGGTTCACAGCGTCGCAGACAAGCTGGAGCGGGGGGAGATGATGTCCATCGAGCGGCACGTCAGCACATCCGGTGAGTGCGTGTGTGCCAAGTGCCTGCGTGCGCGTGCGTGCCTTGAATGCCTTGCAGCGCGCCACCACACGCCTGGGCTGCCGCGCGTGCTGCCGCAGGTGTGCGGGCGCCCCACCAGGGCAGCAGCATCCAGCGCCATCTGCCAGACAACTATGCCAGGCCCCAGGATGGTTGGGCAGCCAAGCCTGACAACAGCAACAGCCCATTTGTGCACTGGGCATACCAGGGAGCAGGGGGTGTGGGGCCTCAGGTGCGCCTGGCCTGTGTCACAAGAGCTGTGTCCAGCAGCAGCGCCCACGCCCACCTGCGGGACGCGCGCCTGCTGAGACACACAAGGTTGTGTCGGCATGCGTGGTGTTTCAGTGACGAGTGCATGTAGTAGGATGTGCTTGCCCCCACATGGCCGTGGCCTGACCATGAACAGGGTGGCGCGCGCGTCGCAGGCGGTGCTTGGCAGGCAGGCAGAGCCCAGCGGCAGCAAGCAAGGCAGGTTGGAAGCGTATGCGCAGCGCCTTGCGCCAGCATCTGGAGCAGCAGCAGCATCTCAGCAGCACCCGCTGGCCGACGCACTGGAGGCATTGAGCTACCCCGACTGGCAGCTTGGCCCTGGTAGGCACCGCCCGCAGAGCACAGCAGTCCCTCAGCAGGCCCGGAGCAGCTGTGCCCTGCGCAGCACGTGCACGTGCGCAATGTCACAGGGCGCCGCCCGCGGCTGAGCTGGCGCATGATGTACCTGCCTACGGCTTGGCGGTCATCCTGCCCGGGCTTGTGTCGCGCTGCAGCCGATCCCCAGCCTCCGCGCGCCCTGGATGACACGCCTCTGACGTTTGTGGACACACCGGCAGCGCTGGAGGCGATGGTGGCGGAGCTGCAGGCCGCTAGAGAGGTCGCTATTGACCTTGAGGCCCACAGCTACAGGTATACCTGCAGCGGGGTGGGGCAGTGGGCGCCCAAAAAGCCTGGCTGTGACGGCACGGCAGGTCCCCGGTTGCAGCCCAGCTCCTTGAGTGTGCGCAGGCGGACGCAGCCTGCACTTACCACTGTGTTGCTGCCCTCCGCGCACTTGCAGGTCATTCCAAGGCTTCACCTGCTTGATGCAGCTGTCAACTCGCTCAGCAGACTGGCTGGTGGACACGCTGGCGCTGCGCGACGACCTTGGCCCCTGCCTGGCGCCCTTGCTGGCCGACCCCGGCGTGGTCAAGGTGCTGCATGGCGCAGACCATGACATCCTATGGCTGCAGGTGAGCAGCTGGCTGCAGACGACTTTCTGCTAGCCAGGAGCAGCAGCTGAGCAGCTGGCTCTGGTTGTGCCATCTTAGACACCAGCACCACAGGGGCAGCAGCTGATCGTGGCTGGCGTGAGCGCCATGTGCATCGATGTGTCTGCCGGGCACACAAACTGTTGTTGCACAAGTGTGGTGACAACACCACACTTGTGCCTGCCCTTGATGCTCTGCCTGCAGCGTGACTTCCACCTGTACGTGGTCAACATGTTTGACACAGGACAGGCTGCCCGCCTGCTGGGCTTCCCCTCTGCAGGTGATGCAGCGGCTCTGGTGGCAGCTGGCAGGCAGGCCCTCGTGCATGCCATAAACTGCGGGATCTGGCCTGTTGACAGCACTGATGCCAGCATCAGGGTTTTGCCGTACAGCGTCTTCTCACAGTGCTTGTGTGTCTGTGCAGGCTTGGCCTACCTGCTGCAATCCATCTGCGACTTCACGGCTGACAAGCGTTACCAGCTGGCAGGTACGGGTGCAGCAGTCCCGCCTGGCCAGCGTTGCATCCGCCCTTGGGTCTGCGTTGCCCTCCATGGTGCATCGGTCTTGGACATGGCATGCTGCTGCCATGCTTCCTGCAGTGACCACCCCTTGCTTGGGGCACATCCTCACATGAACCCTCCAATGTGGCTGCTCACAGACGAACGGCGTTGGCTCCTGCTTTGCAGACTGGCGTGTCAGGCCGCTGCCAGACCACATGCAGCACTATGCGCGCTGCGACACCCACTACCTGCTGTACTGCTATGACAGATTGAGGCAGCAGCTGGCTGCCACTCCCAGCGTGCCGCCGTCCCTGGCAGTGCCCCTGCCTCCGCATGGACCCCAGGTTGGCTGCCCGGTGCCCCCTGCCATGCTGTGGACAGAGCAGCAGCTTTCAGAATGTGCTTGGCATGCAGGCGCCTCTTCCCCCATGCCGTGGTCGTCCATACACTGCTGGTCACCCATGCAACAAAGTCATGCATTCACACTGGCTGGCTGAGCGCAGGGCATGCTGGGCACCGCGCTGGAGCGCTCAAGACGCATCTGCCTGACGCTGTACCAGCGAGAGGCTTGCCATCCCACTAGCTACTTGTCCGCTGCCGAGCGCTGGGCGGTGCTGCTGCCGCCTGAGGGCATGGCTGTGTTTGCGGCGCTCTACGAATGGCGGGACAGGTGCTGGGGGGTTGCATGGCTGCATGTGTGCATCCGATGGTTTGCAGCGCCCCATGACACATTATTCAGCTGCTCTGAGAGCAATGCTGTGACGCGGTCAAGGGATTTTCCTAGGCTGGCATGCCAGCTCACCATGACTGCCACCCTGGCTGTCCCACCATGCAGGACAGCACGCTTGCTGGATGAGAGCACTGGGTATGTGCTGCCCAAAGCACAGCTCATCGAGGTGGCACGGCTGCTGCCTGGTAGGTGCTGGCACCCCTGCTGTTGGTCGCAGGCGTAGTACATGTGCGACGCATTGGGGTGCCGCCCCTGCTCCGTCACCTAGTCCACTGCTCTGCTGGCAACAGGCTGTTGTCGTACACGCCCTGCTGAATTTGTGCTGCCCTGCTGCTCCCATTGCAGCTGACATGCGCCAGCTGCAGCGAGCCTTGGGGCGCTCTGCGTCCAAGGTGGTGCTGCAGCGTGCAGGCGAGGTGCTGGCTCTCATCAGCAAAGCCAAGCAGCAGGCACCGGCAGCTGGGGCTGCAGCGCACGCAGCAGCTCTCTCGACAGCTGCTGCCACAGCAGCGGAGGCGGGGGTGAGCAGAGCAGCGGCGGCTGCTTCCTCATCACCCGCCGCAGCTTCTTCAGCAGGCGGTGCAGCGCGCGCTGCCGAGCACGTCAAGCCGCCTGAGCCGGCCATGCAGCCGAAGGCTGTTGCGCCCATTGCCGTCCGCGGGGCCAGGAGTGGCCTGGCCAGCATGCTGGGCGCCGCCAGGGCAGGGGCCCCACCTTCAGCATCTGGCGTCCACAGCAGTGCAGGTGGCATCGCAGCTGTAGGTGGCAGCAAGGCAGCTGACGGGGCGCCCACAGCAGCAGCTGCAACCGGCAGCACGGCCCAGCAACTGCCGGCAGCAGCAAGCTCACAGACCGTGGAAGCTCCATCTCAGCAGTCGGCCCCTGGTGCTGCTCTGCCACCCCCTGCGCAGCGCGCTGAGGCCGCCGCTCTGGCAAGGAAGCCCATGGCCAGCACCAGCTTGGCTGGCTTGTTGGGCAAGCGGCCTGCAGCAGCCCAGCAGCAGCCCAGCAGCCAGGATGAAGCTGTCAAGCGCCTGAAGGCATCGTTTGCACTGCCCTTTGTGCACGCCCCACCTACTGCTGCTGACAGCTGCACGGCAGCATCAGCTGCAGCGGTGGCAGCGCAGGCAGCAGGCGCAGGCGGAGATGGAGCAGCAGGCGCAGAGCCTGTCCGTGTGACAGGGCAGCAGGTCAGAGATGCTGTAGCGCAGATGCGATCTGCTGCTGATGCTGACCAGCCGCAACAAGCGGCTGCGGGCCGCGGCCAGCAGGTCGCATCAGCTGATGCAGATGGCATCTTCATCCCCATCACTGATGCGTACAAGCTGCCGCGCAGCCGTCGCCAGCGGCAGCAGCAGGGTGCAGGTGAGAGAGGTCGTCTGGCTGCTTGACACGCGGCAGCACAGGGCAGCCTCCTGCCAGTCGACGCCTGAAGGCCTGCACGCTGCTCAAGCTGTCACATCAGCCTGCAGGCATGCTGTGCAGGCTGCACAGTGCGCAGCTACAGGGCCAATCGTAGGCATGTCGCTTTGTGTGGTCGCAATTCACCTCCCCCCCCCCCCCATGTGCCCACTCCGCCGCACTCCCCCTCATCAAGGGTCGTGGGCTGCCGACACTGGGGCCTGCCTCCGCGCTGGTGGCCGTGTACTGCAGGTCGCGCTGTGCAAGCTCAGGAGGAGGAGAGTCGCCTGCAGGAGACCCTGAGGCTGGCTGGCCTGCCCAGCACACACTCCGACAGCCGCCAGGAGCAGCACGCAGGCAGCGGCAGCAGTGACAAGGGGAGCGAGGACGGCATGGAGGAGCTGGACGCACCTGAGACTGGCCTGGATTTCCAGGGCCAGCTGGCAGCCCGGCAGGCAGCGGCCACCGAGAACCAGCGGCGTCGGCAGCAGCAGGAGCGGAGTGCACGAGGCAAGAGTGCCAGGGGCCGAGGCGGCAGAGGCGGAAGGTAGGGGTTGAGGGCTGCTGCCTGCCTGCCACCGGACCCAGGTGTTGGAGGCGGGCACTGCGGACGCTCTGCTCGGGGCTCTGCTCTGCCACAATGCTGGCGTTTGAGCAGCGCATGCACAGCAGTGCATAATGTTGAGAGCGTGTACGCCCATGCAGGGGCGCTGCGCGACGCGAGCTGGAGGCTGCCGCAAACGCCAGCTTGGTGGCCGCACAGGCGGCGCAGGCATCCAAGCGCATCAGCAGGCGTGCAGGTGGGTCGGCGCTGCGCCACAGTGCGCACATGCTGCTGCTTGTACGGGGCTTGCTTACTTGCTTGCAGGGGGTCGCGTGTCAGCGTCATGGCTCCTCACATACGCCTGGTGGCGGATGTTGCAGATGCGGCAGCTGCACCCGGCCTGAACCCCTACGACATCAGGGACGAGGACCTGATGAAGGGCGGCAAGCGCAGCCGCGCATTCCCCAACAGCGGCAACAGGAGCAGCACGTGGCGGCAGTAGGGGCAGGGGTGTAAGCTGCGGCCATGTGGCAACCAGCGCGCCAGCGCCAGCTGCTGTGGCACGCAGTGCGCGCCGGGGGGGGGGGGGGGGGGGGGGGCGCCCCCCCCCCGCCAGCACAAACCCCCCCCGCCCGCGGGCCCCCCCCAAAAACACCCCGCCCCGCCCCACCCCCCCCCGCCCCCCCCCCCCGCCCCCTGACTGCACAACCCCTCGCGGCCGGCGTGCCCCCCAGAAAAACCGGCGGCCCTGACACACCGCAGCTGCTCGCCAGCCAGCAAAAGGCTGGCTGCCAGCGTTGCTCTGTTGGCGTGATTGACAGCCTTTCGCTGTCGTCGCAAACAAGTTGGCGGTAGCGGGCTGTGACCAACCGCGACCCACAGCATGCACGCGCAGGCAATCTTGTGAGTTTCAGAGAATGATCCCCAGGCACACTGGCCGCGTCGCCCAAGTTTAGGCTCAGATCGGGCATGCGCTGCCAGTCAAAGCAGCGTCCGCCGCAGCAGTGGCTCTGATCACCTGCCAGTGTGACAACCCCCAAGTGCACATGGCGACCGCCATCCTGATCCGGGTGCGCGGCGTTGCATGCATGTGGTGCGGTGCCATGCGATGCAATGTGCGCGCCGGTCATCTGCATGCATGGCGGTGCAGGTGCTGGAGGCCTGGCCCTGCGGCTCTGACGACGCGCTAGCTGACGTCAGCCTCACCCTAGTGGCTGGAGAGTGGCGTGTCAGCTCCAAGCCGGCTGCACGTGACCCTGAGGACCCATCCAGGTGCCCTGCAACCGGGCCACGCTGCCTCGAAGACGCGCAGGCTAGGGGCGCGAACCCACCTGCTGCATCCCTGACTGCGTGTCTTGCAGGCTGAGCTGGGACGAGGCGTTCCTGCTGCCTGCTGAGCAAGCAGTGGCTGGGCTGGGGAACGTGGTACTTGAGCTGTGGGCTGCCAAAAGATGGGGCACAGGCACCCCATTCGCGCAGGTGAATGCTGCTGCTGCGCACAGCACCGGCACTGGCTGGGCACGTGCGCCATGAAGATCATCATCGATTGAGTGGTGGATGCAATGCAAGGACCGCGCATTGTCGGTCAGGCTGTTTTGTGTGTGGCAGCCACAGACGGGCACATCCCGTGCTCACCCTTGACCTGCAGGCGGAGCTGCTGCTCGACGTCCTGCCCGCCATGACACCCAGTGACGGCCCGTTGACCATCACGGTGCCCCTCACGGGTGTGCTGAAGCAGCAGAAGGCTGCCCGTGCTGCAAACACCATGGCTGCAGCTGGCGGGCAGCTGCCATCGGAAGCTGGCAGCATATCCATCGAGCTGCGTGCAGTGCAGCAGCTGCCGGCGCCCCGCACACTGCCAGCGTCCGCAAGCGAGTTGGCAGCATCAGCAGCACGCTACGCTGACAGTGACGGCGTAGCAGTGGTGACGTCAGCGGACATGCTTGCGGGCTGCTCAGTGGTGCACACGCCAGCTGGGGAGCTGTACGAGGCCCCTCCGGCTCAGGTGGGCGGGCTGCGATGTGCACGCGCAGCCTGCACTCACCCCGCAGGCTGCCTCTAGCTGATGCCGTGCTCGCTTGCATGCGCTGGGCTGGAATGCGGCTGGCCTTCTTATAAGCATGCCACTTCCCCTCTACCAGGTGCTGAGGCTGATGGTGCGCAGGTGCGAAGGCCTGCTGGCGCTGCACCGTGAGCCCAGCTCTATTGGTAGGTTGTGGGCACTGGCACACAGGACCTCTGAGCTGCCAGGCTGCGGGCACATTGGCAGCTGTTTGAATTGCACTCGCAAGCCATTGAGTGTTCAAGCATGCCGAGCACGTTGACCTTTCGCTGATGCTCCACATGGTTGCCATGTGCCTGCATCTCGCAGGCTTTCGGCTGGACAGCGGCTTGGGCAGGGAGTGGCGCAGCAGCAGCAGCGGCCAGGGTGAGGCAGGAGGCAGTGGTGCAGGCGGTCCTGGTTCACCAAGCTCACGAGGCAGCACAGATGGGATGCCCAGCAGCGCGGGTGGCGGCAGCGTGCTGCTCAACCGCAC
>Ga0315908_10004288_pt1 | contig 10287 bp, 8 predicted proteins | sample LakEriMetagenome_12_FD_203520 | JGI IMG/M metagenome (GOLD analysis project Ga0315908, IMG submission 203520) | Freshwater fungal communities from buoy surface, Lake Erie, Ohio, United States - Buoy 4 MA124 | ecosystem: Environmental > Aquatic > Freshwater > Lake > Lake biofilm | place: USA...
CCAGCCGTGCCGTTCGCGACTTCGCGTTTGAGCCAAAGGCGCACTGGGACCTGCTTGCATCGCTTGGCTTGACCGATGCCGAGAGAGCGGTAAAGCTCGCCGGCAGCGGGTTTGTCCTCTACACGGGTATGGGGAACCGCTTGCAGCGGGCGCTGATTGCGATGATGTTGGATAAGCACACATCCAATCATGGCTACACGGAAGTAGGAGTACCGTACGTGCTGAGTCGTGAATCGATCACGGCCAGCGGGCATATCGTCAAGTTCGTTGATGAGATGTACCACGATGAGGTTTCAGATCTGTTCTTTGTACCGACATCTGAGCCGGCAATGGTTAATATCTTCCGTGATGAGATTCTGAGCGGCGATGACCTCCCGATAAAGTTGGTTGCGCATACGCCGTGCTGGAGGCGGGAAGCGGGAGCTGCTGGGAAGGATACCCGTGGCCTGCAGCGTGTTCACCAGTTTGATAAGGTTGAGCTCTTCCGCTACGTGCGTCCAGAAGATTCGGAGAATGCGCTTGCCGAGATGACGCAGGATGCGTGCAATGTTCTGGATGACCTTGAAATACCATGGCGCCTCCTCGGGCTCGCCGCAGGGGACATTGCCTTTTCGGCAGCAAAGACCATTGATATCGAGGCGTGGTCACCCGGTGTGGGCAAGTGGCTTGAGGTTTCATCTGCCAGCTGCTGCACCGACTTCCAAAGCCGACGTGCCAAAATCCGGTTCCGACCAGAGCCAGGTGCAAAGCCAGAGTTTGTACATCTCCTGAATGCATCCGGGCTAGCGCTGCCACGTGTTGTTGCAGCGCTTCTTGAGACACATCAACAGGAAGATGGATCCATCCGAGTTCCAGCTGCCCTCCAGCCTTACCTTGGCGGCATGACGGTCCTCGAATCCGGCCAAACCCGCTGGCCTGCCTAAACATCAACAATCAAAACCCAATCCGGGCTGCCTAACGGTAAAATAACGCCTGTTATGGCAGCCCAATCATTAGATCAAATCGTCTCCTTCTGCAAGCGTCGCGGGTTCATCTTCCCCGGCTCTGAAATCTACGGCGGACTTCAAGGAACATACGATTATGGTCCCTTGGGGGTAGAGCTCAAAAACAACCTCAAGCGTGCTTGGTGGCGGCACAATGTTTACGAGCGGGATGACATTGAAGGAATCGAAACCAGCCTTCTGACCAACCGCTACGTGCTCCGGTATTCCGGACATGAAAAAGGCTTTTCCGATCCACTGGTCGACAACAAAACGACCAAGAAGCGCTACCGGCTGGACCACCTCCTGAAGGATCAGGAACCAGGAGTCCTCGATGCAATCGCGGCGCATCTTGGAATCGAACGTCCGGAAGACATGGATGTCTTTGTAGACGCTTTGCTTCAGGACACATCCAAGGCACAGGCTGCGCTGCTTGCGGCAAAAGTCGTTGATGCACAGGATGGTAAACCTGGCGATTGGACGGAGCCTCGGCAGTTTAACCTGATGTTTAAGACACAGGTTGGGCCTGTTGCAGATGATGAGTCATTTGCTTATCTGCGACCTGAGACAGCACAGGGAATGTTTGTCAATTTCAAAAATGTCGTGGATAGCACCAATCGCAAGCTACCATTCGGTATCGCTCAGACAGGTAAGAGCTTCAGGAACGAAATCACACCGAGGAACTTCCTTTTCCGCGTGCGTGAGCTCGAGCAAATGGAAATCGAGTACTTTGTTCGCCCCGGTGATGACGAGGCTGTTCACGATGCGTGGATCGAAGACCATATTGAGTGGTGGGTAAATGTTGTCGGGCTCAAGCGCGAGAAGATTCAGCTCTTCGAGCATGTAAAGCTTGCGCACTATTCCAAGCGCACTGTTGACATTCTGTACAACTTCCCAACGCTTGGCTTCGATGAACTCGAGGGGATTGCAAACCGGACAGACTGGGACCTCGGGAGCCATTCGCGTTCACAGGATACGCTTCCGCTGTCCGAGAACACAAAAGCCCGCGTGATGCTGAACGAGCACTCCGTTGAGAAACTGACCTATTTTGATCAGCCAAACAACCAGCACATCGTTCCTTTCGTGATTGAACCAGCTGCTGGTGTTGATCGCGGTGTCCTTGCTGCACTCTGTGAGGCATACGATGAGGAGCTGTTGGAAAATGGTGAGACGCGCATCGTTCTGAGACTGCCAGCAGTTCTTGCTCCGATTAAGGTCGCGGTTCTGCCTCTCAAGAAGAACGAGCCAACGATTGTTGAAACGGCTAAGAAGATCAAAAAGATGCTGCAAAGTGGCGGAGACATGCGAACTGTCTACGATGATACAGCGGCGATTGGAAAGCTGTACCGCCGACAAGATGAAGCAGGTACACCATTCTGCATCACGGTTGACTACGACACAATTGGACGTGGCCGGGATGGCGATACATCCATGGAAAACACAGTCACCGTTCGGCATCGCGACTCAATGCTACAGGAGCGTGTTGCAATCGATGACCTTGTCCACTACATCAAGAGTCGAATTGCATAGCATCAGGTTGCATACAACCTGACCAATGTTAGAGAACCGGGGCTGTCCTTGCTGAGATGCAGGGACAGTCTTTTTTACGTCAAAACCGGAAGCGGGGGATGCTGATCGATTTCAACGTCATTTGCCGATGCCAAATTGGGCTGGTCGCTGTAATCAGAAATGCTGATGCCTGAAACGATGGTGGCCCCATCTTGCCAGCAGCATTGTCCACTACATCAAGAGTCGAATTGCATAGCAGCAGGTCGCACACAATCTGAACAAAGTTAGAGAACCGGGACTGTCCAAGCAGCGATGCAGGGACAGTCTTTTTTACATCAAAACCGAAAGCGGGGGATGCTGATCTTTTTCAACGTCATTTGCCGATGCCAAACTGGGCTGGTCGCTGTAATCAGAAATGCTGATGCCTGAAACGATGGTGGCCCCATCTTACCAGAAGCGTTGTTAGACACCGCAAATGGCTCATCTGGGAGACCCAGGCGGGTGTCAAGCTTACCGTTACCATTCACATCGTAATGCACGCCAACTGCGTAGCATTTACCCGTTGGCAGTGCACCAATGGTCACGCGGTTGCCATCAGTTGCAGGATGAACCACAGTCAGCACGGCTTTGGATGTGTCCTTCAACCAGCCATCAGGGTTTGCATAAACACTTATCAGGACATTGCCACCTTTGAGGGCAACGCCATCAAGCTCGACAATGCCAGTAGCAGTCGGGGCTTGGGCAAGCCGTGCGCCTGTATTGAGCTCTGATGCGATGGGAAAGCGTCGGCAGATATCCTGAACGATTTCCGTGAACAACGCTTTTTGGAAGTCATCACGGAGGATGACAACCGTCGCATCACTCCGCAGGTCCATTTTGCGTGCATCTTCTTCACGAATCAGTTGAAGACTCGTTGTCGGTGATGTGCCGCGAGGCAACGAAATCGTGTAAGGAATACCCTTATCGAGTGTTTTTAGTTTGATGTCAGGCATGTCAGTCCAGTATCGTCCGGTTGATCATCGGATGGTTGTCGTCAGTTGGGCCAAAGTCGCTATCTGGATGCCAAGCGATGACATCTAGTGATGATGTTCCTGTTCGAAAACGATGCTCGCAGCCAGTGGGAATGTACCAGGCGATACCGGCAGATAGCTCAAATGTGCCATTGGGTGTATCACACCAGCCGTTGCCACTGAGAATCGCTCCCAGTCGGTCGCTTGGATGTGTGTGAAAGGACTGATCGGTTCCAGCAGGGATGTGTAGATGGTTGAGACAGGGGGCACCGAGACGAGGTGGGCATACCAGAAGCGTGTCGGTACAGCCATCGATGTATGTAAGTCGACCTACCGATTCAAGCGGTCCACCAAACTGACGGAAACCATGTGCTGTAGGAAAGTGAATTGCGACTGCAAGTCCATTTGTGGTTTCGATGGTGCATTCGGATGGCAATAGCGCGTACATGCCTGGCGATAAGCAAACAAGCCCATGACGATCAGTTAGCCGTACATCCCCCGCAATACACATTATGGTGTTTGTTCCACTGGGTAGCTGCTTAGCTGCATTCTGGACGCCGATGAGTCTAGCGCCACAGTGCGTAACAGCACCTGATAGGAGGTCACCATTTGTAATGGTAACCCCTACAAAACCATTGGACATCACTTCGTTTCGGTAACCAGCAAGACCTCGTAAGGGTCCATCGCAAAAAGGATTGCTCCCTGTGCGATTGGAAGTATCGTCCTTGGTTTAACTTTATCGGCACCAAGCTGTTCACTGAACCGGGTCACGGCAACCTGATTACCTGCAAGGCCAGCGACCGTTACATTTTGTGGTTGGCTAGTTCTATTGATGACCACAACCGTACGCCCGCGGGGCCCGCGGCACGCCCAGCTCATCAGGTCTGGGAAGAACCCAGTGGAGCGATTATTGGTCTCCAGCAATGGTTGTCCAGCAAGTGGTGCCAGAATGGACATCACTTTCTGAGCCATCCCTTCACCTAGGCGAACATCCACAGCCGCAACTCCAGCCTTACCGCACTCGCCGGTGAATGCCGCAAGCCAAGCTGCACCGAACGGATCGACGGTACGCGGATCACGACCTGGTCGAGGATGAGGCACATCTAGGTCAAGTGGACTAATGACGAGCTGCGCCGTTTTGTTGTGATGACGCATCGTGGTTGCCTGATCAACGACAGCCTGTGCGTTTTCCCAATACGTCTCATTATCGTGTAAGTGCAGACTCGGGCGGTAATCCCAACGAATCGTCTCGAGCTCGGCGAGCTCAGCAGGTTTTGCGACTTGGTCTATAAAGCTACGTGATGCAGGGGTTGACTCCTGCCAATCACGAAGTGTTGGAACCATATGGCCGGTGCGGACACTTGAAACGGTTATGCGGCTCTCATTGACGAATGCTGCACGTGCGGGTGGCTTACCTGCCACAGACAGGGTGATGACTTGCTTGAAGCGCTTTCCTGTCGGGATGTTGGGATACTCAAACGGAAGTGGGGCATACGCCTTGAAGGATGAATCGCCGAAATGTCGTTGATCCTCCATTTCAAAGGTTGCGCCAACAGCCTTCACTGTGACGGTATGTGTACTTTTCTGCGTGCTATATGCAATCGTGTCGAACTTTGGAGCAATGACGAGAGGCGTTGCAATTATTGCAGGGAATGGGCTTTCCTGAACGGGTGCATCTAGCAGCGATGTTTTGTATGACCCGCCCGCGAGCTCATTTGTACCAATCAGGAGACAAAGGCCGATTCGGTTGGATTGAAAGTCTGCCGTAGCTTCGCCCTCGACGGTAAAGGTAACTTTGCCGTCGGGACCTCCCTCAATCATCGCATTCCACTTGAAGTGTGCATCCGTCTCAAAGCCACCACCAACGGGGCGCTCACAGACGGCTTCAAACTTAACCCGGAACGACTCACGAGTCGTGTGTACTTCATAGGCTGTAAATTTAGGATTTACCGTGTCCCACGTACGGGTACGGACACAGAAATACAATCGGCGGATGAGGTCCACACCACCCATACGGATGGTTCGCAACTCGCCATCTACCAATCGCATCCTCAAAATGCCAGCGGAAAGCGTATCAATGCGCGTGTTCACGATGGTTGTTTCGCGGTCGAAGGTCATATTTCCTTCAATATTGTTTTCTGAATGAACTTTGCTTACATTTTGGTTCGGCGAGAATCTCATGCATCATAAAGGCGCGTATGAAATCCTGTCGATTTCGTAGGGATACACCTGACGACCTGGGCTGGCGTTCCGTGGCACTGACACGTTCAGTGCGTCGATTGGCCGGAAGCACATTGGTTGATTGTTTTTGATGATCAGGCTTTAACATTAAGAACTCGTGTGCGAAAACTCGCCCTCTGTATCGTTAGGATCTGCCATTTTGCCAAAGCCCTGACGCATTTCTGTATCGGCTTGGAGGTTCCGCAAACTGAAGTAGTCCATCGCTCCGAGCTTTCCTGTACGAAGAGCATCTGCGATTGCAAGTGGAACAGCGGCTTCTGCTTCAACGACCTTAGCCCGCATTTCCTGAACGTAAGCTTTCATCTCCTGCTCACGGGCGACAGCCATCACACGACGTTCCTCAGCTTTTGCCTGTGCGATCTGTTTATCTGCTTCGGCTTGAGCCGTGCGCAACCTTGCGCCAATGTTGTCTCCGACATCTACATCGGCGATGTCTACCGACAAAATCTCAAACGCTGTCCCAGCATCTAGGCCTTTTCCAAGAACCAAACGGCTGATCTCATCGGGATTTTCCAAGACGACTTTGTGCGTCGCCGATGAGCCAATCGTTGTGACGATGCCTTCGCCGACACGTGCGAGAACGGTTGCCTCACCGGCACCACCCACAAACCCCTTGATGTTTGCTCGTACCGTTACGCGGGCAAAAGCTTTCAGCTCGACGCCATCCTGTGAAACACCAGCGACTACAGGAGTCTCAAGCACCCTTGGAATAACCGACATTTGCACGGCCTCAAGGGGATTTCTTCCTGCAAGGTCAATCGCAGATGCCTGCTCAAACGTAAGGTCGATTTTGGCCCGCTGGGCAGAAATCATCGCCATTACGACCGTTTCAACATTTCCGCGTGCCATGAAGTGCGTCTCAAGTTGATTGACCGACAGATCTAATCCAGCTTTCACGCCGGCAATCAACGGCAATACGATTTTGTCCTGGGGTACTTTACGCAGCTTCATTCCGATCAGAACAAAGGGGGTCACGCCAGGCACACCGGATGCCAGTGCAGTGATCCAGAGTCCTATCGGGAAAAACTGGAGGAATACGATCAGCACCAGAAATCCGATGGCCGGAGCTATCATCCACATATCTATTTTCCTCAAATCCGATCAACTGTCACAAGAACATCATGTTTCTGGACTTCGCTGATGTAGACCGACGTTCCAGCTCGCACGAATCCACTCATGGACCGAGCTGCTATACGATGTTCACCTAGTATCACCATACCGCATGGCCTCAGGTCACTTATAGCAATGCAGACGGCTCCGATTTCTACGTTGTCTAACAATCCTGATGATTGAACTTGCAGCACATGACCCGATCCTGATTTCAGCCAGAAGCTCGACAGTGGGAGGGCTTGAAATGTGTAGAAGAGGGCACAAAAGCTGGAGATGATGCCGGCTGTCGATGCGATGCCAGCATTTGCGCCCGCTCCAAGTGCATAAAAAATTCCGGAGCCAATGCCAATGGCTCCGATCAACATAAGGAGACCGTGAAAATGAACACCCATGGTCTCTGCGAGGACAAACCCAACGCCGATGATGACAAGCAACGGGCCAAACCAATAGCCAATCCCAGCGGCCTGATAGGCATACAACAAGGCACCAAGCACACAAACACCGAGCAAGCCGACCAAGCCGAATGTATGCGGTGAAAAGGCCTCGATGACAAACATGAAAATCGCCACGACAATGACAACGGATGTCAACACCGCTGAATGAGTGACCATGTCGACAAGGTTTATCATCAGATTTCTTTGCTAAGGCGCTGGAGGCAATCCAGGTCCAACTAAGCCCGGTGGGAGTGCGCTACGGATCTCATCCATGAACTGCTGGCGCTGAGCCGGTGGCATTTGTTGCATTTTCTGCATCACGCCCATACTCGACTGTATCGCCTGTTGCAGGAAACCTTTACGCGTTGCTGGATCCATGTTCATCATCATGTCCCATTGCTGATCAACCATCGCAGATTGCTGCTCTGGAGACAGTGCCATGAAGCGCTTGAGCATCTCCATTTGCATTTCACTCAGCTGGCTCAGCGAATCGCTCTTCGAGCTCACAAAGACATACACAAAGCGAAGGTCTGTCTGAGCGCTCAGCTGTGCAGCACGCTCACGGGTGATGACTTTGCCGAGGTACAGGATTTCGTCCGGTTTGGCAGGGGCATCGTTGATGGAAGTGGTTAAACCATCGAGAGATGCGATATGCGAAACAAGCGCATCCGGGTCATAGGCCGCACCTTTTCGTGGTGCTGGAAGCAGCAATGTTCGAATGGATACATCTTTTGGTAGCTTATTATTCTCTGACCGAACAACCTGATCCAAGGCGCCACCCTGTGTAACGAAATCCATGGTCTTCTGCGCGACCTTGCGGTCTGCAACAACAGTAATTCCTGTCGACTTCGTAAGCCTCGCCGAAATTTCGCGAAGTGATATGGCTGTCAGCCGCATCGGTGGTACCGAATTTGAAGTGGTCTGTTGATAAACGGGCGAACCAACCATAGACAATATAGTAGAGACAACAATGGCAGTGTGCATAAATCCAGCCTCCTGTTTCATTATCATACTGAATTGGCATGAAAATTGTTTAGTAAGAGCTGGACATAATATCACCGACTCATTTGGTCGGAGATATTGACCGTGGGGTACCGACCTTGGTAGGATAGTGGAGGAAGAGAGTGCACAACGTAGTGAGTGATTTCAATAAGGTTGATCAACCAGCTCCACACTGTGAGTGCACACTGGACTGTCTTGCCAATGGGACGAAAGGCGAAGTTTGTTCTGTAACAGGTCCAAACCGATGTCGTCTGGCCGAGCTTGGTTTTAGTCGCGGCTGTGAAGTAGAAGTTGCGCGAAAATCTGCCTTCGGTGGTCCGATTGAAGTGCGTCTCCGTTCGTATCGGGTCTCGCTTCGTGTCGAGGAAGCCAGCGGAATCACTGTCAGGGCTGTTGAAGATTAGTTGCTCTTGATGACGCGTATAGCGCTGGTCGGAAACCCGAATGCCGGGAAAACAACGCTTTTCAATGCGCTCACTGGTCTACGCCACAAAGTGGGCAACTACCCCGGTGTAACCGTAGATGTCAAATCCGGTGCATTGCGCGGTGGTGATACCAGCGAAATCGATATCATTGATCTGCCTGGAGTTTATTCCTTAACGCCGCATTCACCTGATGAAGACGTCGCAATCAAGCTACTCTTCGGAATCGACGATACTCCTCCGAACTTTATTGTCAATGTGGTGGATGCGAGCAATCTTGAGCGAAACCTTTTCCTGACGACGCAGCTCGTCGAGCTCGGCATCCCGATGCTCGTTGTTCTCACGATGACCGATGCTGCGGCGCGGCGTGGGCTGCGAATCGACGAACGTACGTTATCGACGGAGCTGGGAGTCCCGGTGGTGTCAACCGATGCACCAAAGGGAGCTGGTTTACAGACGCTTGTAAGCCGTTTACAAGATCAGGGCTTTGGAATCAACATCTCGCCTGTCTATGCTGGCTACTCTCCAGAAATCACATCCACGATCTCTGAAATCTGTGCATTCTCCCCAGACATCAGTCCAGTATTGATTTCGACACAGCTGGTTAGAGAAACTCCAAGCAAATGGTTGACTGGTACCGATTCTGAACTGATTGAAAGCGGTCGCGCCAAGCTCTGTGCTCTGGATATTGACCCTAGCACCGCCATCGCCGATGATCGCTACATTGGTATTGGACGTATTTCTGCACGGTCGGTTATTCGAACGACTGCAGCTGCAACATCGTTTTCGGAACGCATCGACCAAGTTGCCCTCCATAAAGTGGGCGGTTACATCGTATTCTTGGCGATCATCACACTCGTCTTTCATGCCATCTTTACGTGGGCTCAGATTCCTGCAGAGTGGATAAAGTCTGGGATTGACTCTCTGGGAGCGCTGGTCCTGTCATCGATGCCCGCTGGTGAGCTGCGTGATCTCCTCATTGCGGGGGTTATCGGGGGAGTTGGAAACACAGTTGTTTTCCTCCCTCAAATCTTGACGCTTCTATTTCTCCTTGGATTACTTGAGGACTCAGGCTACCTTGCCAGAGGCGCATTCCTTCTAGACCGCTTTATGAACCGCGTCGGCTTACATGGGAAGTCATTCATTCCGATGCTTTCAAGCTTTGCCTGTGCTGTTCCGGGAATCATGGCCACCAGGACCATCGAGTCCGGGCGGGAACGCTTGGTTACGATGTTCGTTATTCCGCTGATTCCATGTACGGCACGTATCCCTGTCTACACGATGCTGATCGCTGCGTTTATACCAGCATCATGGCGTGTGAACATCGGCGTTGCATCTCTCGATGGACGTGCTTTGTGCATGGTAGGGCTGTTCATTTCGGGTATTGCGATGTCCTTTGCTGTTGCTGCAATACTGTCGCGGACAGCGATGAAGGCAGCTCCGAGTACATTCATGCTTGAGCTTCCTGCTTACAAATTTCCTCGCATTGGGCGCATCATGCGCGAGTCAATCGACCAGGCATGGCTGTTCATAAAGCGGGCTGGGACGATGATTCTCGCAATCTCAATCGCGCTATGGT
>Ga0315908_10004290_pt1 | contig 10282 bp, 9 predicted proteins | sample LakEriMetagenome_12_FD_203520 | JGI IMG/M metagenome (GOLD analysis project Ga0315908, IMG submission 203520) | Freshwater fungal communities from buoy surface, Lake Erie, Ohio, United States - Buoy 4 MA124 | ecosystem: Environmental > Aquatic > Freshwater > Lake > Lake biofilm | place: USA...
CGCCGTTGGGGCCGGGCCGCAGGCGTTGCTGCTGGTGGAGGGCCAGGGGTCGCTCTGCCATCCGGGCTCCAGCGCCACCTTGCCCCTGCTGCGCGGCAGCCAGCCCACCGAACTGCTGCTGGTGCACCGCGCTGGCCAGAGCCACGTGCGCACCCGGCCAGGGGAGGTGCCGGTGGCGATCCCGCCCCTGGCCGAGTTGATCGCGGCGCTGGAGGCCCTGGCGGCCTTGGGGCGTCCCGATGGCCTGCGGCCGCGGGTGCGGGCCGTGGCGCTCAACACCGCCCGATTGGACGCCGCCGCAGCTCAGCTTGCTGTTGCCGCCACCGCGGCCGAGCTCGGCTTGCCTTGCGCCGATCCGGTGCGGCATGGGGCTGGGGTTTTGCTGCAGGCGCTGCAGTAAGCCACAAAAAAGCCGCCCCAAAAGTGGTGGGGACGGCTAGAGAATCAAGGGCGAGCGAGGGGATTCGAACCCCCGGATGGCGGCACCACAAGCCGCTGCCTTAACCGCTTGGCGACGCCCGCCGCGCCCTTGGAATGTAGCAAGTCGTGGCCTGTCAAGGCTTCTCACCCGTTGCGGCGACCTGCTTCAGCCCAGCTACCGCGGCCTCAGCCACAGGATCGGAATTCCTACCAGGCAGAGAATCCCGGCGCCTGTTTGCAGTTCGGGCAGCCAGAAAGGCCGTGCCAATGAGCTTCTGGTCCATGCCCTTGCCCTTGGGCTCGCATTAGACAGGACGTTGAGGGTTGGGGCAAGGCGCCTGCCGTGGCGAGCAAAGGGTGCCAACCTTGATTGCCTGCAACTTTGCACCGTTTGGTCTGCCGTTCGGACACCCCGGCCCGCTTTGCATGGGCGCCTGGCTTGATCGTGCTCGGCCTAGCCGCTGGCGGGCTTGCCCTCACCAATCCATCCCCTGCCGATTTCCGTGCCTACGCCAGTGATCGCCTAGTGGAAGAGATCAGCAAGGAGCTCTGCGGCGATGGCGGCTTGCCGGTGCTGTTGCGGATGGCAATTAACAACTGCCTGGGGCTTGTTCAGGCCCAGCGAGCGGCCTTGGCGGCCGTGGTGCTCAGCCACACCCGCCGCCGCAACTACGGCCTGTTGAGTGTTTTCGAAAGTGAGCTGGGCGGCCAATCGCTGCTGCGCTGGCAGGTGCCGCGCTTTCGCTCCACCGTGGTGGGCGTAGCCGGTCAATTTGTGTTGATCAGCGCTGCCACCGACCGTCCCGAGAGCCCCTAGTGAAGCTGCGCCTGCCCCGGGGGCTACTGGATCCGCGCCTGGGCGGAGCAGGGTTTCGCGCCGATGCGGATGGGCTGGTGTCCCTGAGCATCGCTTTCGAGGCGGGACGGATCACGGCCATTTCGCCCCTGCCCGCGCAGGCGGCGGCGGCCAGCCTGCCCCTGGCCCTAACTCCGCTGATTGAGCCCCATGCCCACTTGGATAAGGCTTTCAGCGCCGCCGCCTTTCCCAACCGGGAGGGCACGATGGCGGCGGCCTTAGCTGCTAACCAACGCGAATACGCTAAGCGCAGCGTTGAGCAGGTGGCTGAGCGGGCTGAGCGGGCCTTGGAGCGGGCCTGGCGCAACGGCGTGCGGGCGATCCGCAGCCATATCGATAGCGTTGGGGCTGGGGCCGAACCCAGCTGGGAAGCCCTGTTGGCGGCCCGTGAGCGCTGGCGCGAGCGGCTGGAGCTGCAGCTGGTGGCCCTGGCACCAATGGCCCATTGGCTCACGGCGGAGGGGCAGTCCCTGGCCCGGCGGGTGGCCGCTGGCCAGGGGCTGCTGGGTGGGGTGATCGGGCCGCCCTATGGTCAGGGTGCCGCTAGCCGCAGCGCCGACCGCGAGGCCCTGCTGGCCCTGCTTGACCTGGCCGAGCGCCATGGTTGCGGCGTGGATCTGCACGTTGATGAGGCCGATTCCTGCCCTGGCGAGGGGGTGGCGATGGTGGCCCAGTTGGTGTTGGAGCAGCGCCGCGCCGTGGCGATCACCTGCAGCCACGCCAGCAGCATGGCCCTGTTGCCGCAACGCAACTGCGACCGGCTGGCGGATCGGCTGGCCGCCGCCAACATCGCCGTGGTAGCCCTGCCTACCACCAATTTTTGGCTGCTGGGGCGCCGGCCCGGGCGCACCCTCTGGCGGCGGCCCCTGGCGCCGATCCGCAGCCTGCAGCAGGCGGGCGTGAGGCTGGCTATCGGCGGCGACAACGTGCAAGACCCCTGGTATCCAGGTGGTGATTTCGATCCCATTGAGCTGCTGCGCTGGTCGGCGCCGCTCTGCCAATTGATGCCCTGGCAGCGGCTGGGCCTGGCCCCCTTCAGCACCGCCGCCGCAGCGGTGCTGGAGCTGGCCTGGGATGGGGTGGTGCGGCTTGGGGCCCCAGCCGATTTAGTGCTGCTTGGGGCTGGTAGCTGGGGGGAGCTGCTGGCCCGGCCGCCCCAGCGGCGGGTATTGCGTCAAGGCGTCTGGCTGCCGCCGCCCGAAGCTGAGAAGCCTTCACCCCTTTTGCCACCCCATGGCTGAGCGTTGCCCTGAGGACCAGATCACTGCCCTAGCAGCTGAGCTGCGCCGGTTGGATTCGGCCCTGCCGCTGCTCGGGGCCGAGTCGCCGCTGGAGCTGGAGCGGCTCTCCCGCGACTACTACGACTACTCGCCGGTGCTGGTGCCCCTGCTGCAGGGCTGCCGCGCCCAGCTGGTGGCCGGAGCCACCACGGTGGAGCAGGTGCTGCTGGTGGCAGGAGCCTGTGCTCGCCAGGGCGTGCCCTTGACGGTGCGGGGTGCCGGCACGGGCAACTATGGCCAGTGCGTGCCGCTGCAAGGCGGCCTGGTGCTGGATCTCAGCGGCCTCAATCAGCTGCGCCAGCTGGATGAAGCCACCGGCGTGCTCGAGGTGGAGGCAGGCGCCTTGATGGGGGCGATCGAGAAGCAGTTGGCCCCCCGGGGCCGGGCCCTGCGGCTGGTGCCCAGCACGGTGCGCAGCGCCAGCATCGGTGGTTTTATCGCCGGTGGCTCCGGCGGCATCGGCTCCCTGCGCTGGGGTTTTCTGCGCGATCCCGGCAACCTGCTGGGTCTGGAGGTGGTAACCCTCGAGCCCGAGCCGCGGCTGCTGCAGCTCGATGCCGCCGCCAGCGCCCCGCTCAACCACGCCTACGGCACCAATGGCATCATCACGGCCCTGCGGCTGCCCACCAGCGAGGCCGTGGTTTGGCAGCAGCTGGTGGTGGGTTTCGAGCAGTGGGGGCAGGCCCTGGCGGCGGCCCAGGCCCTTACAAGCACGGCCTTTGAACTCAATGCCATCACCGTGCTGGAGGCGCCGCTGGTTAGCCAGCTCCCCTGGCCGGCGGGCTGTCCGGTGCCCGAGCCTGGTGAGCAGCGCCTGTTGTTGCTGGCCGCCCCCGCAGCACTGGAGGTGTTGCCGAGCTGGCTGGCGGCCCGGGGCGGAGCGCTGCGCTGGCAGGCCCCCCAGGGCCAGAGCCGGGGGCTGCCGCTGCGGGAGCTCAGCTGGAACCACACCACCCTGCATTGGCGCGCCCAGCATCCGGATTGGACCTACCTGCAGATGCTGCTGCCCCAGCCGGAGGCCCCCTGTCTGGAGCGCCTGCGGCAGCAATGGGGCGACGACCTGCTTTGGCACCTGGAGGCCGTGAGGCAGCAGGGTGCGGCCCGGCTGGCGGCCCTGCCGCTGCTGCGCTGGCGCGGCGAGGAGTCCCTGCAGCAGCTGCTAGACGATTGCCGACGCTGCGGTGCCGTGTTGTTTAACCCCCACGTGATCAGCGTCGAAGATGGCGGCTTGGGTGTGATCGATGCCGACCAGGTGGCAGCAAAGGCCGCCTACGACCCGGGCGGCCTGCTCAACCCCGGCAAATTGCGCGGCTGGCTTAACAGCCCAGGCTGAGGCGGGTGTCGGCGCCTGTGATCGGGTTGGTGCCTTCGGCATCGCGGCAGAGGGAGCGCTGGTCTACCCGGTCGATCAGGGCGTCGCTGAAGTCGGCATCGGTGACGTTGGCGCCGCGGAAGCTGCTGCCTGAAGCGATGGCCCCGGTGAGAATGGCTCCGCTGAGATCGGCTCCGGAGAGGTCCACCTTGTCCATCAGGGTGCCGCTGAGATCGGCGCCGGCGAAATTGGCATTGGGGAAGGCCGCCTGGGTGAGGATCGCCCCGTGCAGATCGGCGCCGCTGAAGTTGGCGTGCCGTCCGGTGGCCCCAGCGAAGGAGGTATTGGCTAGATTCTGACCGCTGAAATCCTGCTCGTTCTGGTTGGTGAGCGTGTAGTCCACGCCGGAGAAGTCGGCCGCTGCAGGCAATGGAGAAAGCAGTGGAGACAGCACCAGCAGCAGCCCCAGGGCTAGGGAAAGGGCTACTGATTTGGCTCCTGACTGGGCCGCTGAGAGGAGCTCGAAGAAGGGAGCCATGGGGATGGGCCGCGGGACCTCACTTTGGCCTGGATGGTGTGGAGTGGCAGAAGGGGAGGAGTAGGCGCGTGTTTTACGACTTGACTTAGCCTTAGCTAAGCTAACAAGCAAAAACCTGATTGAGCCTGATTGAGGAGGGCTCGAGCCGGGCTGGTGGGCTGGTGGGCTGCCGGGCTGGTTGGTGGGTTGGTTGGTGGGTTGGTGGAGATGAGCAGCAGGCGAATTAAGCAAAGTCAGAAGTCCCTTCAGAAGTCCCTGGGCTTGCAACTGGGGTCTGCTCTGATGTGGCTGCCTGGCCGAGTAGGTAGAGAGAGCCAGCAACTACCACGCGTTGCAAAACACTTCCCGCTTGGGCCAGGCCGGCCTCGAGGTTTGGGGCGCTGTGCAGCTGGCTGGCGAGTCTGGGACAGGCGGCGGTAAGGGCTTCAAGGCTCCAGCAGGCGTGCCCCGGCACCGGCACGATCCAGGCCCGGTCGCCTGGGGCCAGCAGGGCCGCGGCTATCTCCGGCCCCTGCTTGTTGGCCAGCATGCCAAGCAGCCAGTGGCGCGGGCCGGAGACCAGGCCGTGGCGCTCGGGATGGGCGTCGAGTTCGGCGCGTAGGGCGAGGGCGGCCGGCAGGTTGTGGGCGCCATCGAGCAGTAGGGGTAGGCCGTGCCAGCTCAGTTGTTGTAGTCGGCCTGGCCAGCGGGCTGCTGCGAAACCGCGGCGTATGGCTGGGTCGTTGACCGGCCAGCCCCGCTCCTTTAATGCCCGCAGCAGGCCCAGGGCGACGGCGCCATTGGCGGCCTGCACGGCTCCTGAAAGCCCCAGGGTCCACTGGTTGAGATCCAGCGGCTCCACCCAGCGCAGTTCGGCTCCCACTGCGGCGGCGCTATCGCTCAGCACCGCCGCCACCTCCGGGCTCTGGGGAGCGCTAATTGCCACGGCCCCCGGCTGGAGCACGCCGGCTTTCTCGGCGGCAATCGTGGCTGGATCCGGCCCGAGGAACTCAGCGTGGTCGAGCCCCACCGAGGCAAAGCCGATCACGGGCCGGTGGGGATGGCAGGTGGTGGCGTCGAGCCGGCCCCCCAGTCCCACCTCCAGCACCACCAGCTCCAGTTCAGCTGCCGCGAAGGCCAGGAAGGCCGCGGCGGTGACCAGCTCAAACGGTGTTAGCTGGTGGCGTTGGGCGATCGGCGTGGCGGTTTCCAGGTGGCGGCGCAGGCATGGCGCGGCGATCGGGTCATGGCCAAGCCGGATGCGCTCGGTCCAGCTCACCAGGTGCGGCGAGGTGTATAGGCCGGCGCGGATGCCGGCGGCCAGCAGGGCCTGGTGCACCAGGGTGCAGATCGAGCCCTTGCCGTTGGTGCCCGCCACCTGCACGGCGGCAAAGCGGCGCTCGGGGTTGCCAAGCTCGGCGAGGGCGGCCTGGAGGCGATCGAGTCCCAGGTCGACGCCGCGGCGGCTGAAGGGCTCGATCAGGTCGGCGAAATTGTCGAGCTCAGTGCCCACGGCTGTTTCAGCTGCCACGGCTGTTTCATCGCCCAAGGCTGAGTAGGGCGCGCTCGAGGCGGTCGACGGCCAGGCGCAGGTGGCGGGGCTGGATCACCAGCGGGGGCACGAAGCGCACCACCCGTGGGCCGGCGGGCACCAGCAGCAGCCCCTGCCCCATGGCCGCCTTGACGATGTCCGGAGCGCTTGGGGCCTCTTCGCGCAGCACCAGGCCTTGCAGCAGCCCCCAGCCCCGCACCCCCTCCAGCAGGGTGGGATGACGGCTCACCAGCTGGGCCAGTAGCTCCTGCAGCAGTGCGCCCATCCGCTGCACGTGGCTGAGCAGGTCGCGCCGCTCTAGTTCGGCTAGCACGGTGAGGCCGGCGCGGCAGGCGAAGGGGTTGCCGCCGAAGGTGCTGGCGTGTTCGCCGGGGCGGAAGTGATCCACTGAGGCTTTCACCGCCAGGGCACCGATGGGGATGCCGCCGCCGAGGCCCTTGGCCAGGGTGATCGCATCGGGCTCGACGCCCAGCTGCTCGTAGCCCCAGAGCAGGCCGCTGCGGCCAACGCCGATCTGCACTTCATCGAAGATCAGCAGGATGTTGTGGGCGTCGCAGAGCTCCCGCACCCGCCTAAAAAAGGCCCTGTTGCCGGGATGCACGCCGCCTTCGCCCTGAATTGGTTCGAGCAGCACGGCGGCCACCCGCGGACCCTCCACTTCGCAGGTGGCGAGCAGGGCTTCAAAGGCGGCAGTGTCGTTGTAAGGGAAGTAGCGGAAGCCCTGCACCATCGGCTCAAAGCCCTGGTGGTACTTGGGCTGCCCCGTGGCCGTAACCGCAGCCAGGGTGCGGCCGTGGAAGCTGGCCTGGGCGGTGAGGATTAGGGGTGCCTTGCCGTCGCCAGTGGCGATGCCCCTCACCGTGTGGCCGTGCTTACGGGCCAGTTTGATGGCGGCCTCATTGGCCTCAGCGCCGGAGTTGCAGAAGAAAACCCGATCCAGGCAGCTGCTGGCGGTGATCGCAGCGGCGAGTTCCTCCTGCTCGGGGATTCGATACAGATTGGATACGTGCTGCAGCTTGCCCAGCTGGCGGCTTAGGGCCCGCTTCAGCCGCCCGTCGCTGTGGCCGAGGGTGCAGACGGCAATGCCGGCTACACAGTCGAGATAGCGCTTGCCATTGCTATCCCAAACCCAGACTCCCCGGCCTCGGGTGAGGCTGATCGGGAAGCGGGCGTAGGTGTCCATCACGGCTGAGGCAGACATGCCTGAGTGGGTGATGGGCGAGATGGGAGCGGTGGGACTCGAACCCACAAACCCGAAGGCGCTCGATTTTGAGTCGAGTCCGTCTACCAATTCCGGCACGCTCCCGCAGTTGAGAGCTTAAGCCGCCGAGCTGACACGCTCAATGCTGGCACCGGCGGCATTGAGCTTGCCCTCAAGATTGGAGTAGCCACGGTCTAGGTATTCGAGGCCGCGCACGCTGGTGATGCCGTCGGCGGCTAGGCCAGCCAGCACCATGGCGGCGGAGGCGCGCAGGTCGCTGCCTTGCACTGGAGCACCGCTGAGGCGTGCCACCCCTTCCACAAAGGCGGTGTTGGCCTGCATGCGGATGTCGGCACCCATGCGTTGCAGTTCGGCCACGTGCTGCAAGCGATTTTCAAAGATGTTTTCGGTGATCACGCTGGTGCCCCGGGCCGTGGCCAGCAGGCTCATGAAAGGGGCTTGCAGGTCGGTGGGGAAGCCGGGGAATGGCTGGGTGCGCAGGTCAACTGCATTGATCTGATCGGCCTTGATGGTGAGCCCGACGCCGTCGTGCTCCAAGGTGCAACCCGCCTCCTCGAGCTTGGTGAGCACGGCGCCAAGGTGATCTGGGATCACTGGGGTTACCCGCAAATGGGAGCGGGTGATGGCGGCTGCCAGTAGAAACGTGCCAGCTTCGATGCGATCTGGGATCACGGCGTAGTCGGCGCCATGCAGTCGATCCACACCCACGATCGTGATCGTGGAGGTGCCGGCGCCGCGCACCTTGGCGCCCATGGCGATCAGCAGGCCTGCTAGATCAACCACCTCTGGCTCAAGGGCGGCGTTGTCGATCACCGTCTCGCCATCGGCGAGCGCGGCCGCCATCATTAATGTCTCGGTGGCGCCAACGCTGGGGCAGTCCATATGGATGCGGCCGCCCGTGAGGCGATGGCTGCTGCCTGGCACCACGGCGGTGACGACCCCGTGCTCAATTGTGACCTGGGCGCCCAGGGCCTTGAGACCTTTGACATGCTCAACGACTGGCCGGGTGCCGATCTGGCAGCCGCCTGGTAGGGGCACCTTGGCCATGCCAGTGCGGGCCAGCAGGGGGCCGATGCAGAAGAAGCTTGCCCTCAGGCTATTCACCAGCTCGTAGGGGGCTGTAGAGCTATTGATCGAGTCGCCCTTTAATTCCAGTGCGTCACCATCACGGTGGACCTGGCCGCCAAGGCTGCTGAGCATTTCGCCCATGGCGGTGATGTCGGTAAGCGGAGGGACGTTTCTCAGTCGGATGGTGTCCCTGGTCAACAGACAGGCAGCCATCAGCACCAAGGCTGAATTCTTGGCACCACTCACATGCAGTTCGCCGGAGAGGCGCCGGCCGCCCCGGATTTCAAGCTGGGGATTTTGAATGGAACGGGTCTTGCTAGGTGACTGGACAGCGATCAGACCCATGGAACGACGCCCAGCTCACGTCGCAGCATATTGACAATAAAAGGTGAGACCGTCTAGACGGCCGCCGCCGGAACTGGCTCCGACCGCTGGTGCGGGTTGCCGATGGCGTATGTTTTCCATGTTGCAGCGAGCTCTGCTCCAGCGACAGCCACGCGGATGTGGCGGAATTGGTAGACGCGCTAGTTTCAGGTACTAGTGGCAGCAATGTCGTGGGAGTTCAAGTCTCCCCATCCGCATTTTTCTCATGATCGTTCTCAAGATCTCAAACGCTTCCGAGGTGATGGCTTCGAAGTTAGGCAAATTCCTTGAGAGCCTTACGCCCGACAGCCTTGATCAATCCACGATCGAGGACATTGTCATCAAGAAATTGGTCGAAAACCTCCATGCTGAAGGCCTGAAGGGTGAGGTGGCTTCGGTGCGTGGTCTCGATTTAGACGGCAAGGAGCTCGTAGTGCACGACGGTTTGAATGTGCGCCGTCACCAGGCTTTCTGAAGTGATCCCTAGCGATGGCTTGGGTGCTGCCGAGCCGCTCACTAGCCGCCGCAACCCGCTGGTTAAGCAGCTGCGTCTTCTTCAGGAGTCTCGCGGTCGCCGCGAGCAGGGGTTGCTGCTGCTGGAAGGCACCCATCTCCTGCAGGAGGCGGTGCGTCTAGGGCTTCAGCCCAGGGACGTTTTGGCTACCGCAGCTTGGCTGGCTGACCATGGCGAGCTGGTGGCAGCCCTGCCTCCAGGCTGCAGTTGGCGACTGGTGAGTGGTGAGGTGCTGGAGGCCATAGCCACTACCCAGCATCCCGACGGAGTGGTGGCCAGCCTGCTGCCTCCGACGGCAGCGGCTCCAGGCACAGCCAGCTTTGTGCTGGCTCTTGATGGGATCCAGGATCCCGGCAACCTCGGCACCTTGATGCGCACTGCCTTGGCGGCGGGGGTTGGGGCCCTGTGGCTGGCCGATGGGGCTGACCCATTTCAACCCAAGGTGTTGCGCGCCTCGGCGGGGGCTGCCTTGGCCCTGCCCCTGGTGCGAGAGAGCAGGCAGGAGTTGGCGGAGCGGTTGCAGGCGGCAACGGCCGCCGGCCTGCAGCTGGTGGTTGCGGTGCGCCCCGAGACCGGATCTGTGCCTGTTATTTCGGCACCTCTTCCCTATTGGCTGCTCGATTGGACCCGTCCCACGGTGTTGCTGCTTGGCAATGAGGGAGCTGGGGTGTCAGCGGAGCTCCAGGCCCTTGCCAGCCAGCGCGTCACCATTCCCCACAGCCCAGCGGTGGAATCCCTCAATGTGGCCGTGGCGGCAGCTCCGCTGCTGCTCGAGCGTCTGCGCCAGCAGGCTGGAGCTTGACGGGGGAGAATGCCCGTCAACAACCGCAGTGCTGCCCGGTGAGCGAAGCCCCCCTCCACAGATCGCTTTTTGACGGATCGCGTTTTGACGGATCGAGCTTCGATTACGACGTGATCGTGGTCGGTGCCGGCTATGGCGGCTTCGATGCGGCGAAGCACGCTGCCGACCATGGCCTGCGGGTCGCCATCGTCGAGTCGCGCGATATGGGCGGCACCTGTGTGAACAGGGGCTGTGTGCCCTCCAAGGCCCTGCTGGCGGCCAGCGGCCGGGTGCGGGAGCTGGCCGACGCCGAGCATCTGGCGGGCTTCGGCATCCACGCCGCCCCAGTGCGCTTTGAGCGCCAAAAGATCGCCGACCATGCCAACCAGCTGGTGGC
>Ga0315908_10004293_pt1 | contig 10276 bp, 10 predicted proteins | sample LakEriMetagenome_12_FD_203520 | JGI IMG/M metagenome (GOLD analysis project Ga0315908, IMG submission 203520) | Freshwater fungal communities from buoy surface, Lake Erie, Ohio, United States - Buoy 4 MA124 | ecosystem: Environmental > Aquatic > Freshwater > Lake > Lake biofilm | place: USA...
CCGAACCTCTCTATATCACGAGCCACTTTGATTACATCGGGAACGTTGCCGCCGCGAGCATTTCTCAAAGTCGCTATCTTGTTGATATTCACACTAAGTTTTGTCATTCTCTTGAAATTGTTATTAATCAATACGATTGTGTGCAAAACTCCGAAGAGAATGGCTTGGATGTACACCTTAGACACGCAATTTTTGGCTCGATATTTACATCCTTGTTAATAACAAGGAGAACTTTCTTCGTTTACCGGTGTATAAACGGTAGGGAAACAAAGTTTCACTATGTAACAAAGTTGAAAATCCTAACACCCGAAAACGTTGATAACTGCCCTAAACATAATTAATCCCGACATCCCTGCTTTGTCACCGTCGGAGGATCCAAACAACGCTTTGAGCTTAATGGATCAGTATAGAGTGGCTCACCTACCTGTAGTTGAGAAGGGAAAGTTTTTAGGCATGGCTTCTGAAACAGCAATGCTGTCTGCAGGAGACGTAGTTTCCGATCCAGAAATGCACTACACCAATCTAATCGATGGAAGTGTAGAGCCTGATGAACACATATTAGAAGTTTTAAAATCAGCAAGTGAGCTTCACCTTACTGCAATTCCTGTAGTGGACAAAACCGGTAATTTTCTCGGTTGTGTTACCCTAGAAGACCTTGTAGAAAAGCTCTCTCAAATGCAAGGAGCCGACCGTCCGGGCGGAATTATTGTACTTGAAATGGCTGAACAAGATTATAGTCTGCAACAAATTGCGCGCATTGTCGAAGAAAACAACGCAAAAATCTTGAGTACATCCGTTAGTCCGGGAGATGCAGGTCAAATTGAAGTGAATTTGAAAATTAGTAATCCTGATGTGAATGCTATTCTTCAAAGTTTTTCTCGCTTCAATTACAATATTAAAGGAAGCTATCAAGAGCCAGAATACACTGAAGATATGCGTAAGCGTTACGAAGAGTTGATGAGATACCTCAACATCTAGTTTTAATCCACTACCTTCGTATTCCCGAAGAAAATTTGAAGACGGGGAATTCATGAAATTCAGCATTTACGGCAAGCGATTCGAGCCAGCTTACGCGAAGCATGTAGAGCATTTATTTAATGCGCTTATTCGTCGCGGTGTAAAAGTTTCTGTCTACGAGAAATTCTATCGTTTTATTCAAGACTATTTCCATCTTCCGGAAACGGTAACCACATTTACGAGAGAGGATGATATTAAAGACACGTCATTTCTCATCAGTGTGGGTGGCGATGGTACTTTACTCGATACCGTGACGATTATCAAAGACACTAAGATTCCTATTCTCGGTTTAAATACCGGTCGACTCGGGTTTCTTTCTCATGTCGACGTTGAGGAAATTGAAAGGGCAATTGAATCATTAATTAATGGCGATTACACTTTAGACAAGCGTTCACTTATTGAAGTTCGCAGCAGTGATCAGCAGTTTGGTGATTTTCCATACGCGCTCAACGAAGTAACCATCCTTAATAAAGAGCGAAATAGCATGATTACCGTTCACGCTTATGTGAATGATATGTATATGAGCACTTATTGGGCCGATGGACTTATTATCGCCACACCAACAGGCTCTACAGCATATAACCTCAGTTGCGGTGGGCCTATAGTGACACCAGATTCCAATAATTTGATTATTACACCCGTGGCGCCGCACAATTTGAATGTGCGCCCTATTATTCTATCCAATTCGAATAAAATTTCTCTGCGAGCGGAAGGTCGTGAACCACAATCGCTACTGACCATTGACAGTAAATCATATGCTTTGGATCGCGGAAGCTCTTTAGAATTGACCAAAGCCAACTTCGAAATCAATCTAGTATCCCTAGAAGGACAAGACTTCTTCCACACGATTCGCAATAAGATGGGTTGGGGTGTTGATAGAAGAAATTAAAGTGTCACTTTTTGTGGCAATGCACCGTATAAATTTGTGTGCAATAAAAACCCTATTTTTTCGATAACCACCCGATGAAACGCCTAGTTCTCCTATTTATTTTAAGCTGTACTTCTATCGCATTTTTTGCTCAGGCGAACAAATACGACAAAAGCAAAGAGATTGGCCTATTGGCCGGAACAGCCTACTATCTAGGAGACGTAAATCCTTACAAGCATTTTGGCACTCAGTTAAAAACATGTGGAGGTCTTTCATTTCGCAACAATTTCAATAAGCGTTGGACCTTGAAAACCTCGGTTTTATTTGGTCAAGTATACGCTTACGACAGCGATAGTGATAGTGAATGGATTCGCAACCGCAATCTTCATTTTCGCAATCAATTCATTGAAACGAGCATGCAATTCGAGCTCAATTATTTCTCTTATCAGATTGGAAGCAACGATTGGATCAGTCCATATCTCTTCATGGGGCTAGCCTACACCAGCATGAAACCGCAGGCCAGTTACAAAGGCAATTGGTACGAACTACAACCATTAGGAACTGAAGGCCAAGGGACTAGTATTGGTGGAAATAAGTACAACACCAATATTTTCGCCATGCCTTTGGGTGTTGGAATCAAGTTTAATATTTACGCCATTTTCGGATTTTCAATGGAATGGGGTGTGCGCCGAACCTTCACTGATTATTTCGATGATATTTCAGGAAAATATGTTGATCCAGAGATACTTCAAGATGAAAATGGTACGACCGCTTCTGTTTTGGCTGACCAAAGTCTTACAAAAGCGTTAGCCGACGGATCGAACACAGGACTTCAGCGCGGCGACCCCGGCCGTAAAGACCTGTATTTCTTCGCATTAGGCTCATTAAACATAAGAATAGACAAAAAGGCAACTTCCTGTTGGAATGGGCAACTATATACCCCATGAAAATCGTACATTTGCCCGCGTTTAACTATTGACCTTGTACATGAGTCTTTACGACCAAATTGATCTCTTAAGAATCCCGAAACATGTGGCCATCATAATGGACGGGAATGGGCGCTGGGCAAAAAGCCAGGGTAAAGATCGCATATTCGGTCATTTTAATGGAGTTGAAGCCGTTCGTGCCTCGCTCAAAGCCGCTACCAAAGCTGGCGTCAAGTATTTAACGCTATATGCTTTTTCAACAGAAAATTGGAATCGACCGAAAGAAGAAGTTGAAGCTTTGATGAATTTGCTTGTGCAAACCATCATGGGTGAGATTGAAGAATTGGACAAAAACGAGGTTCGATTGCACACGATTGGCAACATAGACAATCTTCCTGCTAGCTGTCAAGCCGAGTTGGAGAAAGGAATGGAGCGCACCAAAAACAATTCGAAGATTAATTTAATCCTTGCCCTTAGCTATAGCTCACGTTGGGAAATTGGAAATGCAATCAAACAGATCATTTCCGAGGGCATTGAAGAAGAAGAAATAACAGACGAATTAATTTCGTCTTACCTTACAACATCAGCGTTTCCAGACCCTGAACTGTTAATTAGAACAAGCGGTGAGATTCGGATAAGTAACTTTTTGCTATGGCAAATCGCCTATTCAGAGTTATATTTTACCGATACCCTATGGCCGGATTTTTCAGAAGAAGACTTTTTCAAAGCATTGGTTGATTATCAAAGCCGTGAAAGGAGATTTGGAAAGATTTCCGAACAATTAGTGAATGATGATTCTAACGCCTGAAAATCTGGACAAAAGAAGAAAAAAAACCGTATGCCTCCTTTCCTCAAAATCATATCAATCCGCTTCGCTATTCTTTTTGGTGTTTTGGGTCTATCCTTTTCAGGATATGCTCAAACCATGATTGGTACTGGCATCGATTATCAGAATCCAGGTAAATACACTGTAGCAGGGATTTCTGTTGTTGGCGCCAAATACAGTGATGTGCAGGCGATCAAACTTTTCAGTGGATTGCAAGAAGGAAAAGAAATTGTCATTCCCGGAGATGCTATCACAGATGCAGTGCGCAAATTGTGGAAGCAAAAGCTTTTCACCAATATCAAAATTAGTATCGCTGAATTCCGTGGTCAAGAAGTTTATCTAGTCATCGAACTTACAGAAATGCCGCGCCTTGGCCGTTATTCAATCGAAGGGATTAAAAAAGGAGAAGCAGAAAATCTTCGCGAGAAATTGAACTTGAGAACAGGTATCGTTTGTGGCGAAAATTTGAAGTCAAACGCTGTCAATATCATCAAAGACCATTACAAAGAAAAGGGGTTTTTTAATGTAGCTGTAAATGTGGTTGAGATGCCTGACGAAATAATGCAAAATAGCGTGAAGCTTATTTTCGAAATAGATCCAGGCAACAGAGTTAAAGTAGAAAAAATCACATTCGTAGGTGTTTCGAAAATTGAAGAAAAGAAGCTTTTGCGCGCCATGAAGAATACCAAGGAGCGCAATTTCTTTAGAGTTTTTAAGGCTTCAAAATATATCGAAGAAGAGTATCAAGAAGATAAATTGAAGTTGATTGAAAAGTACAACAAAGAAGGTTTTAGAAATGCGAAAATTGTTTCTGACTCCGTTTATGTTATCAATCCAGAGCGCATTGGAATAACAATCACCGTGGCAGAAGATCAGAAATTCTACTTCAGAAATGTGACCTTCTCTGGCAATGTCAAGTATCGCACATCACAATTGGATAGTGTATTAAACATCAACAAAGGTGATTTATATGACCTTGCTCTATTGAATGAGCGTTTGAGCTTTAGCCCGACAGGCCGGGACATTACAAGCTTGTACAATGATGATGGATATTTGAATTTCTACATTTACCCGGTAGAAACTATTATTTTCCCTGACAGTATCGACGTTGAAGTGCGCATGGATGAGGGTCGTCAATATCGCAACGGTCGCGTGACAGTTTCTGGCAATAGCAAAACAAACGACCACGTTATCTATCGCGAGGTAAGAACACGTCCCGGCGATTTGTTTAGCCGTGCAGATATTCAGCGTACACAGCGAGAGTTAATGAACCTCGGTTATTTTAACCCAGAAGGATTTGACATTCGTATGAATCAACGCGCAGAAGAAGGCGTTGTAGATATTGAGTATGTAGTAGAAGAAAAACCATCCGACCAGATTCAATTATCCGGAGGTTGGGGAGGCGGCCGCGTTGTTGGTTCGTTGAGTTTGAGCTTTACCAATTTCTCAATGCGTAAAGTCTTCAAAAAAGGCGCTTGGACACCGATTCCTTCAGGAGATGGTCAGCGTTTGAGTTTGAGCGCCACTTCGAATGGTACTTTTTTCCAGTCATATAATCTTTCATTTACAGAACCTTGGTTAGGTGGTAAAAAACCGAATTCACTTTCCCTTTCAGTTTACAAATCTGTTCAAACAAACGGTGTAACGAAAGCAGAAGATGGCAACGGTAAGACAAGACAATCATTAAGTATTCTTGGTGCTACGGCTAGCTTCGGTCAGCGTTGGCAGAAGCCAGATGACTGGTTTGTATTCTATGCAGGTGTTTCTTACCAGCACTTTGACTTGAACAGATACGGCTCCTTCTTTAGCTTTAACCAAGGATATTCAAACAACCTTGCAGCGAGCTTTACCTTAGAAAGAAATTCTGTGAGCGAGCCGATCTATCCTACATGGGGATCTAAGATTACATTGACTTCTAAAGCAACATTGCCATACACCTTAATTGGCGAGAAATTCTTTAATAAAGAGAATGACTATGAAGCGATGACTGATCAAGAGAAATTTGATTGGGTAGAGTATTACAAAATCAAATTCACTGCGAATTGGTATACCTCTTTAAACAAGAGCAAAAACAAATTGGTACTTCATACCAATGTAGGTTTTGGTTTCCTTGGCACATATAACCAAGAGCTAGGAGAGTCACCATTTGAGCGTTTCTATCTTGGTGGTGTGTTCTTGAGCGGATACTTGCTCGATGGTCGTGAAATCGTTAACCAACGTGGTTATGATGATCTATCGTTGACTCTACCAAGTGACAATGTTGGAGCACCACTGATTTCGAAATATGGCGCCGAGTTGAGATACCCACTTTCCACAAATCCTAATGCTACTATTTATGCATTGACATTTATGGAAGCAGGAAGAACTTGGGAGAATTTCCGTGATTATAATCCGTTCAACTTATACAGAAGCACTGGCGTAGGACTTAGAATATTCTTGCCAATGTTTGGTTTGCTTGGATTCGATTATGGATGGAGATTGGATGATGTAGAAACCGCGCCGAATATGGCTCGTGGTCAATTCCACTTCTCGATTGGTATGAATATGGGAGAACTTTGATAAACAACTGAAAAAAAGCCTCATGAAAAAAACACTTGCAGTTTTAGCCTTACTACTTACTTTCTCTGTGGTTTCTGTAGCACAAAAATTTGGCTACGTAGACTCAAAGTATATACTAAGTCACGTGCCTGAATACCAAGAAGCACAGAAGCAAATCAATTCATTGAGTAATCAATGGCAGAAAGAAATTGAGGCAAAATACGAGACTATTGAAAAATTAGAGAAAGCCTTCCAGGCAGAAAAAATTCTCTTGACAGAAGATATGCGCAAGAAGCGTGAAGAAGAAATTGAAGAAAAAAGAAAAGAAGCGAAGGAACTTCAAAAAACAAAGTTTGGAGTTGATGGAGAATTGTTTCAGAAGCGAGAGGAATTAATCAAACCAATACAAGATGCGATTTACAATGCTATTCAAGAGGTAGCAAGCCAAAGCGCATTGATGGTTGTTTTTGACAAAGCCAATCACAGCAATATTTTATATTCAAATCCTAAGCATGACATTAGCGATAAAGTCTTGAAGAAAATGGGCTTGAAACCAGGAGAGGTTTTAGAGGAAGAGAGCGAAGAAGAAGGCAATGGTGGTGAAGAAAAACCAGGAACTGATGGAAAATCAGGGGGTGCAGGTGGTAAATCAGGTGGAGATCGCGTACCTGCAAAAGGAGAAAAAACGGCTCCAAAGGGGGGCGGTAAATAATCCTGTTGTATTTTGGCCTCGCTTTTGCTTTGGGCCGAGCAGGTTCAGAATATAATAACCAGAATAACAAATTCGAGAAATGAAAAGATTTTTGATTTTAACGGTGGCTTTGGTAGCTTCTCTTTCAGCTTTCAGCCAAAAAATTGCCCATCTAGATCGTGCAGCATTGGTGAAGTCTATGCCAGAATCAGTAGCTGCTGAAGCTCAATTAGCTGCATCACAAAATGAATATAAATCAGCATACGGAAATTTAGAGGCAGAGTACAACACTCTAGTTCAAGAATATCAAGCAAACGCTGAAACTTGGGGAAAGCCAATTTTAGAAATTAAAGTAAAAGCAATTCAACAAAAAGAACAAGCGCTTTCTGAGTTTGAGCAGACTGCGTCAGCAGATTTGCAAGAGCAGCAAAACATTCTTTACATGCCAATCATTGAAAAGGCTGATAAAGCTATTGCTGATGTAGCGAAAGAAAACGGAATCACTTACGTAATTGATAGTGGTCTTGGTGTTCTTCTTTACATGGGTGGTGAGGATATTATAGACAAAGTGAAAACTAAACTAGCAATTCCACTTACTCCAGCAACTCCAGTGAAACCAGCACCAACTAATGGCGCAGGAACTCCAGCACCAGCTCCTGGAATGACTCCAAAGAAATAATTCTTTCAACATAAGAGAAAAAATCCCGATCAATTGGTCGGGATTTCTTTTTTTTGTACCAATGAAATCTTCCAATAGACCAATCGGGATTTTCGACTCCGGCATCGGAGGTTTGACTGTGGCAAGTGCTATTAAAAAAGCCATGCCCGGTGAATCATTTATCTATTTTGGAGATACAGCCCACTTGCCTTACGGCGACAAGTCACCAGAGAGTATTAGGCACTATGCCGCGCGTATAACGTCATTTCTATTAGACAAAAAGTGCAAAGCGATTGTAATAGCCTGTAATACTGCCTCAGCGCATGCTTTGAAAACTGTGCAAGATATCTGTGGACCAGAAATCCCTGTAATCAGTGTGGTAGATCCTGTTGCAGAGTACGCTGCCCATCATTATAGCGATTGCACAGTGGGTGTAATTGGCACAAAGGGCACCATTAATTCTCGCATTTATGTGAATCGCATTGAAAAGCTCAATAAGTCACTGAAAGTATTGTCGAACGCTACTCCCCTCCTCGCGCCGATGATTGAGGAAGGTTTTTTCAATAATAGCATTTCACAAACCGTGATCAATAGTTATTTATCGAAAAAGAGTTTTGGAGGAATTAACGCGTTGATTTTGGGGTGCACCCATTATCCGCTTATCAAAAAAGAAGTAGAATCTTTTTACAAGAAAAAGATTGAAATCATAGACAGTGCAGGTGTTGTAGCGGAATATGTAAAAACTACATTAACCGCGAAAAAGCTTTTGAATACAGATAAAAAAGAACCTAAATTCGAGTTCTATATCTCCGACTTTACTGCATCATTCGAACAGAGCACGAAGATATTTTTCAAAGAAAAAATTCAGTTGACAGAAGCCCGAATCTGGGATTAAGACTGAGGTTCTACTCCATCACGAATGGTGACAGTAGTCTCAGCTGCTGGTACACTTACACTTGACACTTCGGTAATTACTTCTTCTTGTTTCGCAAAGAATCTTTTTTGGAAAAGAAGTATGAGAATAATTCCGAGGGTGATTGCGGAGTCTGCCACATTGAACACGGGAGGAAAGAGTTCAATTACCCGTCCATTCCAAGTGATTGTCTTACTGAAATGGAGCATATCCACGACATTTCCCATAAGAAATGGAGCGTATCCTTCCCCGTTCATTTGGGCTTTACCGAAGTACATGGTGTAGTCGCCGTAATGAGGATCGAAGGTTGATCCGCGATCGAAAGCGATGCCGTAGGCAGCGCTATCTATGATATTACCGAGTGCTCCAGCAACTATAAGTGATACACAAATGATATAACCCCAATGCGCTTTCTCCTTGATGAGTTTCCACAGGTACCAAGAAATACCTGTAACAACAACAACGCGGAAAATACTCAGGGCCAATTTGCCCCCATTTCCTGGAATCATCCACCCGAAAGCCATACCTGGATTTTCGACAAATTGAAGGTCGAACCAACCCAGAATAAGCGAATAGCTTTCACCATAATTGAAATTGAGCTTCACCCAAACTTTGAGCAACTGATCAATAAGCAATACAGTAATAATAGTGAAGAGAGCTTTCTTCAAAATAGAAAATATTAAATCGGCCACGCCCTTTGGGCGCGACCGAAAAATTATGATTGCATGTTTTTCGCTTCGATACTAAGCGTAGCGTGCGGAACAAGGCGAAGTCTTTCTTTTGGAATCAATTTCCCAGTAACACGACAAACGCCGTATGTTCTGTTCTTGATTCTGAGCAAAGCATTTTCAAGCGCTTGAATAAACTTCTCTTGACGTGAAGCAAGCTGAGCTACTTCTTCGCGACTCATGGTATCATTGCCATCTTCCATCATTTTGAAAGTCGGTGATGTATCATCGGTGCTATTGTCTCCTTCATGAGAAAGCGACTGTTTTAACTCATCTAAATCAGATTTTGCTTGCGCCAACTTAACATGAATGAGCTCCTCGAACTCTTTCAAGTCTTTATCGGAATATTTAGTTGCTTCCGGCTTTGTTTCTTCTGTTGTTTCTTTCTTCTTTGCCATAAACTTTACAGTTTTTGAATTTGTATAACAGAGGTCACATTTTCATCTATTTCTACGCTGTGACCTTCGGTTAGGTTCTCGGTGACAATTAATTCACCCGCAAGAACTTGCGCGCGAATATATTCTGAATTCGTTTCGATTGCTTCATTGTAGATATCATTAGATAAAATCTTTACAGAAATTTTATCTGTGACCTCAAGTCCACTTTCTTTTCTAATGTTTTGAATACGATTTACGAATTCACGAGCTACTCCCTCACCGCGCAAGGAGTCGCTTATAGTTACATCTAGTGCAACGGTTAGAGCGCCATCGTTGGCAACTTTCCAACCGGGAATATCCACTGGAATAATTTCCACATCCTCAGGAATCAAATCAATTGGACCATCTGCAGTTGGGAAAGAGAACAAGGCGTTAATTTCAATAGCCTTAATAATTTCTTCACCGTTGGCATTTGCAAATGCTTGAAGTTCCTTCATAAACTTCCCGCATTTTCTTCCAAGAGTTTTGAAATTTAATTTGAGTTGCTTCACAATTTTAGCTTGTGATTCATCCACAAATTCAATAGTCTTCACATTCACCTCAGCAAGAATCAACTCACGCACAGCGTCAATTCTGTTCTTAGTAATTTCATCCAGAACAGGAATACGTATAGCAGCTAGCGGTTGTCTTACCCGCAGATTCTCTTTTTTACGAATAGAAAGAATCATAGAAGA
>Ga0315908_10004295_pt1 | contig 10274 bp, 6 predicted proteins | sample LakEriMetagenome_12_FD_203520 | JGI IMG/M metagenome (GOLD analysis project Ga0315908, IMG submission 203520) | Freshwater fungal communities from buoy surface, Lake Erie, Ohio, United States - Buoy 4 MA124 | ecosystem: Environmental > Aquatic > Freshwater > Lake > Lake biofilm | place: USA...
TATTTTATATAAAAATTTATAAATAACAATAATTTTTTACAGCTCTTTTAATTTAAATTCTTAAAATTGACTTTTTTATTTTAATATTTGAAGAATTTAGCTTTATTCTTATTTAGAAGTTTATTTTTACTGTATTTATAAAAAATCTGTACAGGTTTAATAATTTTTAAGTTCTTGTATTTAAACCTTTTTTTTTTTCCTTAATTTAGTTAATTTTTAATAATTTTATTTAATTTCTTCATTATTTTTTTTTTCTCTTTATGAATATTCACTATTTAGCTTTCTTAATTATTTTGATTAATCTTAATTTAATATTAATTATTTAATACTTGGATCAAGTTTTATAAATGAACTAAAAATATTCTAATTATTAATTTGTTCATATAAAATATTATCCTGTGATTAAATTTTTGTAATTGTATTTTTATTATCTTATTAAATTTTTTTTTCGTTTTCTTCTATATTATTAATAGTAATAGTTTTTTAATTATTTGATTGATTTATTTGAATTTGTATTGATTATGGCGTATTTAAATTGAATTGTTAATAATTAGTATCCGTATTATATATTTATTATTATATGTATTATTCTTTTTATTTTTAAGTATTTTTTAGTTAAATAATAATGTTGTTTGGATTAATTTCACTTTATTCAGAATAGTTTTTACATTCACAGTTATTACCCATTTAGATAATGCAATAAGAATAAAAATTGTAATATAAAATTTGATTATAAAAATAATTAAATAAAATAATAATATAAATGATGATTCTTATTAAAATTTAAAATAGATAATAATATTATTAATAAATATTGATATTAAATGAATAATAGAAAGAAAATGGAAAAAAAGAAATAAAGTTTTTCTGAAGAAGATGATGATTCAAATTAAGATTTAAATGAAGATAATTATCAATATGATGAATTTTTAGTTCCAGATGAAGAGGTTAATGATGAATATGATGAAATATAAGATGAAGGATCTGATTTTAATTATGATGATGAAGATATGGATATAATATAGAAATAAGAGGAAGAAAAAAGAAAGAAAAAATAAAGAAAAAGATTAAAAAGAAATATAGAATAAGATGAGAGTGAAATAATAGATGATATTGAAGAATTATAAATTTAAAATAGTGAAAAATAAGATATTGATGAAGAATTCGAAGATTCAATAGAAGAATAGTAAGAGGAAGATATAGAGGAAAGAAAAAATAAGAAAAAAATAATTGAAAAAAATATGATTAGGTATAATGTGAATATGAATGAGTTAAGAAGAGATGAGGATTAGGTTTAAAACAATAGATAGAATATAAAAGATTGTTATGATGTGTTTTATGGATCATAAATAGAGTAAAATTTAAAGGATGAAGAAGAAGAAGAGGAAGTGGAAATCAAAGAAGGAGAAATGTTTGAGCCAGGAGATTTAGAGGAAAGATATAATACTATCGAAGATTAATAAATAAAATTAACTGATATCCCCGAAAGATTGTAGTTAAAATATCGTAAGAGAAAAGAAGCCTCTTTAGACGAATTGAAAGAGGAAAGTGATTGGGTTTATTTGCACATGGCATATATGTTTCAGTAGGATCATGAGGTATATCATTATTTTATTATAAAATACAATATTATTATCATATTATAATCAAAATATAATATGATAATAATAATTTTAATAATAATTATAATATGATAATTATAATAATTTTGATGATAATAATTTAATTATAATTATTATTATAATAATGATAATGATAATTATAATTATAAAAATATATTTATATATAGGTGGAGAGCATAAAATAGAAGATTCAGAAATGTCTTGAAAACATCCGTATAAATTAGAATGAAGTAATGTATCTACATTATTACAGGAAAAGTGAATTTGAACCAATTTTAAACCTAAACCATTTGTGGAAGATCTATGAGTTGGATTAAGATTGGGCGATCTTTCATCAACTTCGTTCGAAATGTCATCAATAGATTATCTTTTGCTAATCTCTGAACATCCTTCCTGACTAGATTCTTAATTATTTCCATTAAGTTATCTCCTCCAATTTGCATTATAACATTAGGCAAGAAACAATAGGACTTCTCTTTAAATAGAAGTTGCAATTACAGGATATCCTTGATTATCTAGAATACATTCAACTTAAATTTAGTCTAATTGAAAATCATAATAGCAACAATAATCATATTAAATAGAATTAACTTAGAGTTAGGTTCTTATAACAAATATTTTAAAATCAGATTCATTTATTTGCAAATTAAGTCGGAATAAGTAGTGAGTAGTTTGCAGAAAACCTGATGATAAGCATGAAAAGATAATTTTAAACAGGAGAAATCCATCAGCCTAAAAATAACAGTTTGAGACCTGAAGAGTTCGCAGAGAAGTTTATGAATTATGACAGTCAATTAACTAAAAGTAAATATGCAGTATTGGAGAGTGTGACTAAGTACATTTCATTCGAATTATGGATGAACCCGATTGTAAGACAACAAATAAGAGTGATGTATTGGAGTCAAGTTAAAATATCGACTTATCCTGTAAATTAAACCAATCACAGGAAAAGCAACATGTAATAATTATCAACTAATCCTCTAGATATTTATCATGAGGACTATGTAGCCAAGAGAATCAGGAGAAGAGATTTGTTACAGTTTGTTTAACAGCCTTACTTTTAATAATAATAATAATAATAGCAATAATAATCATAAGAATATATGAGAAGAGCTTAAAACAATTATTATGTTGAGGATACTTTTTTGAGAGTATTGAGATGTGAGCAGAAGGGATTAATCAAAGTCATAATGGACTTGACCGATGCTGATGAATAGGAGTATTAAAATTAATAAATAGAAACCATGTAGTAAATAGAGTAGAACTTAATTTATCAAAAAATAAATAGCATTTATATTTGTCCTATTCAGCCGAATTGTACTGAAGAAGAGATAACAATAATTCAACAATGGAATCTATTGAGGACTAGTTGTATTATAAAACTATTGAATAATTACGCATTTAAGAAAATGGAATAGGAAGTTAGAGAGTATCTGAAATAAGAAGCAGAAAAGAATGTAATATTGGAATGTGGAAGATAATTCAAATAGATGTTGATGGTGGGAGAGTACAAAGGGAGAATAATGGGAGTAAATTATGAAGATGAAACTGGAAAGATGTATGTTGCTATATTGGACTAGAATGGAGAAATCTTATAGACTCTTAACTTTAAATATTATGGTTAGAAGCAGTATTAACTGAAATAGAAGAATTAAGATAATGTTTAATATTAGCTTAATCTGTAGAAATATGTGAAGGAACGGAATGAGTTAATAGAAGCAATTTAGAAACATAAGGTGGATGTAATAAGAGTAATGACAAATTCTCTTGAGAGTTAGAATATAAAATCAGAGTTAAATTAATTGATTCAAAGAGATGTGTAAGGTCATAAGTCATGGGTGGAGTATGGAGATCATATAATTCCTCAACTCTATTCTCTTAGTAGTCAGGCCAAGAGAGAGTTTAACTCCAATATTTTCAATAAGTAAATGAGGGAGTGTATTAGTCTTGCTAGAGTTAAACTATCTCCCATGGCTGAAATTCTTAATCTATGGGATGAACATCCAATCAAAAATATTCTCAAATATCTCCCACTCCATTAATTATAGAATCTCACTAATCCTAATAAACTCTTCAATGAACTCGAGAGAGTAGCAATTGAATGTGTTAATCATGTTGGAGTTGATTTCAATCAGCTTCTCTCTCACAAGCACTTCTAGTCACTTTTGCCCTTTGTCAATGGCTTAGGAATTAGGAAGGTATATATTACATATTATACATATACTTAATATATATATATATAATGTTATTTATTCAAATATTTATTATAATATATATTATTATAATTATTAAAACATATTCTAAAAATAAAAATAGGCTCGACACATTATAAACACCCTTGAGGAAAAGCAAACTTATAATTTAAAATTCCGAATGGAATTGTGGGGAATGCATATAATAGAAAAGAACGTTTATATAAATGCAAGTGCTTTTCTTAAAATATTGAATGTGCATGAATATCTTTAAGATAAAGAAACTTGTTCAGATGAAGTGGAATTACTAGATGGGACTAGAATTCATCCTGAGAATTATGGAGTAGCAAGGAAATTTTGCAAAGATGCTTAAGAAGATTTACAAGAATAGAACCCTGAAAATCCTGATATTTATGTAGAAAAAGTGTTGAGAGACCCTTCAATTTTCAAAGGAATGCACTAAGGAATAATCTAATATGCAGAGTACTAAAGAGTGAATAAAAACAAACCAAACTAAATTCATTTGTTTAACTTCGTTATTGAGGAACTCAGCAATCCTTTCAAAGACTGTAGAGTAGACAATGGCATTAGAGATGTTGGCAAAATATCCGATCATGATTTATTCTATAAAATGAGCAAGGAAAATCCTCATTCCTTTAAAAAATGGTCATTTGTAACTGTATAAGTGATAGCTAAAAAAGAGAAAGGCTATCTGTGTAAAATATTAGACAATGGACTGATGGGACAAATTTACAATTATAATTTAAATGATAAACAACAGCAATACAATTCAATAGAAGTTGACTCCATTCTTAAGGCAAGAGTCTATGAAATCAATTATGAAACTCGCTCATTGAATCTTACTATAAAATAACAAGACTTGTAAAAATCTCATGTCGAAGATATTGTGCCTAATTGGAATAGAATCGAAAAGACATTTGAGTTTGTCGAGGCTGAAGATTATCCATAAGGATATGAGTTTTAGAAAAACAATATCAATAATTCAGTTCTTTTTAATCAGAAGTACATACCCAGAAAAATAAATCATCCTCACTTCAAAAATATTTCCCTCCATTCAGCTTAGTAATAGTTAATGAATAGGTAGAAGGGAGAGTTTATCATAAGACCCAGCAGCAAAGGAATTGACCGACTCAATATCACATGGAAACTCTGGGACAATGTTATAATGCATTTAGAAGTTAAGGAAGGTATATTATTGTTTTTAATTAATTCTAAAAAATTTATAAAAGTATTGCAAAATACTATTTATTTTCAATTTTAATATTAAATGACATATTTTTATATTTATAAATATAATATTTTAAATAGTTTTATTATAACTTAGTAAATATAAATATTGTAAAATTTTAATTGTAATATTTATTTTTAATTAATAATTTTATGTTTTTCTATTAGTTAAAATACAATTTATTTTAATTTATAAAAAAATTCTATTAATTTAACTTATAATAAATTAATATATTATTTAAATAAAAATAAAAATTAAAAATAAAAATAAAAATAAATAGCTTATAAAAAACATGATAGTTTAATTATATTAAATTCATATATATAATTATAATAGATTATATTATTTATAAATAAATAGGTAACAAGAGTGAGAACTAGATGATAAGCAACTAATTGAAAGTAGGAGGTGAAGAATACTTCAGTCTTGATGAAATAGTGGAAAGGTACTTGAAACCTTGCAATCAACTTCTAGAAATGGTGAGTTAACATCGTAAATTTAAAGACGGAGACATTGAACATCTGTGTAGTTTCTTGTAAAAATAAAAGAATAAAGATAATCTTTCAATCCCTTACCTGGTGGGTATTTCTAATATAATTCCTTAACACTTGCATTTGTTATACATTCCTAAGGATCTTGAGGTAGTAACTGAATATATCAAAATCAAACCATAAGGACTCTTCTTCCATAATTAATATTTCATCACTCTCTCTAATCTTATTTCCTATTTCAAAAATTCATTCAAGACTGAAGAATATCAGATCTTATTCAAAAAGTATAAAGCTCAATATGATCATATACTAATTTAACTTAATAGGAGTAATAATAACGAAAATCATTAAAATAATAACAATAATAATCATCATACTATATAGCTCAAGTAAGAAAAAGTTAAGGATGAAAAAGTTAAAGATGAAAAATTAAAGAAGGAATCTAATAATATTTACAGTATCTTATTATCAAACTTATTTAATATAATTTTTATATTATTCACATTTTTAAATATTATATATTATATTCATATTATCATATTATAATTTAAGAATATGTATATTTTTTATATTAAAGTATTTAAAAATTATTTAATTTAAAGCTAGATGCAATTTATGTCAATTAAGTGGCCATTCTGCAAATGTTTGTCCTGAAGCAGGATAAAGAAGTAGAAGTAGAAGTAGAAGTAGAAGCAGAGAAAGAAATAAAGATTATTCTAATCATTTCAATTAAGATAGAAGAAGCTATTATAGAGATAAAGATTAGAATTTTAACCATAATAATAGATACAGAAATAACTAATATGATTCCGGATGGAGCAATAATAACAAAAATAATAATTATTAAAATTAATATAATAATAAAAGAGATAGAAGTGTTGTTAGTTTAAATAGTAGTACTAATAGTTATAGAAACAATAGAGAAAGAAATGAATTTATTCCCAACTATAGGAGTGATTTTAATAAAAATAAGTACTATAATAATATTTATAATTATTTAACATTTATTTTTAATATATTAGTAATTTCAATAAAAACTAATTCTAAAATCAAAATTAAAACGGATGGGATAAACCTTAATAATAATTTTAAAAAAAAAATAATAATGATTGGTCTGATTTCGTAATTTAAATATATTTAAATTAAATATTTTATATTTAAAAATAGAAATAACAGTAATCATAGATGAACTAATTTTCCAACTATTAATAAAATTAACATGAATAGTATGAAAAGTCAGGATGGTGATTTAAATAATTTATATAAATATAAAAATCGAAAATACATCTAGAATTATGAAATATGAATATAAGTAATAATAAAAAGTTAATTAACAAAATATAATAATATCTTTAAATATATATGTCAAGTAGGTTTAAATAATTAGTGCCATTATTGAATAGGGTACTTGTGAAAAAAAGTGAATAAGTGAAATAAACAAAAAGTGGAATACTTTTATAATAAACAGTTGATAAAAACCACGTTGGAGTTGTAGTGAATGTTGGAGCTGGAAATATAAATAATAATGGCCAATTAGTACCTTTATCAGTTAAGATAGGAGATACTGTATTATTGCCAGAATATGGAGGAAGCGAAATAAATCTAGATGGAAACACTCTCTTTATTTATAGAGATTCAGATGTGCTTGGAGTGTTACATAAGGAATGAATATTATTTTATCATATTTATTTATACATATTTATTATTTTATCATCAATATTTATATTATTTTTTAATATGCCTTTTACAAATTCAAAATTTTATTTATTTGATTATTTCATAAACAAATTAAATATATAGTATATACATATTATTTTTTTTATAAATTTTAAAAATTTAGAAATATTTAATTAGTTGTTTTTAGAATTATTATTTGATTTTGTATTGGAATTCTATCTTAAAATTTTAAAATATAAATTATAAAATATATTATCTATATATTAATATATATTGCTTATTAATTCTTTAATTTTTCAATAATAATTTTATAATAATATTTTAATACTAAAATTAAATAATGATTCTAAAAAATTACTAAAAATATATTTGTTTTCTATGAATATTTGTTATAAAAAAACATAAATAATTAAATATAATAATTAAAAAAATAAAATTTTGAACTACTAATAACACAATCAATATAATCATTTATAATTTTTATATTTATATTATATATTGAATAATTTAATATCACCATTATTAATACTGCTATACTGCTTCTGTATCTTTAAATAATTATTTATTTGAAATTTTTTCTGCTTATTATTAATTACGGCTTTTTAAAATTTCAAAATCTTATTAAATATTTTATAATTCTTTTTCTTATTCATCAAATTAATTTATCTCTTAATTTGATAATTAATTTTGACTAATTAAAGTTTTTTAATGAGCTAAATTATAATTATATAAAAATATTATTAAAATTAATATTAAAATTTTGAATATGATTTAAATATATAATATTATTTTTATAATAAATACAATTAAATTAAGGTATTAATTACAATTCTTTTTGTTTACTATTAAATTTAAGCTTAGATTCATAATATTAAAACAAAAGCATTGGACAATTTTTTTTTAATTCATTATTAGTAACTTAACTTTTCTAAGGCTAAAATCCATTGGTCCTTTATTACCAATTAACTAAATAAACTAATTAATAGTTTTCTTATGAACATGAAACTATATTTTACACCTTATCATTATTTTCAAAACAGGCATAAGGAAGTTCCATATTTTTTATTTGATTATCTTCCAATTATTAAATTTAATATTCTTATTGCTTATTTACTTTTCTTTATTTTTTTTCACTATTAGAATCACTCGAATCATTATATTTACTTTTTTTAATCAAATGATCTGCAAAATTATTGAAAAATTTTTACTATCTTTCTAAAAAATTTTCAAAAAAATTCTATTGATTTCTAATACAATCATTTGATTATTTTGCAAATTCAGCCCACTAATTTTTTAATAATGAACTGTTATTTTTTATAATTTCAATTTACTTATTTTATTATTCAAATAATTAATTATATTGATTTAGATCATTAAAGTTAACATTAACATTTTTTAAACTCTATTATTTTTATTGATCTGTGCATTGCGATTCTATCAAATTATTTTATTCAGTTTCTTATTAAAATATATTGACTGAATTTCATTATTAATTAAAATTTTTAATTTAATTTTTATTTCTTTTTTTATCTTTTTTCTATTCTCTTGTCTATTCTCTTGAATATAATTCTTCTTTTAATTTTTTTTCATTTAAAGTTATTTAATTTAATTCTTATTTTTTCAATTCTCTTTATCTTTATTTTTCTTATTCTATCAATAAATTTTTTTCCTTTTAAATCCTTTCTTATTCAATTTTCTTTTATTCAATTCTTTCTTATTCAATTATTTCTTATTCGATAATTTTCAATTTTTCAATTCTTTCATTTTCTTTTAATTACTCATAAAATTCTCTTTCTTTTTTTTCTATTTTTCTTTTTTCATTTTCTTATTCTAATTTTAAAATACTTTATTTTTTCTTTTCAATTTTTCTTTTTATAGAATCAGAATCATCTTCATCACTAAAATTTTTAAATTATTAACATTCACTTAAATTAATTTATTAATTAGAAAGCCTATTATCTGAATTTAGTTTATTATTTTTTATACTTAAATTTAAATAGTCAGTTTTTTTTTAAATTTTATTTAAGTTTGATTTATATAAATCATCAACATCAATTGAGTTTTCAAAGTTAATATTTTTAACATAACCATATTAATTATTTTACTTATTTGAAGATTATTTATTATTAGATTTATGAGTTCAATTATTATTTTACCCAAAATTTCTTTTAGCATAAATAATATCATTTCCTTAAATAGTTTTATAATCTTTGTTTCCAATTCTCTTTTATTCTTGCAACCATTCTCTGTATTCATTTATTAGATCCAGTGATTCTGAAAAATGGCTTAATGGTTCCCAAGTACTTTCTTTCATAGGATAGCCTTTCCATTTTGTTAAATACATTTAATCTTCTATTTTTCCATCTACATATTTCATTTATATTATTTTTTCTACAATAAATTATTATGAGTAAACATTTTCTTTGTTGGGTTTTTAACTCATATTTTAATATTATAATTTAAATTTATTACATAAATTAATTGAATTTTTTAGTTATATGCTCTAATTATTGTCTATGTCTTAATTTAAAATTTTTTAGCTAATATTATTATATTTATAATATATATACATTTTAATTATATATTTTAATTTATTTAATTTTTAAAATATATAAAAAAATTCATATGATCTTTTTAGAAATGCATATTCTTTGAATATATTTTACAAAAAAAACAGAAATTAATATATATAAAGCTATTATAATCATATTTATCTAAATTTAAAGTTTATTCAATTCATAATGAAGCCCTATTTTTCTATAATTAATTAAAAATTAAAAATAAATAAAAATAATTAACTTTATTGATTCTGCATGCTATTGATTTTGTTACATATAAATTTAATCAACAGAATCTTAAATTTAATCCATTTAAACTTCTAAAGAGCTTAAATTATTTTTGTTAATAATTTTATGCCTATCATGTAGATTTAAGATAATTTTAACCAAAAACTATATTTCCTAATCTGAAGTTAAATTATCAATACAAATTTAGTATTTGCCATTATTTTCTACTGCTTGACTAAATTTATGTGTTGCTTTGT
>Ga0315908_10004298_pt1 | contig 10271 bp, 8 predicted proteins | sample LakEriMetagenome_12_FD_203520 | JGI IMG/M metagenome (GOLD analysis project Ga0315908, IMG submission 203520) | Freshwater fungal communities from buoy surface, Lake Erie, Ohio, United States - Buoy 4 MA124 | ecosystem: Environmental > Aquatic > Freshwater > Lake > Lake biofilm | place: USA...
CAGATCGCGCCGGACGCTGGGGAAACGCGATACCGGCAACACCGATGGCAAAGCGCGCGGCGGGAGAGCCGATAAATCCAGCTCGAAGGCATAGACATCTCCCGGCAGATCCAGCGCCTTGTTCAACGCGGGATGCAGCGCACCGACATGACCGATATCCTTGCCGGCCACCGTAATGACGGCGGAGCGACCCGGATGCAGGTAGGCCGCATGTGCCGGCCGGTAAACGGCCTCGAAACCAAGACGAGCCAGGGCCGCATCGACCGCGGCACGGGCATCATAGAAATCGACCGGGGCCGGTTTGCCGCTCCATTGCTCGGCCAGGTCCGGGCCGCACAGCACAGCGGCAACGCATAGGCGTTCCAGCGGGGCATCATTGCCTTGGGCTGTGAACACCCGCCCGATCTCAAACAGGCGCAGACGGGTCTGCTGGCGGGCGGCATTGGCGGTCAGCGTACTGACCAAGCCCGGCAACAGCGAGGTGCGCATCACGGCCAACTCGGCGCTGAGCGGATTGGCCAAGGCCAACGCACCGGCCTGCAGCTGCCAGGTGTCCAGCAACGCGGCATCCACGAAGGCGTAATTGATGGTTTCCTGGATATCGAGCGCAATCAGCTGGCTGCGCAGGGCCGATTCATCCAGAGCCGACTCACTGCGGGCCACCAACGGCACTTCACCGCTCGGTGTCCGCATGGGAATCTGTTCGTAACCGACGATGCGGGCAATTTCCTCAATCAGATCTTCTTCGATGGCGATATCGAAACGACGGCTCGGCGCGGTCACCTGCCAGCCATCGGCGACAGCCGTGACCTGCATGCCCAGGGCGAGCAGAATCTGTTGGACCCGTGCATCGTCTACGGAAATGCCCAGAACGCGGGCCAAACGTTGGCGGCGCAACAGGACCGGAGCCGCAACGGCGATATGTTCAGGCGATTCAATCTGGACCACCGGACCGGCTTGGCCACCGAGGATTTCAAGAACCAAGGCGCTGGCACGCTCGAGCGCGAGTGCCGGCAGTGCCGGATCCACACCACGTTCAAACCGGTGCGAGGCATCGGTATGCAAGCCCAGCTTGCGGGCGCGGCCGATGATGGATTCCGGGGCGAAATGGGCGCTTTCGAGAAAGACTCGGGTCGTGTCTGCGCCGACACTGGTGTCCTGGCCGCCCATCACGCCGGCGACCGCGATGGCGCGGTTGCTATCGGTGATGACCGTGAACTCCGGTGTCATTGCTGCCTCTTTACCATCAAGCAACATGCAGGTTTCACCAGCAGCGGCACGACGGACACCGATTGCACCGGCAAGCTTGTCGGCATCGAAGGCATGCATCGGCTGACCGAGCTCGAGCATCACGAATTGGGTGATATCGACCAAGGGCGACAGTGGCCGGATGCCCGAACGCTTCAAGGCCTCGCTCATCCACAAGGGCGTAAGGGCAGCGGGATTCAGGCCTTCGATGACGCGGCCGCAGTAACGTGGGCAGTCCTTATCAGCAGCAACGCTGACGGCGATGCGACTGCCCGAGGTGACCGGCACTTCCGGAATCGCCATCGGTACCACACGGGTCTGTAGGGCTGCGGCCAGATCGAAGGCGATGCCGCGGATGGAAAAACAATCGGCGCGGTTGGGCGTCAGTTTGAGCTCGAAGCGCGCATCCGGCAAACCAAGGTAATCGGCCAGTGCGGTGCCGACCGGTGCATCCGCCGGCAACTCGAGCAATCCGGAAGCATCGGCATCGATGCCGAGCTCTTTGGCGGAACACAACATGCCGGCCGAATCGACGCCACGCAGCTTGGCGGCCTTGATGGCGAAGCCGCCGGGAAGTTCGGCGCCGATCTGCGCCAAGGGCGCCTTCAGACCGGCACGGGCATTGGGCGCGCCGCAGACGATCTGCACGGTAGCGCTGCCGGTGGCCACCTGGCAGACATTCAGACGATCTGCTTCGGGATGTTTTTCAAGCGAGAGGATTTCGGCAACGACCACGCCGGTCAATACGGCGCCGATCGGTGTATCTTCCTCGACCTCCAGACCGATTGCGGTCAGGCAAGCCGAAAGCGCGTCATGACCGGCATCGGTTTGTACATGTTGTCGGAGCCAGCTTTCAGGAAACTTCATATCTCATCAATCCATAGCGTGCGCCAAGGCGCACCGTCAATCAGGCGAATTGTTTCAGGAACCGGGTATCGTTTTCAAAGAAGCTGCGCAGATCATTCACGCCGTAACGCAACATGGCGAAACGCTCGATGCCCAGGCCGAAGGCGAAGCCGGTATAGCGCTCCGGGTCGATGCCGCAGCTGCGCAGCACGTTCGGATGCACCATGCCGCAGCCGAGCACTTCCAGCCAGCGGGTACTGCCATCCGGCTGCTTCCAGGCGATGTCCACTTCCGCCGAAGGCTCGGTGAACGGGAAATAGCTCGGCCGGAAACGCATCTCGAAATCCTGCTCGAAGAACGCGCGCACGAAAGCCGCGAGCGTGCCTTTCAGATCGGCGAAGCTGGAGGTCTCGTCAATCAGCAGGCCTTCCATCTGATGGAACATCGGGGTATGGGTCTGGTCGGAATCGGAGCGGTAGACCTTGCCCATGGCGATCATGCGCAGCGGCGGCTTGTTGTCCTTCATGAAACGCACCTGCACACCCGAGGTGTGCGTGCGCAGCAGATGGCCGCTCGGAAAATAAAAGGTGTCGTGCATCGCGCGCGCCGGATGGTGCGGCGGGAAATTCAGCGCTTCGAAATTGTGCCAGTCGTCTTCGACTTCCGGCCCTTCAGCCGTTTGATAGCCCAAGCGCGAGAAGATTTCGCTGATGCGCTCCAGGGTTTTACTGACCGGATGCGCGTTGGCCGGCAGAAGACCGCGGCCCGGCTGGGTAACATCGATGCGTTCGGAAGACAAACGCCGATCCAGCGCGACCTGTTCCAGCTGCAGCTTACGCACGGCAATGGCCTCGGCCACGGCATCCTTGGCGCGGTTAATGGCCTCACCGGCGAGCTTGCGTTCGTCTGGTGCCAGCGCACCGAGCTGCTTGAGCTGCAGGGTGATTTCACCCGACTTGCCGAGCAAGGCAACGCGCAATGCGTCCAACGCATCGAGGCTTCCGGCATCGGCGATCTGTTGCAGGGCCTTTGCGGTCAATTGATCGATTGTGCTCATCGGATTCCAGAGGGAATTTCAAATGAAAATGGGGAAGGACTTGCGCCCTTCCCCATTGTCGGTTTCAGCCCTGCTCGCGCAAAGCGTCAAGCGTGCAATCAGGCCGCGAGGGCGCTCTTGGCCTGCTCGGCGATTTTGGCGAAAGCGGCGGCATCATGGATCGCGATGTCGGCGAGTGCCTTGCGGTCCAGCTTGATGTTGGCTTTCAGCACGCCATTCATGAAGCGGCTGTAGCTCAGACCGTTGATGCGGGCAGCCGCATTGATGCGGGTGATCCACAGGCTGCGGAACTGACGCTTACGCTGCTTACGGCCGATGTAGGCGTATTGGGCGGCTTTGGTGACGGCCTGCTTGGCGACGCGGAAGACTTTACGGCGTGCGCCGTAGTAGCCCTTGGCCAGCTTCAGGATTTTCTTGTGTCGGGCGTGTGCGGTAACACCACGTTTGATTCGTGCCATGGTTCAATCCTCCTTAGAGATAGGGCAGCATGCGGTCCAAACGGCCGGCGTCTTCGGCGCGGACGTGATTCGTCTGGCGCAGATTGCGTTTGCGTTTGGTCGCTTTCTTGGTGAGGATGTGGCTACGGTTGGCGTGGCCGCACTTGTATTTTCCGGATGCCGTCTTGCGGAAGCGCTTGGCGGCCGCCCGGTTGGTCTTGATTTTATTCTTGGCCATTGGGGGATGATCCTTTTCGGTGGTTAACTGACCAGGCGATGGCTTGCGCCATGCTTTCCGTCCTGCCTGTGTCGCGAGTGGACGCTTGCGCGTCCGATGTCCAATTGCGTTACCCGAAGGCTACGGCTACGCGGCCGCTTGGCGAACCAAGAGCCGACCATTATGACCGGTTTTTCGGGTTCGGGCAAGCCAAATCGGACTAAAAATGAATGAAAACCGGCTGTTAGCCGGTTTTATTCAGGAAAAAATCAAAGAAAGGCGGCCGAAACCACCTGACGGCTTATTTTTTCTTGGGGGCAATCATCATGATCATCTGCCGGCCTTCCAGGCGCGGGCGCGACTCAATGATGGCTTCTTCAGCCAGATCGGTCTCGATGCGCTTGGCCATTTCGACACCCAGCTCCTGGTGCGACATTTCGCGACCCTTGAAGCGGATGTTCACTTTGACCTTGTCACCCTCTTCCAGGAAGCGGCGGACATTGCGCAGTTTGATGCTGTAATCGCCGACGTCGGTGGTGGGGCGGAATTTGACTTCCTTGATTTCGACCACTTTCTGCTTCTTCTTGGCGGCTGCGGCTTTCTTCTGCAACTCGAAGCGGTATTTGCCGTAATCCATGACGCGACAGACCGGTGGATCCTGGTTGGGCTGGATTTCAACCAGATCCATGCCGGATTCTTCGGCGAGCGCGAGGGCTTCGTCGCGGGTCAGGACACCGACCATCTCGCCGTCGGCGCCGATGACGCGGACGCGCGGGACGCGGATTTCCTGGTTCTTGCGGTTACCTTTTTCTGAAACTGGCGTATTGATTAGTCAATCCTCTTGGGGAAATGGGCCCGCAGCTCAGTGCTGTGGGGTTTCTGCTTGCAGGCGTTCAATAAAGGCGTCGAGACTCATGACCCCCAGATCCTCGCCCGAACGGGTCCGTACTGCAACCTGTCCGTTCTCTTTCTCGCGGTCACCGACCACCAGCAGATAGGGTACCCGTTGCAGAGTATGCTCGCGGATTTTATAGCCGATCTTCTCATTACGCAAATCCTTGGCGGCCCGGAAGCCCTTCTTGACCAAGGCCTGCTGCACGGAATCGACGAAATCGGCCTGGGCATCGGTGATGTTCATCACCACCGCCTGCACCGGTGCCAGCCAGGTCGGCAGGGCGCCGGCATGGCTTTCGATCAGGATGCCGATGAAGCGTTCCATCGAGCCGACGATGGCCCGGTGCAGCATGACCGGATGGCGCTTGCTGGAGCTTTCATCGATGTATTCAGCGCCGAGGCGCTCGGTCATCATGAAATCGACCTGCATGGTGCCAACCTGCCAGCCGCGGCCGATGGAATCGCGCATGTGGTATTCGATTTTGGGGCCGTAGAAGGCACCCTCGCCCGGCAACTCTTCCCATTGCACGCCACAGGCGCCCAAAGCGGCACGCAGGGCGTGCTCGGCTTTGTCCCAGGTGTCGTCGCTACCGAGACGCTTTTCAGGACGCAGGGCGATTTTCAGGGAAATATCGGTAAAGCCGAAGTCGGCATAGACCGCCATGGCCTGACGATGGAATGCGGTCACTTCCGATTCAATCTGGTTTTCTGTGCAGAAGATGTGGCCGTCGTCCTGGGTGAAGCTGCGCACGCGCATGATGCCGTGCAGCGCGCCGGACGGTTCGTTACGGTGGCAGGAGCCGAATTCGCCATAGCGGATCGGCAGATCGCGGTAGCTGTGCAGACCGTGGTTGAAGATCTGCACATGGCCCGGGCAGTTCATCGGCTTGACCGCGTAGGTGCGTTTTTCCGATTCGGTGAAGAACATGTTTTCTTTGTAGTTGTCCCAGTGTCCGGATTTCTTCCACAGCGACACATCGAGAATCTGCGGACAACGCACTTCCTGATAGCCGGAGTCGCGGTACACACCACGCATGTACTGCTCAACCACCTGCCAGAGCGCCCAGCCTTTCGGGTGCCAAAACACCATGCCCGGCGCTTCTTCCTGCTGATGGAACAGATCAAGTGCCTTGCCGATGCGGCGGTGATCGCGCTTTTCCGCCTCTTCCAGCTGGAACAGGTAGGCCTTCAGGTCTTTTTCATTCAACCAGGACGTGCCATAGATGCGGCTGAGCATGGCGTTGTTGGAGTCACCACGCCAGTAGGCGCCGGCCACTTTCATCAGCTTGATGGCGCGCAGTTTGCCGGTGTCCGGCACGTGTGGACCACGACACAGATCGGTGAACTCGCCCTGCGTATACAACGACAGGTCTTCGCTTGCCGGAATCGAGGCGATGATTTCCGCCTTGTAGTGTTCGCCGAGGCCTTTGAAGTAGGCCACGGCCTCGTCACGGGATTTCACGCTGCGGGAAACCGCATGCGCTTCCTGGATGATCTTCGCCATTTCAGCTTCGATCTTGGGCAAGTCTTCCGGCGTGAACGGGCGCTCGTAGGCGAAATCGTAATAAAACCCGTTGTCGATGACCGGGCCGATGGTGACCTGCGCGCCGGGATACAGGCGCTGCACGGCCTGGGCCAAAAGATGCGCGGAAGAGTGACGCAGGATATCCAGCGCATCGGGGTGTTTTTCGGTCACGATTTCCAAGCTGGCATCGCTGGCAATGGTATACGCCGTGTCGACCAGCTTGCCGTCAACTTTACCGGCCAAGGCCGCTTTGGCCAGACCGGCGCCGATCGAGGCGGCAACATCGTAAACAGAAGGGGGATTTTCGAACGGCCGCTTGGAGCCGTCAGGAAGGGTAATGGTGATCATAGATTCGCAGGGTGAAGAGTATCGATGGACGCCGAGCGTCCGCTGTCGCGCTCAGCCATGGTGTTGAATTGAAATCATGGGTGTGGACATGTCGCACTCTCGACGCAGGGCGTCGCCTGTATTTGTTAAATATAAGTTAGGCTTTTTGGGCCGGAAAGTCAATCAGAATCGGGTGTTACGCCACTTTATGGCCAAAAAAAACACCGCCGAAGCGGTGTTTTTTCCAACCCGAGGAGGTTTTATCAGAAACTGCTGACGTTGAGGCGACCGCCGGTCACGACCTTTCCGGCACAGGATGCCGTAGCGGTTGCGCTGCCCAAGAGTGCAGTCTTGATTTGCGCGGCGGTGGCGCTGGGGTTCAAGGCTTTATACAGCGCAGCGGCGCCGGTCACGTGCGGGGTGGCCATCGAGGTGCCGCTGTATGCGCCATAACCGGAAGTAACGGCGGCGGTTTTGCCTTTGCCGGCAATCGGCAGAGTGGACTGAATGGCAGAACCTGGTGCGCAGATATCCACCGTGTTGGCGCCGTATTGCGAGTACGAAGCCAAGCTACCATCGCTGGCCAGAGCAGCCACAGCAATCACGTTCGGGACGTTGTAACCGCTCGGATAAGCAGCCGTGGCGTCGTTGTTGGCACCGCTGTTACCGGCGGCGGCAATGAACAGGATATTCGCAGTGTTGGCGCGGCTGATGGCGTCTTGCAGGGCTTGCGAGAAGCCACCGCCGCCCCACGAATTATTGGTGGCAACAACCGGAACGCCTTTGTTCTTCAGACCGGTGAAGTAATCCACGGACTTGATGGCGTTGGCGGTGGTACCGCCGCGGCTACCGAGGAACTTGGCGCCCATCAGCTTGACGTTCCAGCACACACCGGCCACGCCGACGCCATTGCCGCCGACGCCGCCGATGGTGCCGGCCACGTGAGTACCGTGATCGTCACTTGCACCGTCGAACAGGGAGCTGTTGTTGCCGTCGAAATCCCAGCCGTAAATGTCGTCAACCAGACCATTGCCGTCATTATCGAGGCCGTCGGCAGTCGCGCTTTCGCCCGGATTTTTGTAAGCATTGGCGGCCAGGTCGGCGTGGTTGAACATGTAGCCTTCGTCGATGATACCGACCACGACAGTGGAGCAGTTGGTTTTGTTGGCGGCCCAAGCCACCGAGGCCTGCGAGCCAAAAGTACCGGTCATGCCCCAGAGCTTGCCGGCAACCACTTCCGGATCGTTCGAGGTGGCGGCATGGCTGACCAGCCAGTTCGGCTCGGCGAAATCAACCGCCGGATCGTTCTGGATGGCAGCCAGTTTGGCCGACATTTGGGTGCCGGCCGGGAAATTGAAGCGGACCAGTTCCAGATCGCCATAAACGCCCTGCTTGCTGCCTTTGCGGGCCAGCACATCGGCGGTCACACCGTTGCCGAGGGCTTTGCCGACGCGCGCCTTATCGGCAGCGGTGGCGAACGAGCGGTACTGAATGATCATTTGGCCGGCAGCATATTGCTTGCCTTGCGCCAGACCTTGATTGACCAGATCGGGACGGCCGCCGGCATCCGCCGCAGAAGAAACGCCCAGAGCCAGCATGGTGGCCGAAGCCAGTAAAGACAGTCGAATCATGAAGAAACCCCTGAATAATTGTGTGGAAAGATGGTCAATCAACGATACGGCGTAGGCCAGCCCGTCAATCTGAACATAATATGAATCCAAACTTAAGTCAAATTCCGAGGCGAATTATATTTAGATTTCATGAATGCTAATGCATACGAATGTGAACTCTTTGCAAAACCTTCCTGCAAGCCCCCCCTCCACCCCCCTCTGCCCATTCCCAATCAACTATTTACAGCGGCTTTCGTCCTGACTTAAAGTAGGTCCAATCCATTCAGGTTGCCACCCCATGAGCACCAGCATTCACGACTTCCATGACGATGTGCGCAATGCCGACATCCGGATCTGGGTCAATGGCGCACTCAAGCCTCGGGCCGAGGCCACGGTTTCGGTGTTCGACAGCGGTTTCGTGCTCGGTGATGGAGTCTGGGAGGGTTTCCGGGTCGTTGCCGGCCAGCCGGCGTTTCTGGATACCCATCTCGACCGACTCTACGAGGGCGCCAAAGCCATCGCCCTTGACATCGGCATGAGCCGCAGCGAAATGAAAGAGGCCATCGCCGACACGCTGAAAGCCAACGGCATGCGTGATGACGTGCATATCCGGCTGATGATCACCCGCGGCATCAAGCGCACGCCCTATCAGGATCCGCGTGCCTGCATCGGTCAGGCGACGGTGGTCATCATTCCCGAATACAAGACGCCGAGGCCGGAAACGCTGCAGGCCGGACTGAAACTGTTCACCGTGCATGTGCGCCGCGGCTTTCCGGACGTGCAGGATCCGAAACTCAATTCGCACAGCAAACTCAACTGCATCACCGCCTGCATCCAGGCCATCGAGGCCGGCGCCGATGAAGGTCTAATGCTCGATCCGCACGGGTTCGTGGCGACCTGCAACTCGACGCATTTCTTCATTGTCCGCAAAGGCGAAGTGTGGACCTCGACCGGCGACTACTGCCTCGGCGGCATTACCCGCGCCAATGTCATCGCTTTGTGTCGACAGAACGGCATCCCCTGTTTCGAGAAGAACTTCAGCCTGAGCCAGGTGTACAGCGCCGATGAGGCCTTCTGCACCGGTACCTTCGCCGGCGTAGTGCCGGTCCGCGAAATTGACGGCCGTAGCATCGGTGACGCCCTGCCCGGCCCGATGGTGCTACGCCTGCAACAGCTGTACCGTGAGTTGGTGGAACGCGACGTAGCCGTCCGCGGCGCTGACCGCCTGGCATGAGCATGCTGCGTCTGGCCATGTGGAGCGGGCCGCGCAACATCTCCACGGCGATGATGCGCGCCTTCGAGAACCGCAGCGACTGCACGGTGTCCGACGAACCCCTGTATGCCGCATTTCTGAAGCAGACCGGGCTCGATCATCCCGGTGCAGCCGAGGTCATTGCCGATGGTGAAACCGACTGGCGCCGCGTGGCTGAAACACTCACCGGACCGATTCCAGGCGGCAAGCCATTGTGGTATCAGAAACACATGAGCCATCACCTGCTGCCAAGCATGGACCGGGAATGGATTCATGGACTGGACAATGCCTTTCTGATTCGGCATCCCAATGCCGTGGTCGCGTCCTACATCAAATCACGCGCCGAGGTGGCTCCGGAGGACATCGGCCTGCTCCAAGAGGCCGAACTGTTCGATGAAATCTGCCAGCGCAGCGGCAGAATACCGCCGGTCATCGACTCCACCGAATTCCTCACCGATCCGCGCGGGCATCTGCAGGCATTATGCGGGCATTTCGGGATTCCCTTCGAAGAGCGCATGCTGGACTGGCCGGCCGGACCGCGAGACAGCGACGGCATCTGGGCCAAATACTGGTATGACGCGGTCTGGCGCTCGACCGGCTTCGAAGCTCGTCCAGAACGGATACCGGTCCTGAGCAAAGATCATCAAGCCATCGCCGATGCCTGTCTTCCGGCGTATGAGCGCCTGCATGCAGCGCGCCTGAAACCCGCGCAATAAAAAAGCCACCTTGTACAGGTGGCTGTTTTGGTGGGCGATACAGGGTTCGAACCTGTGACCCCTACCATGTCAAGGTAGTGCTCTACCGCTGAGCTAATCGCCCGAATCCGGGACGGACATTATACGACAAAGACCCGCTTTC
>Ga0315908_10004299_pt1 | contig 10269 bp, 10 predicted proteins | sample LakEriMetagenome_12_FD_203520 | JGI IMG/M metagenome (GOLD analysis project Ga0315908, IMG submission 203520) | Freshwater fungal communities from buoy surface, Lake Erie, Ohio, United States - Buoy 4 MA124 | ecosystem: Environmental > Aquatic > Freshwater > Lake > Lake biofilm | place: USA...
GCGCGATCTTCGCGGCAAGAAGGCAAAGATTCGCGAAAAGCGCGACAACGTGCCTGGCAAGAACTAAGTTTTATGAACAAAGAACGTCCCGAGCCTAAAACGGCTTTGGGGCGTTTTTTGCGCCCGGTTCAGGACAACATTATTTTTCGCTTCTTGTTTGACGTGATTTCGGTGGTTGGTGCGGCACTAGTGCTCAGCCTCCTAATCAAAACCTTCTTACTGCGTTCGTTCTTTATCCCGTCCGGCTCCATGCTGGAGACGCTCCAGATCGACGACCGTATCTTTGTCAATGAATTGGTTCCCGCTCTAATTGTTCCCGAGCGCGGCGACGTGGTTGTTTTTAGAGACCCCGGTGGTTGGTTGGGTTCTGTTGAGCCAGAGAAGAACAAGCCGTTACTCGAACAGACAGCAGACTTCTTTCTTTCCGCTTTCGGTCTAATTGCCCCCGACTCATCCCAGCATCTGGTGAAGCGAATAATTGGAAAAGGTGGAGATCGCGTCGTCTGCTGTTCCGCGAATGAGAAAATCACCATTAACGGGGTTGAGATTGTTGAGCCTTATGTTGCTCCAGGATCTACGCCGTCAACGAAAAAGTTTGATGTTGTTGTCCCGAAGGATTCTTACTGGGTCATGGGTGATAACCGAAACAACTCTGAAGACTCCCGCTTCCATGAAGATCTGCCGAGTAAAGGTTTTGTCCACAAAAAATTCATAGTCGGTCGAGCTTTTGTGGTTAGTTGGCCCCAGAGTCACTGGAAGTGGCTAGATAACTACCCCAATGTCTTCAAAGCCGTACCCAACAACTGAGGTTGAACGAAGCCTCGGCTCGGCTCGATACATAATCGGACTCGACGAGGTTGGACGTGGCGCCATTGCAGGCCCGGTAGCTGTAGGAGCCTTCGTGGTTGATCTTCAAAACTTGGATGATTCAAAAATTCCGGAAAAGCTTCAAGACTCGAAGCTGATGACGGAACGAAATCGCGAGGCTGTCTACGAGGTTTTGTCGCTTTGGCAACCCGGCTACGCGGTGGGGTTTATCGAAGCCGAACAAATCGATCGGAACGGCATCGTTTGGTCTCTTGCCCAGGCGGCGGTGAAGGCGCTCGAGCAGCTAAACGAAAACCCACTAATTAGAGAAGCGATTGGTGCTGGAGAAGTCCACCTACTGTTAGACGGAACACACAATTGGCTAGATTCTGTGGTTTCACGTATTCCGGTAACGGTGCGAGCGAAAGCCGATCGCGACTGTTTTGCGGTGTCGGCCGCCGCTTGCCTAGCTAAGGTGACCCGCGACCGTCACATGATTTCCTTGGCTGAAAGTTATAGCAATTTTGGCCTCGAAGGACATAAGGGTTATGCATCGGCAGCGCATATCGAAGCTTTGAGAAAATATGGTCCAACACAAATTCATCGCGTGTCGTGGCTAACAAAAATACTCAGCGGTGAATAGTAGTAATACTCACAGAATAGAATTTAGGCAATGGACGAGAACGACTTCGAAGACTACGAGCGAAATGCCGAGTTAGCGCTTTACCGCGAATACCGCGATTTGGTGGACACTTTCAAATACGTTATTGAAACCGAGCGACGCTTTTACCTCGCCAATGAAGTGAGCTTGAACCGCGTTGATGCGGGCAACGACTTCTATTTTGAATTGGAAATGAAAGACGTTTGGGTCTGGGACATTTATCGAACCGACCGCTTCGTCGCTTCAGTTCGTGTTCTCACCTTCAAAGACGTGAACGTGGAAGAGCTCAGTGGCAAGGCCTATGAGATTCCAAAGGAACTAGCTGTAGGCGAATAGTTTTCCACAGTTTCCAACCACCTCGTTTTGAGGCTGTGTTTCGGCGCATTCTTGTGCAATGGCCAAAGCACCAAATCGAAAACACGTTCTCGGTCTCTATGGAGAGCGAGTGGCCGGAAACTATCTGCAATCAATCGGTTACGAGATTCTCGAGCGCAATTGGCGTTGCTCGATTGGTGAAATAGATCTGATTGCCAGAGATCAAAGCCGTTATGTTTTCGTTGAGGTTAAGACTCGAAACGGGAAGGGCTTCGGTCATCCGTTTGAGGCAATCACAGAAATCAAACTCGGACGACTCCGTCGGCTAGTCGGGGAGTGGTGTCGAACCCGGCAGCTATCGGGTATAGATGTGCGAATCGATGCAGTTTCGGTGCTTGTTGAACACGGCAAAGTGCAGCTTGAGCATCTGAAACAGGTGTTCTAGGTTGCTCGCAAAAACTTTGTCGATCAGTCTCTTTGGATTGGTGGGTCGACTAATCGAGGTGGAAACCGACATTTCCAGCAATCTGCCGTCGTTCGTGTTGGTTGGTTTGCCGGATGCTTCGGTAAATGAGGCGGCCGCTCGGGTGAGAGCCGCAGCCACGAATTCTAAACTTGCGATTCCCGCGAGGAGAATCACGGTGAACCTTTCGCCTGCTTCAGTGCCCAAGCAGGGCTCAAGCTACGATTTGGCGATAGCTGTTTCGGTCCTTGCGGCTGCGGGTCACTTCCCTGGCGCCTCACTTGAGAGAACCGTTTACTTCGGCGAACTGGGGCTAGACGGAGCAATAAAACCGGTGTTGGGTGTTTTAGCGGCGGTGGTCGCGGCAAAGCGTTTAGGGGTTCCAAGGATTGTGGTACCGCTGGCAAACCTGCAGGAAGCATCAGTGGTCAAAGGTATCGAGGTTCTGGGCTACGACCACCTCAGCCAGGTGGCATTTGAGTTGGGCGCTGCTGTGCCGGTTGTCCCGATGAAGACTCAACCCGTAAGCGCAATCATCGAATCCCAACCCACCGGGTGTTTCTCAGAAGTGGTCGGGCAAGAGGAGGCTGTTTTCGGCATGAAGTTAGCAGCAATCGGAGGACATCACCTGATGATGACCGGTCCGCCGGGGGCAGGTAAAACCATGCTGGCTTCGAGGCTTCCAGGGATCCTGCCAGAACTAAACGAGGAGCAGGCCATAGACGTTGGTTCGATTCACTCTCTCGCGAAGCAGAGCCAGTTTCAGTACTCCACCTCGCCTCCTTTCCAAGCGCCCCACCACACCGCCACACTGGCTACGATGGTAGGAGGCGGAAGCCAACAACCTCGTCCCGGTTTAATTTCCCGCGCTCACCTTGGCGTGCTCTTTCTCGATGAAGCACCCGAGTTTCAGTTGGCAGTTTTGGAGTCACTTCGTCAACCTCTTGAATCAGGGCAAATTACGATTAGCAGAGCTTCAGGGCAGGCAACCTTCCCAGCCCAGTTCCAATTGGTCATGGCGGCGAACCCCTGCCCCTGCGGGCACTCGAGCGGATCGGGCAAAAACTGTTCCTGTTCTGCCAGTAGCCGAAGCCGATATCTTTCTAAACTCTCGGGGCCGCTCAGTGATCGAGTCGACATTCGGTTACAACTCAATCCGGTAAACGCCTCGCTAATCAATCGCACGAGCAATTTTGAGGCGGAAAGTTCCGAACAAATCAGAGAGCAAGTTGTGATGGCTCGAGCGAATTCTTCGAGTCGGCTCGCCGACACTCCTTGGAAACTAAATTATCAGGTTGCTGGCTCATACCTAAGACGTGAACTTAGGCTGAGTAACTCGGTAACCAAGCATTTAGATGCGGCTTTAGATCGGCGTTTGGTCTCAATGCGCGGCTACGACCGCTGTCTCAGGCTGGCCTGGAGTATGGCTGACCTAGCCGGCAGAAGTCTTCCGAACTCAGAAGATTTGGCCGTGGCCACTTTTTACCGGGGTGTTGCTTTGTGAATCTTCAAAATATTCGCCACTCAAACGATGAAGTTGACGAGCTAAACGAGCTGCTCGTTTGGAACAACCTGGTCGAACCGGGCGATCGCGTCGCAACTTCGTTACGAAAAACTTTGGGCAACAGAGGCGCTTTAGAAAAATTACTGGGTCGTGACACCAGAGAAACTTCTGAACTTACCTCCTCTGATTTGAGTTCCGCATTTGAACGCTGGCTGCCAAGATACCAACCAACGATTGCTTCGGATTCGATTCAGCTAGCTACGCGGTACGACATGAAGCTCCTACTTCCAACCGATGAACTTTGGCCCAAAACACTCAACGACTTAGGTCCATTCGCTCCGATGCTGCTCTGGTATCGAGGAAACCCAGAAAACTTTAGCCGTCTTGAAAAAGCAATTTCGATTGTCGGCTCGAGAACGTGCAGTAACTATGGTCAAAGAGTCACTACCGATGTAGTTTCCAGCGCCGTGGAACATGCGGCAACTGTGGTTTCAGGAGGTGCGCTAGGAATCGATTCAGTTGCTCACAAAGCTGCGCTAGGCCAATCTGGTCTCACGGTTGCGGCCATGGCCGGCTCACTCGAGAACCTTTACCCTTCGGGCAATTGGGAGTTGTTTGAAAGAATCGCTCATTCGGGTTTACTGGTCAGCGAGATGGCTCCAGGCTCTAAACCAACTCGATGGCGCTTTCTTCAGCGCAACAGGCTAATCGCGGCTTTGGGTTCCGCTCTCGTCGTTACCGAGGCTGGCTGGCGATCTGGGTCGATAAACACAGCAAATCACTGCGCCGAGCTCGGGAGGCGGGTTTTTGCAATACCCGGACCCATAACGTCTCCGGGATCGGCGGGCTGTAATCGTCTTATCAGAGACAACCTTGCCGAACTGCTCCTTGATACCAATGATTTGGCTGGTGAACTCGGCTGGGAATTCAAAAACTTGCCCGCAGAGGCCCTGGTCGGCGTCTTAGAACGCCGTGCGCTTGACTTTTTGACTAATCGAGAGCAAATTGCGGAACAAATTTCAGCCGCCGCAGGGCTATCTCCAGGTGACACTGCGCTTGCGCTTGGTTCTTTGCAGTTACTTAATCTGGCTGAACGAGGCTTGAAAGGTGGCTGGAAACGCACAAAATAGCTGAAATCGTTATGTTTTACCAATTCGTTACCTAGTTCTTTGAATTATCAAAGCGCCTAATGGGCTAAAGGGCTAGATTAGGTGAGTGTTTACTAAGACAGTCGAACAGAAACTCTCGGGCCACAGCCCGCGTGAACTGGCATGGCGCAGATTTAAAAGTAACAAAGTTGCCATACCGTCTCTGTCTGTAGCTCTATTCGTGATTTTGGCAGTGCTTTTTGCGCCTGTAATCTACTCGATCCTGGGAATCGACCCGGAAGCACGCTACATGGACGCCCTTGACGAGCGTGGCGAAGTTCCAGGAGATTGGAACGGAATCAGTTTCGAGCACCCATTTGGTGTGATCCCTGGAATCGGTTACGACCTTTTGGCCAGAATGCTGTTCGGTGCACGCGTTTCGTTCCTAATTGCCGTTGCTTCGGTGGTTGTAACGGTCATTATCGGCCTGGCCTTAGGAATCATCGGTGGTTATTTCCGAGGCCGCATAGACGGTCTAATCGGTCGATTCACCGACTTTTTCCTAGCTTTCCCGACATTTTTCATGATTATTGCCCTAAGTGTTCCTTTGGTCGATCGCCTTGAAAAGTCTGGCCTAGTTCAAGGTAATGAAGCCAGAGTGCTCTATTTGATTTTGATTTTTGCGATCTTTGGCTGGCCTTACCTGAGCCGAATTATTCGCTCACAGGTTATTTCAATTCGTGAACGGGATTTCGTTCTGTCGGCTGAGGCTTTGGGTGCATCCAACTTGCGGATACTCGCCAAAGAAGTATTACCGAACGTCTGGACCCCGGTTATCGTCTACGTCTCTCTGGCACTTCCTGGCTACTTGAGCGCAGAGGCCGTTTTGTCTTATCTGGGTATCGGCGTTGAACCCCCGATGCCTACTCTCGGCACCATCATCGCCGACTCGACCAAATACATGATGAATAACCCCGTTTACTTTTTCATCCCATCGTTGGCGCTAATTCTTTTGGTGCTGACATTTAACTTGCTCGGTGATGCGTTGAGAGACGCTTTGGATCCAAAGAGCGAGATATAACAAAAAGACTTACTTCAATTCGAAGTAATAAAAAAACATCAACCTAGGAGGGTGAATGTTAAAAGGCAAGAAGAGCCTGAAGGTAGCGCTAGCTACCCTTTCGGCTGCGGTACTTGCTGGAGGGCTGCTAACTGGCTGTGCTCCTGCAAATACTGGAGGTACGCTCACGTATCTCACCAACTCTGAGGGCTGGACTCACGCAGACCCAAACCGTAACTACACGGGTCTACACATTGCCTGGTTCGGTTCTTACATGCACCGCACCCTAACTGCTTACGACCGCAAGGCCGGAGCTGAGGGTTCGACTGTTGTTCCAGACCTAGCAACCGACACCGGTACTGCTTCGAATGACAACAAGACCTGGGAGTTCACGCTGCGCGATGGCGTAACTTTCGAAGACGGTAGTGCTATCACTTGTGAAGACATTAAGTACGGTGTTTCACGTACCTTCGCAACTGACATCATCACCGATGGTCCAACTTACGCAATCGGCATGCTTGAAGGAACCGATAACTACAAGGGTCCATACAACACTGATGCTGACAACGATGTAGCTAGTTACGACAAGGCAGTAACCTGCTCTGAAGATAACAAGACCATCACGTTCAACCTAAGGCGTTCAGTTGGTGACTTCAACTACACCGTAACCTACCTATCTTTCAGCCCGGTTCCAAAGGCTAAAGACACCGGTGACGGCTACGACTTGAAGCCAGTTTCGAGCGGTCCATACAAGATTCAGTCTTACTCAAAGACCGACTCGATGGTTCTTATTCGTAACGACAAATGGAACAGGTCTTCTGACCCACTTCGTGCCGACCGCGCCTTCCCAGACAAGATCGTTGTTAAATTCGGTCAGGCTGAAGAAGTACGCGACCAGCTATTGATTACCGACAAGGACAAGTACGCAGTTTCGCTAGACGCGCTTCTGCCTACCAACCAGTCGACCGTTTTCGATGCTGATGGTAACCCTAAAGCTGAGTTCGAAGGCCGTGCAATTAACGTGCTCGACCCTTACGTACGTTACGCAGCTGTTAACGTCGCGAAGCTCAACTGTCTACCAATTCGCAAGGCCATCTACTATGCCAAGGACTTCAAGGGTCTAATCACTCTTGCTGGTGGCCAGGCATTCAACGGTGACCCAGCCGACGGTGTAATCAAGCCTCTTATGGGTCTTGACTACGCTAAGACTGGTTACGCCTCAGATGACGCAGACTGGAAGCAAGAAGGAAACGTCGCTAAGGCTCAAGAGTTGATGGCACAGGCCAAGATGGACTGTCCAGATCTTCACGCCCGCGTGACCGACCCGAAGCGTGGAATTGTTTACGACATTGCTGATTCAGAAACCAACAAAAAGGGTTCTGCAATCTGGATTGAGTCGCTAGCTAAGGTTGGCATCGTAATCAAGTTCAACTTCATCGAGCCAGGCAGTTACTACGCAGTAGTTCTTGACCCAAGCAAGCAGGGCGACCTTTCGGCTGCCGGCTGGGGTCCAGACTGGGCAAACGCCTCGACCGTTATTCCTGAACTGTTCACCGAAGGTGCGGGTTTCCCACTTTCTCAGAACTGGAACGACCCAGCTTACGCTGAGTTCAAGGAGCGTTCGGACGCAAACCTAGCTGAGCCAGACCGCGTAAAGCAGGGTAAGGAATGGGCTGCTCTAAACAAGTACGTCATGGACCAGATGTGGATCATTCCAGGTACCTTCTCGAAGACTCAGGAAATCTGGGGCTCGGGAATTGGTGGAGCTTTCTTCTGGGAGCCACAGGGCGCATTGTCGTTCGGTGACCTTTTCCTAAAGAAGTAATACCAACCGATTGAACCGTGGTGGTGGGGGAATACCCCACCACCACGGTTAATCAATCAAGAATCTCAACCAAATAGAAAGGTCACAATGAGCGGATTACTGGCTTACATTTCTCGCCGACTCGGCGTGATGATTCTTATACTTTTGGCCGTAAGTTTTACGGTTTACCTAATTTTTTCTTTCCTTCCATATGATCCAGCCAGCCTTACCTGCGGTAAGAACTGTGCTGATCCGGAAATCATTGCTGCCAACCGCATTCGCCTGGGCTACGACAAGCCCTTTTACGAGCAATACTGGGTTTTCCTAGTCGGTTTGTTTGCCGGCCGCACCTATGGTGAAGGCCAGGCCGAAATTTTTTGCGCAGCCCCATCCTTCGGCTACTCTTTCCAGCAGAACTCCTGTGTTACGGACCTTGTTGGAAACGCTATTCCGGTTACCATTTCGCTGGCAATCGGCTCTCTAATTCTTTGGTTGGTAATTGGCGTGGGCCTCGGAGTCGTGGCAGCTAAGTTCCGCGGGAAAATCTGGGACACCCTCTCAACCGCATTCGTGCTCGTGGGAACATCTCTTCCAACTTTCCTAACCGGCCTAATCCTCATCGTTTTCTTTGTCATCAAGGCTCCTTGGTCGCCATTCCCGGCCGGCGGCTACACCGCGCCTGACGTAGACATTTTCGGTTGGTTTCTCAGTCTCGTGCTTCCTTGGATTACTCTGGCTTTTGCCTACGCGGCTATTTACACTCGTTTTGTTCGAAGCCAGATCCTGGAAATCTCCACGGAAGACTACATTCGCACCGCACGGGCTAAGGGTCTGAGCGAAGGTGTGGTTCTTGGAAAGCACACCATGCGAGCAGCCTTGGCTCCAATCGTCACCATGGCAGGTCTTGACTTCGCTGGCTTACTGGGAGGTGCGATTCTAACCGAGGCGATTTTCAATCTTCCTGGAATGGGCCGCCTGTCCTTGAACGCGGTTGTAGACATCGACCTGCCGATAATCGTGGCGACGACTATTTTGGCGGCAACCATCGTGGTTGTCATGAATGCTGTTCTTGACATCGTCTATGCCTTCATCGACCCGAGAGTGAGGGTCTAATGGCTTTGCTGTCGGTTCGTGACCTACGTGTTCAGTTTGCTACCCCAGATGGTGTTGTCGATGCCGTATCTGGCGTTTCGTTTGATTTGCAGGAAGGGGAGACCCTCGCAATTGTTGGTGAGTCTGGTTCCGGTAAATCGGTAACCAATCTTGCCTACATGGGTCTGCTTCCCAAGACCAGAACCACGATCACGGGTTCAGTAATCCTGAAGACTGAAGACGGCGAAGTCGACCTGATTGGAATGACCGACGAAGATTTGCGAAAGATTCGCGGCAAAGACGTGGCGATGATTTTCCAGGACCCAATGTCTGCGTTGCACCCTTATTACAGCATTGGCGACCAGCTGATCGAAGCGCATCAGGCGCACAATGAAGTACCAAAAGAAGTAAGCCGTGATCGTGCCATTGAATTGCTTTCTCTGGTTGGAGTTGCCAACCCAGACGAGCGCCTCAAGGCTTATCCTCATCAGTTTTCAGGTGGTATGCGTCAGCGCGTAATGATTGCCATGGCACTGATGAACAATCCAAAAGTTCTTATCGCCGACGAGCCAACCACCGCTTTAGACGTAACGGTACAAGCTCAAATCCTGAAGCTTCTTAGAGATATTCAAGCGCAATTCAAAATGGCGGTAATTCTGATCACTCATGATTTAGGTGTCGTGGCAGGTGCCGCCGACCGCGTGAATGTGATGTACGGCGGACGCCTAGTGGAGAGCGCTGACGTCAACGACCTTTACGAGAACCCGCTAATGCCTTACACGGTTGGGTTGCTAGATTCGATTCCTCGCATGGATCAAGGTCATGGAAAGCGTTTGCGTGCTATTCCAGGGCAGCCTCCATCGCTAATCCAGCTCGGTAGCGGCTGCGCCTTTGCAGCACGCTGTTCCAGAAAATCTGAACTACCAACCGGTAGGTGCGAAACTTCTCCAGAACTGAAGGCGGTTAAGGCAGGCCACTTGGTCCGCTGCCACCTTTACGACAGCAAGGAAACAGTCAAGTGAACCAGCCTCTTCTAGAAGTTTCTAACCTCGAAAAGTTCTTCCCAGTTGCTGGGTCGGGCATATTTTCCCGTGAGCGCGGCACAAACAAAGCCGTCAACGGCATCAGTTTTACCCTGAACCAGGGCGAAACTCTCGGTCTAGTAGGTGAGTCGGGTTGTGGTAAATCTACAGCGGGGCGAACCATTCTGAAGCTCTACGATCCAACCTCGGGTTCCATCAAATTCGAGGGCGAAGAGATTTCCGGTTACTCTCACTCGAAGATGAAGCCACTGCGCACCAAGATGCAGATGATTTTCCAAGACCCGCAGTCTTCGTTGAATCCTCGCCAGTCGGTCGGAGCAATCATTGGAGCTTCATTCGAGGTGCACAACATCAAGCCTCAAGAAGGCGTCAAGCGTGCCGTGCAGGATCTTCTAGAGCGCGTTGGGCTAAACGCCGAGCACTTCGATCGCT
>Ga0315908_10004302_pt1 | contig 10267 bp, 6 predicted proteins | sample LakEriMetagenome_12_FD_203520 | JGI IMG/M metagenome (GOLD analysis project Ga0315908, IMG submission 203520) | Freshwater fungal communities from buoy surface, Lake Erie, Ohio, United States - Buoy 4 MA124 | ecosystem: Environmental > Aquatic > Freshwater > Lake > Lake biofilm | place: USA...
CCGAAGCGGACCCTGTGGTGGACACGGCCAGCGCCGCCGTCGATCTGCTGCGGGACTGGCTCGCCACCCACGAAACCACCCTCGTGGCGAGCAAGACAAAGGCGCCGGTGGAGTTCAACGGCACGATGATTCAATGGTTCCACTGGTATGTGAAGGGAGATGGCGGCCACTGGCGCCGCCTCAAAAAAGAAGCTCGGGCTCTGGCGGCGGCGGGCATCACCGCCGTGTGGCTGCCGCCGGCCAGCAAGGGCGGTGGCCCCGACGACGTGGGCTACGGCACCTACGACCTCTTCGACCTGGGCGAGTTCGACCAGAAGGGCAGCGTGCGCACCAAATACGGAACGCGGCAGGAGTACCTGGAGGCGGTGCAGGCCTGCCGCGAGGCCGGCCTGCAGGTGTATGCCGACGTGGTGTTCAATCACAAACTCTTCGCCGACGCCGAGGAGGAGTACCTCGCCACGCCCTACGCCCCCGAAAACCGCGGCCAGCCGCTGGGGGAGGAGCGGAAAATCCGGGCCTGGACCCAGTTCCGCTTCGAGGGCCGCGGCGGCCGCCACTCCACAATGCAGTGGCATTGGTATCACTTCGATGCAGTGGATTACAACAGCCTTGATCCCCATTACCAGGCGATCTGGCGCAGCCACGGCGCCAGTTTCGAGGGAAAAGTGGCACTGGAGAAAGGCAACTACGACTTCCTGATGGGCTGCGACCTGAACATGGCTCACCCCGAGGTTCGGGGGGAACTCAAACACTGGGGCCGCTGGACGTTAGATCAGGTGGGAGTGGATGGTTTCCGCCTCGATGCCATCAAGCACATCAACAGTGATTTCTTCATCGACTGGATCACGGAGATGGAGAGTTACGCCCAACGCGATCTCTTCGTGGTGGGTGAATACTGGACCTACGACCTCGGCAGCCTCAGCTGGTATGCCGCCAATAGTGGCGGCAAGATGAGCCTGTTCGATGCACCGCTGCACCTCAATTTCCATGAGGCCAGCCGCAGCGGCGGCCAATACGACATGCCCAGCCTGCTCAACGGCACCTTGATGCAGAACCTGCCCCTGCTGGCGGTGACCTTGGTGGAGAACCACGACACCCAGCCGCTGCAGGCGCTGGAATCCCCAGTGGAGCCCTGGTTCAAGCCGCTCGCCTATGCGGTGATCCTGCTGCGAGATCAGGGCTATCCCTGCATCTTTCACGCCGATTACTACGGCGCTGATTACCACGACTCGCGCTTCGGCCGCCGCATCGACATCCGCATGCCCAGCCACCGCTTCCTGATCGATCGCTTCCTGCTGGCCCGCACCCACTGGGCCTACGGCCGCCAGATCGATTACTTCGATCACTTCAACACGATCGGCTGGACGCGGCTCGGCAGCGAACGGCACCCCCGCACCCTGGCGGTGCTGCTCAGCGATGGCGATACCGGCCGCAAGTGGATGGAGGTGGGCAAAGCCAACACCACCTACCGCGATCTCACCGGCCACATCCGCGAAGCGATCACCACCAACGCCGATGGCTGGGCCGAATGGCGCTGCCCCGGCGGTTCGGTTTCGGTGTGGGTGGAGCAGCAGGCCCTGGCGGAGCTGGGGATCCAGGTTTAGCCAATTGCCGCAACACAAAATGCTGGAGCACGAATAGCTGCCCCGCCTCAGAACCTCCCGGTCAGAGCTCGGGTGGTGCGGGTGATGCCGAGGCGGGTCTCCGGCAGGAAGGGGGCCTTGAGCATGCCGCCGCCGATCCGCAGGAACAGCCCGGACAAGGCCAGATCCAGGCCGGCCAGGGCCAGGGCACAGTTCAGCCAGCTCCAGGCCAGGCTCTGATGCAGCCAGATCAGCAGGGCGATCTGGGCCGCCACTCCGGCAAAGGTTGCCAGGGTGATCCCCATGCCGAGGAACACGGCGCCACCAATAAGGCGACGCTTCTCCCGGCTGGCCTCCTGCATCGCGATCTTCACGTGCAGGTCCATCACCGAGGACATCAACTCGGTGACCTTGCCGAAGGTGGAGCGACCCATGGCGAACTCAGGCGGAACGGCGACCGGAGAGGAGCAAACCGAACAGCAGCCCCACCCCGGCGGCGATCCCGATCGCCATCAGCGGCTTCTCACGCACCGGCTTCTCGATCCGTGGGCGCAGGGTGGTGTTGAGGTCGTCGAGGAGTTGCTCAAGCTGATCCTCCAGCGGGCGCAGGGTGTCTGCCACCTGGTGAGCCTGCTCACCGGTGGTGTGCAGCAGTTCCTGAAGCTGCTGCTTGACCCCATGGCTGGTCAGACCGGTCTGGCGGCTGATCACCTCCACGGCGTGGTCGAAGCTGCCGCGGGTGGCCTCCAGGGTGTGGCGCGCCACCTCGGGCCATTCCCGCTGGATGGTGGGCAGCAGAGCCTCAAAGCGCTCACGGAAGGCAAGTTGCAGCTGGGTGAGGGTCGGCACCTCCGCCTCCACGCTGGAGGGGGCGCCGGAGCCACCGCTGCCGTTGGGCTGGAAGGGAAGGCCTTGGCCGGGGGTGGAACCCACCGGACCATGGGCGTCGCCGGAGGAAGCGGGGGAATCGCTGAAGTGATCCATGGCGTCCGGGGCGAAGAGGAAAGGTGCGGTAACAGCCCCACTCTGAAGGTGGTGGAGCGTCAGGGAAACGGCGAGGGGGTGGGGAGAGCCGTCCGGCGCCGGGGGGTTGACCGTCGGGTGGCACCACCGTAGGCAGCCCCCTTGGCAACGTCACCACCTCGGCTACATTCCGACCGCCCGGCGCACGGGCCTGTTGGTTCACATCAACCAGGTCGAACTCAATCACTTCAAGTCGTTCGGCGGATCGATGACGATCCCGCTCGAGCCAGGGTTCACTGTGGTGACCGGACCCAACGGTTCGGGCAAGAGCAACATCCTCGATGCGGTGCTCTTCTGCCTCGGCCTAGCCACCAGTCGCGGCATGCGGGCCGAGCGGCTGCCGGATCTGATCAACAGCGCCATGCAGCGGGAGGGCCGCGCCGCCGAAACCACCGTCACCGTGCGATTTGATCTCGGCGACTGGCAGCCGGACGAAGCGGAACAGGGTCTAGATGCGGCTCCGGAGGGCCCTTGGATCCAGCCGGGCCAGCCGCAATGGAGCGTGACCCGGCGGCTGCGGGTGGCACCCGGCGGCACCTACAGCAGCAGCTTCAGCGCCGATGGCGTGGCCTGCAACGCCCAGCAGCTCCAGACCCAGCTGCGCCGCCTTCGGATCGACCCCGACGGCAGCAACGTGGTGATGCAGGGCGATGTGACCCGCATCGTGTCGATGAGCGCCCGCGATCGGCGCGGCATCATCGATGAACTGGCCGGCGTAGCCCTGTTCGATTCCCGCATCGAACAGAGCCGCGCCAAGCTTGAGGAGGTGCAGGAACGCCAGGAGCGCTGCCGCATCGTGGAGCAGGAACTGCTGGCCAGTCGCCAGAAGCTGGAGCGCGACTGCGCCAAGGCCCGCACCTACCAGGAGCTGCGCCAGCGCCTGCAGATCGGCCGCCAGCAGGAGCAACTGCTCGCCTTCGAAGCCGATCGCGCCGCCTTGGCAGCCCTGGGGCAACGCCGCTTGGAGCTGGAGCGGCGCCAGGCCGGGGAGCGGGAGGCGATCACCTCGGCCGAGAGCGCCGTGGCGGCCGGAGCCCTCGAGCTCGAAGCGCTTCAGGCCGAGGTCAAGGCCCTGGGCGAGGACCAGCTTCTGGCGGTGCAGGCCGAGCTGGCCGGCCTGGAGGCGGCCGAGCGGGAGCGCGCTCGCCAGGGGGAGCGGCAGCGCGAGGAGGCGGCCGGCCTGCAACAGCGCCGCGACGACCTGGGCCGGAGCCAGAGCGAGTTGCGCCAGCAGCGCCAGCAGCTCGAGGGCAGCCCCAGCGGTGATCTCGAGGAGGCGGAGCGGCGCTGCAGGGCGGCGGAGGCGGCGGTTGAACTCTCACGCCGCCGGCTCGGGGAGGTGGCCGGCCGCTCCGGCAGCTGGATGGAGGAGCGCCGCCAGCGCAACCAACAGCGCCAGGAGCTCCAGGAGAGGCTTGGGCCGCTGCAGGCGGAGCAGGGCCAGCTGGAGGAACGGCTGCGCCAGGCCGAGGCGCGGCGGCTGGAACTGGAAACCGAGGAGCAGGACGAGGCCGGCGGCAGCGGCGAGGCCGAAACCCGGCTGGCCGCCCTGCAGCGGGAGGAGGCCGCGCTGCTGGACACCCTGGCCACCCGTCAGCGGCAGCTGCAGGAGCAGGCCGAGGCCTTGGCCCTGCAGCAACGCACCCGGAATCGGCTGGAACAGGAGCAAACCGGCCTGGAGCGGGAAATCGCCCGCCTCGACAGCCGCCGCGACACCCTGCAGGAGAGCCGCGGTACCGGCGCCCTTCGCTTGCTGCTCGAATCAGGATTGGAGGGGATCCACGGGCCGGTGGCCCAGCTTGCCGAGGTGGAGGAGCGCCACCGGGTGGCCCTGGAGGTGGCGGCCGGCGCCCGCCTCGGCCAGGTGGTGGTCGAAGACGACCGCATCGCCGCCCGGGCGATCGAGCTGCTCAAGCAGCGCCGGGCCGGCCGGCTCACCTTCCTGCCCCTCAACCGCATCCGCGGCGGCGGCGGCGGCGGCGCAGCGGGGGGGGCGTTCCAGCGCGGTCCCGGCCCAGCGGGAGCGAGCTCCGGCGGTCCAGGACCCGGCGGCCTGGTAGGCCGGGCCGTCGACCTGATCCGCCATGAGCCCGTCTACGCCGAGGTGTTCCGCTACGTCTTCGGCGACACCTTGGTGTTCGACCGCCTCGATAACGCCCGTCGCGAACTGGGCCGCTGCCGGGCCGTGACCCTCGATGGCGAACTGCTCGAGAAGAGCGGCGCCATGACCGGCGGCAGCCTGCAGCAGCGCAGCGGCCAGCTGGGCTTCGGCAGCAGCCAGGAGGGCGACGAGGCCGAACCGCTGCGGCGCCGCCTGCTGGAACTCGGCGAGAGTCTGCTGGCCTGCCGCCGCCGTGAGGCGGAGCTGGCCCGGGCCCTGGAGGAGAGCCGGCCCCAGCTTCTCCAAAGCCAGCAGCGCCAGGCCGCGGTGGAGGCCGAGCGGCTGGCGGCCCAGCGCCAGCTGACGCCGCTGCAGCAGCGCCGCAGCCAGCTCACGGTCCGCCTGGAGCAGCTGCGCCAGGCCAGCAACGCCGACCGGGAACGCCTGCAACAGATCGCGAGCACCATCGAGCCCCTGCGCGAGGCCCTCACCGCCCTGGAGGCCGCCGAAGGCTCCGGCGCCGCCAATGCCGACGCCGCCCAGTGGCAGGGCCTCCAGGCCGACCTGGAGGCGGCCGACCGCGCCCTCAGCGAGGCCCGTCAGCGGCGCGATGCCCTGGCCGCCGAACGCCGTGACCGGACCCTGGCCGCCGAACGACTGGCCAGCCAGCTGGAGGCCATCACCAAGGAAGAGAAACGGCTGGTCGAGGCGGTGCAGACCTTGCTGAGCGAGCGCCAGGCCTGGAAGGAGCAACAGCTGAGCGGCCAGACCCGCCGCGCCGAGCTGGAGGCGCGCCAGTCCGACCTGGCGGCGCGCTTCGGCGAGAAGCGGCGCCAGCGCGATCAGGCCGAGGCGCAGCTGGGGGCCACCCGCCAGGTGCTGCAGCAACGCCAATGGGAGCTGCAACGCCTGGGGGAGGAGATCACGGCCCTGGTCGAGGAGCAACGCAGCGGCAGCCTGCGGTTGGAGCAGCTGGAGCTCGCCCTGCCCGATCCCCGCCCGGAGATCCCCGAGGAGGTAAGCGAGGCCGGTCTTGACACCCTGCGCGGCGAGCTGCAAGCGGTGGCGCGGCGCATGGAGGCCCTTGAGCCGGTGAACATGCTTGCGCTTGAGGAGCTGGAGCAGCTGGAAACCCGCCTCGCCGAGCTGGAGGAGCGCCTCGAGGTGCTGAGCAAGGAGCGCGAGGAGCTGCTGCTGCGCATTGAAACGGTGTCCACCCTGCGCCAGGAGGCCTTCCTGGAGGCCTTCCACGCCGTCGACGGCCACTTCCGCACCATCTTCGCCGGCCTCTCCGATGGGGAGGGACACCTGCAGCTGGAGAACCCCGAGCAGCCCCTGGAGGGGGGCCTCACCCTGGTGGCCCACCCCAAGGGCAAGGCGGTGCGCCGGCTGGCATCGATGTCCGGGGGGGAGAAATCGCTCACGGCGCTGAGCTTCCTGTTCGCCCTGCAGCGCTTCCGCCCCTCCCCCTTCTATGCCCTCGACGAGGTGGACAGCTTTCTCGACGGCATCAATGTGGAACGGCTGGCCGGCCTGATCGCCGCCCAGGCCGATGCAGCCCAGTTCCTGGTGGTGAGCCACCGCCGGCCGATGATCGCTGCCTCCACCCGCACGATCGGCGTGACCCAGGCCCGCGGCACCCACACCCAGGTGGTCGGATTGCCGCCGGCCGCCTGAGCTGGCGGGGTGGGCCACAATGGGCCGACTGGGCCCCCGGACTTGACCTCCTCCACACCTGCCGCCCCCGATCCCAACACCCCGGCCCCGAGCGATCGCCTCTGGCTGCGCTCCGAGCTGATGGGCACCCAGGTGATCACCCGTGACACCGGTCGTCGGCTCGGGGTGGTGGGCGAGGTGATGGTGGACATCGACCGCCGCGAGGTGGTGGCCCTCGGCCTGCGCGACAACCCCCTCACCCGTTTCCTACCGGGCCTGCCCCGCTGGATGCCCCTGGAGCGCATCCGCCAGGTGGGGGATGTGATCCTGGTGGACTCCGCCGATTCGCTCGCGGAGGGCTTCGATCCTGATCGCTTCAGCAAGGTGATCAACTGCCAGGTGATCACCGAATCCGGCGCCCAGCTGGGCCGGGTGCTGGGGTTCAGCTTCGATGTGGAGACCGGCGAACTCACCACCTTGGTGATCGGCGCCCTCGGGGTGCCCCTCCTGGGTGAAGGGGTGCTGAGCACCTGGGAGATGCCGGTGGGCGAGATCGTGAGCAGCGGCAGTGATCGGATCATCGTGTACGAGGGCGCCGAGGAGAAGCTCAATCAGCTGGGCACCGGCCTGCTGGAAAAACTCGGCATCGGCGGCAGCAGCTGGGAACAGGAGGAAAGGGAGCGCTACCGCGGCAGTGCAGTGCCGGCCGAGAACCAGCTGCCCGCAGGCCAGCCCAGTCAGCTCGAGCAGCGCCGCATCCAGCCCGCCACCAGCCGCTCCTTCCAGCCGGAGGAGGAGTTCGACTACGTGGAACTCGAAGAACGCCGCGAGCGCGAACCGCTGCGCCAGCGCCGCTATCTCGATGAGGATGAACCCCAGCCGAGACGCCAGCGCCGCTACGAGGAGGACGGCCCCCTCAGCCGCGAGCCCGAAGGCCGCCCTGGTCGCGACTCCTCTAGGGCAAGGGATGTCTACGACGCAAGGGAGAGAGATCCAGGCCGTGACGGCAACGAGGGGCCCAGGTCCTATGGGATCCGCGACCCCTACGGGGAAAGGGAAACCGCCGAACCGCGCCTACCCTTCCAAGAACGCGAGACCGATGCGGTCGAGGATCGATATGGCCGCTGGGACAGAGATGAACGCCCCGAACTCTCCCTTGAACAAACCGCCAAGTTCCAGGATCCGGAAGTCGGAGGTCGCCTCATCGCCGATCTAGAGCGATACAGATTCAATGAGACACTAACTGGTGTTGATGTTGACGACGCGCCCCGTCGCTCCCTGCCACGGGAGCCCAGGCAAGCCCCCCGCCGAGTGCCTCAGCCCGTTGAGGAAGTGGATGCCGAGGTGCTCGACGACCCTTGGTGAACCACATGGAAACGAAGCAGCGGAAGAAGATCCTTTTCATCAGCAATGACGGCAGCCGTACTGGGGCGCCATGGATCCTGCTGAATCTCATCCGCTGGCTGAAAAGCCATCACGATCTGAAGATGGCGGCCGTGCTGATGCGGAACGGATCGCTGAGAACAGATTTCGAGCAGGAGCTCACCACCTATACCTGGATCCCCACAGACCTGAACCAGCCGGAAAGAATCCACAAAAGACTGGTCAACACCTTCCTTCAACGTGGCAGATCTGACCCCGGAAAATGGCTGGCACAAATCATCGAGAAAGAAAAACCCGATGTGATTTACCTCAGCACGCTTGTGCTTGGCAGGTATCTGGGCTCAGTCAGGCAAGACGCTCATCCCCGAATTGTTAGCCATGTGCATGAATTGCTGCCCAGCCTTCTCCAGCTCTCAGGCGATGCCATGGTTCAACGCCAACTGGACCTTTCCCACAAGGTGATCAGCTGTGCCGATTGCGTTCAGAATGGACTGACCAAAAACTTCCACCTGTCACTGGATCGGTGCATCATATTACCGGAATTCATCATCACCCGACCTAACAACAAATCCCATGATTCTCAGGAGCATGATTGCGAAAATAACCAGGATCCACAGGAAAAACTCGGATGGCAAAAGCTCAATATTGCCCAGGAGAGAGGGCTGCCAGTCTTTGGAATCGGCGGCAATCCAATTAGCCGAAAGGGATTTGATCTGATCCCCTTGTTTTTGAAGGCCTGTCGCCAACGGTTTGGAGATGAAGGTTTTCTGTTCGTCTGGATTGGTTGCGGCGAAGGATCGTCACCCCATGCATCTCTGAGCTGGGACCTTGAGCTCATGGGGCTCAGCGATCAAATCGTGCTGTTCCCCTCGGTAGCGATGGCGAGTTTTCGAAGGCTGCTGAGCCGATTGCAGGTGCTTACGCTTCTTTCGAGGGAGGATCCCTTTCCACTTGTGGTCCTAGAGGCGGGCCTCCTGGAGATTCCCACCGTCTGCTTCAAGGGTTCCGGTGCCATCGCCGAGATGGCCGATGAGGGAGCCTGTATCGCAGTGGACTACCTCAATCTTGAAGCATTTGCCGCGGCTGTTCAGCGGCTCTGGGCCCAACCGGAGGAGGCGCGTCGCATCGGTCGTCGCTGTCGCCTGAAAGTAATGGAAGAACTCAGCCTCGAGAAGGTTGCGCCGAGAGTGGCGCAGGTGCTTCTTCAGGATTGAACGGCCCCATTGGTCCACTGGAAGCACTCCAGTCGTAACGCCCTGGAGGTGCGGAACCCATCACTCTGGCTCAAAGTTCAGGGAGGCTGAATTCACGCAGTAGCGCTGGCCCGTGGGCCGGGGCCCATCGTTGAACACATGGCCGAGGTGGGCCTCACAGCGGGCACAGCGGATCTCGGTGCGCACCATGCCGTGGGAGCGGTCGGTGATGGTGGTGATGGCGCCGGGGTTCACCCCATCCCAGAAGCTGGGCCAGCCGGTTCCGGATTCAAACTTGGTGGCAGAGCTGAACAGCTCGGCGCCGCAGCACAAGCAGTGGTACATCCCCTGGCCCTTGTGGTTCCAGTAGGTGCCGGTGAAGGCCCGTTCGGTGCCGCCCTGGCGGGTGATGCGGAATTGTTCGGGGGTAAGGCGCTGACGCCAGGCCTCCTCATCAAGGCCCCGCACCAGCCCGCTCGGGAGGCCGCAGGCGGATCCTTTGGCGGCGTTGGCTTGGGCAGCCGCAACATCCGCTCTGCCAGCCCCCTCCAGAGCGTTGCTGTTGGCGGCTGAGCTGGAGGAGGGATCTGGAAACAACGCCGACATCGGACAGGAACGACGCAAATCAGTGCTGCAACCCTAGGCAGTCAGACCCGGCGGCAGGAGGTCGCGCACTAGGCCGGCCAGGGCCGCCACCGCCCCGGGTCGGCCCCGCAGGCTGCGGAGGTCGTCGCGCAGGCCCTCAAGGCGATCCGGATGGTCCAGCCAGTCGGCCGCCTCCTCGGCGATCTGCTGGGGGGTGATCGGCCCCACCCGCTCCGGCACCACGGCGCGTCCGGCGGTGATGTTGGGCCAGGCCAGGAAGCCGCGGTGGCGCATCCGCCAGGCCGTGAGGGCCACCCCCAGCAGCCGACGCGCCAGGGGCAAGCGGGCCAGCAACCCCATCCAGCCATCCCAGGCCTGCATCACATGCAGGTGCTGGGTGGGCACCAGCACGATCATCGGCACCCCCAGCGCCCCGAGTTCGGCGGTGTTGGCCCCCACCGTGGTGAGAGCGAGGCGGCACTGGCTCAGGGGGCCGTGGGCCGGATGCACCTCCAGCAGCCGGATCGTGGTGCCAGCGGCGGTGATCAGTTCGCCGCCCTGGCGAGAGGGCTCCGGGATGCCGAAGTAGCGGGCGATCGGATTGGCGGGCCCGGCGAAGGCCAGCAGTTCGTCCACCGTCGTGGTGGGTGCCACCGGCAGCAGGAAGCGACACCCCGGCCGCAGGGCCGCCAAGCGGTCGGCGGCCGCCAGCAGGAAGGGCATACCCACCTGGAGCTTGGCCA
>Ga0315908_10004304_pt1 | contig 10266 bp, 8 predicted proteins | sample LakEriMetagenome_12_FD_203520 | JGI IMG/M metagenome (GOLD analysis project Ga0315908, IMG submission 203520) | Freshwater fungal communities from buoy surface, Lake Erie, Ohio, United States - Buoy 4 MA124 | ecosystem: Environmental > Aquatic > Freshwater > Lake > Lake biofilm | place: USA...
TTTTAATGTTATTTAAGATTAAAATCAGATTCAGAGAGTAAATTGCATTGATTGTCTGGACCGAACTAATAATTTTATTAGCATTGTTTCTAGTTTTGTACTGGCTAAATAATTGGCAAATATTCATAATTAAAAGAATTTCATCAATAATAAGTATTTTAGATTCAACTCGAATCATTAATTAGTTTAAGTTGATAACATTTTATTAGAAAAATTATATTAATTAAATAGCTTAAATGGAGATATTTTGGCTTAGTTGTATGGAGGAAGTGATGCTTTTCATAAAAATTAAATTAAAATTGTTGATGATAAATAATAAAAAATTAAGTCTTCTATTGTCTTTTCTGCTATTAAAAGATATATTAATAATAATATTCTTGATTATGATAAATATCTTTCAATTTAGTTATAATTAGGAAATTTCTCTTTTGAAACTTTTAAAGCTAATATTTGGGAAATTAAGGAATTTAGAGATAAATCTTATTTAAATCAAAATAATTATCTTAATAATTAATTAAAATAAGAATTCATTAATATAAGTCTTTATTTAAACAATAAAGGAAATCTAAAAATTTAAAGTACAAATCAATAAATCTAAATCTAAAATTAAAATTAATTAATTAATAATAAGAATGATAATTTCATAGAAATAAAATTATGAGAATTATTTAAAATAATAAAATTAAATATTAAACATATAATCAAATTTATAAATATATTGATAAAAAATAAACACATATTTAATAAACTAATAAATTTAATAATAAGATAATAATAAATAAATTATGGTATAATTAATCATTTTAGCTCAATTTAACATCCCAATTCAATTAACATAGCTTTAAATTTCTCAGCATCTTCCTTTATAGCTTACTTGAACAAAGTAGAAGGCAATTTCTCGACCGCATCCTTTGCTTCCTTCAACCCCAAATTACAAATAGCCCTAACTTCCTTAATAATTTTAATTTTCTATGCTGGATCAATTCCAATTAAAACAACATCAAAATTAGTTTTCTCAATCACCTTCTCTACAACTTTTTCTTTAATTTCCTCCTTGATTTCTTAGCCCTATTATTCCTATTAGCCTTCCCCTCCCAGCCCTAAATAAGTTCCATAGACATTAAATAATTCTTTAAATCCTGCTTCTCCTACTCCTTATAATTCTGCGAAGGTCTATTGCTGTTTTAGGAATTGATCATCAAGAAAAATATGAGGTGATGTATTGACAATTTAGGATTTCTAAATATGGAGTGGACCCGTTATCACCATGTTATTTAAATGGTGTTCCAATCGGTAATTGAAATAAAGGAATTCGGATGCTGATAGATTTTTTACTTCAGAGAGTAGCAGGTTTATCTTTTCTTGTTTTAGTGGACCTGCTTCTTCTTATGTATATTCATCTTTTTCCTTTTTATTATATTACAGATTAATACCTTTTGGGCAGAAAATGCTATATCGAATTTTGCTTTAAAATCGTAATATTTTGTTCGTTATAAAAACTCGTTATTTTTAAATCTACTTCCGATATATTTATCAAATTTGTTTTAGAATTGATTATTTTCTTTAGTTGCAGTTTGGGAAAAATATTTGCTGATTTTTAATTTATTTTTACCTATTTATTTTTAAATCATTTGATAATATTTATTTATAATAAATTTATATCCAAAATTCATATAATAATTATGGATAGATAATTAATTTTCATATTTAACTTTTTAAATATAATTTATTTGTTATATTTTCATTTTTTGTAAAAATGATAAAATAAAATAATAATGTATATTAGATCATAATGATGGTTCATAAACTTTTGCTAATGCTCTAACAACTAATACCAAAAATGCAAATTATCCAACTGATTTTAAAATATGAATATTTCTTTATTATTCTTTTTTTTTATCCTATTCACTCTTTAAAAACAACATTTAATATCTTAAATAGGTTTTTATTAAATAATTTATATAATTTTTATATTATGGATTGATTAATCACCACGAGATTTTATTATATATTATTTATAATTATTATATATTAATTTTATTTATCATAAAATAATTTATTTAAAATAAAACCTCAAAAAAAATTAATCTTAAATTAAACATTATTTATATAAATTGAATTAGTTAAAAATATATTTTAATAATTTCCATATTATAAAAATATCTAAAAAATGGAAAAAAAAGATTTTTGAGTGGATGATATAAAGCTTTTATAATAATAATAAAAATATTAAGAAACTGAAAAATTAAATATAGAATAATGTATAAAATAAGTAGGAGATGAAAATAGATATCAAATATTTTTGTTGATATTTTTTTTTGGACAATAAATTTTAAGTTCTTTTATTTAATTAACTCCATCTTACTTATATAATGAACCTACTTTTATTTGTTTCAATGAAAAAAATGAAAAATATGAATGCAAAGAAACAGATCCTTAAGCATGCTAAAATTAAATCTTATTTCCAGGGCAAGGTCCAACATTTGCAATCGAATACAAATTATATTGTGAATAAAAAATGCTAAGAGTTTTTATTCAATCTCTAGTATCATTAGCTAACTTCGTATTTCTTCTGATTATATCTCTAAAGAACTATAATAGGAAAAGAATAATAATGATATTGACGATAGTGCAAGTAAGTTTTAGTTTTTTGTTTCTGATTCATTCTAATATATACTTCAGCATAATTTGCATTTTCTTATATGCTGGAAGCTGCTTCGGAGTTTCTAAATACCAATTTATAATATTATCAGAACAAATGAGTAAAAAATGGAGCTAAATGGCAATGCCTTTTATGTTTATAGGGTGGAGTGCGGGAGAAATAACTATGGGAATAGTGACAAATTACATTAAAGATTGGCGAATAATCCAATTATACATATTTGCTATTCCCTGTCTGTTTCTTTTAATAGGACTATATTTCCTAATAGAATCAGCCCGTTACAGTTATATTAGCAATAAAAACAAAGCAATAAAATAATTGAACCAAGTAGCAAAATTCAATAATAAGTCTTTAATATAAGAAGATTCATTGGTAGATTTTGTAAAAGACAATAAATAATAATCATATTACTCTCCATTAGCTCTACTAAAATATAAATCTTTGCGTAATACATTTTTGGCATAATTGCTACCAATGTTAACTATAGGAATTTCGTATGAAGGAGGAGTGATTGCCACTAAAGATGTAGGATTGAGTATTAGTATTAATTTGGTTATTTTTGGATTTGCAGAGATGTTTAGTTATATTGTTGGGGCGCTAATTATTAAGAGGATTAGGAGAAAGCCTATTTGTTGTACTATGGCTCTTAGTATTGCATTGCTTAATATTTTCTTTTATTTTTTTTAGGTGCCTTAATAATGTATTGGTGATAAGAATTGTTATTAGAAATATGTTTAAACTTTTCTAGCTTCTTTAAGTAGATTTTTAATCACTCTTTTCATGTGTTTTTATTATGTTTTTATAATAGAATCTTATCCTATTTCTATTAAAAATATAGGCTATGGCATACTTACTTGTATTGAAATAATAGGAACTTTTTTTAGTTCTTATATTGTTTAGTATTCTAATGATATTGGAATCAATCCTATGATTACTATTGGTTTTATTTAAATTCTTTGTGTTTTAGGTTGTTTTTTTATGAAAGAAACTTTTTAGAAACCTATTCAGTATGATATTTAAGAAGAGTTTATAAGAAAATCATAAATGTGTAATAATTAAGTTTATGGTAATAATGTTGACGATTTAATATCTACTTGATATTATATTAAAAAAATTATTAAATTATTTAAATTTTAATTAAAATATATTTTTAATAATTTTATACTTAGATAATTATTTTAAGTATTAATGTTGTAATAATTAAAAGTTTGTATAGGTATTATTGAGTTTTTTTGGTTTATTTATGTTTTTATACTTTTATTAGCTATGATAGTAAGACAAAAGTACTATTAAAAATAAATGAATGATGATAATGATCCTAATTAAAATTATTTAAATATTCTTAAAAGTTAAAATAAATTTTAAGGATATGATTCTAATCCTTAAAAAACCATAGAAATATAATCAACTATATAATTACAATAATAATAGTAATAATACTAAAATGAGTAATTAGAAATAAAAGAAGAGATAAAAACAATAAAAATTTAGGATAGCAATTTAGATTAAAATAATTTGTAATTAGAAAATTAATAATAAAATATGTAATAAAAATTATAAGAAGGTGAAGAAAACATAAATAGTGATAATCAAATAGAAGTAAAAATAGAAATTGATGATAAAAATAACAATAATTTATAATAAAATAATGATATTTAATCTAATTTTAACTCGATTTAAAGACCTATAAAGCCAAAATAGATAAAAGAAAAATTACCAATAGTAAAATTCTTTTTATTTTGTGAAAGATTTTTAATATAATATTTACCTTATTAATTGATAACTCTTTTAAATATTTGTACAATTGGATGTTATATTTATAATGCATTTATGTTTATTTTGTGGTTGTTATGTGTTATTCTTATTAATGAATTTAAGCTGATATAAAAAATATCTCTACATTATTAAGAAAAAGCAGAATATTTTCATTAAATAATTATATTTTCCTTATTTTTAAATAACTTTATTAACAATACTGATCAAATATGAAAATATAAAATAAAGAATAATAAATTATTAAATTATTAATTCAAAAATTTTTGTAATCAATTATTTTAATCCTAAAGAAGTTATTAGAAATAACTATTTTTTTGAAGAATAAGTTCTTAAAAAGTTCCTCTTTAAACAATTTCTCCATCCTTCATTACATAAATATAATCAAAATTATGAATATTTTGAAGTTTATGAGTAATATAAATTAGGGTTTTATCTTTAAAATTTAAAATTATTTTATTAATCAAAATTTCTAAAATAATTAAATAATAAATCAACCTGCTTCAATATCTAAATTTGAAGTTGCTTCATCTAAGCAAATGACTTCACTTTCTAATAACCAAATTCTTAGAAAGTTTACTATTTATTTTTATCCGTTTGATAGATTCTTTCCTCCATTTTCTATTTCAAAATCTAAATTAAGATATTGATTATTATTTTCTAATAGACCTGAATTTTTAAAGTTTTCTTATAAATATTATAATTTTATATTTATTTTATCAATCTCAATTTTATTTTCAGGATCCAGATTTTCTTTAAGAGTTCCTTTAAATAAAAATCCATTTTAAGGAATTACATCCTTATAATTATTAATTTAATAATTACTATTGCTTTTCTAAGATCTTTAATAGAAATTTCATTCTATATATTATTTCCTTTAAACAATATTTTTCCTTAATCTATTTCATATAATTTAAATAAACAATTTAAAATTGATGATTTTCCACTTCCAGTTCTTCCAATAAAACATATTTTAGCATTTTTTTAAATAGTAAAACTAACATCTTTAATTGCAAAATTTTTTGATTGAGTTTTATCATAAGTTAAATAAACATTTTAAAATTATATTAAATTATCAGAATTATTATTAATAAATTAACTCTTTAAATTTTAATTTTCTTATGGTAGGTTGATAAACTAATAAACTCTTTCGAGACTTATGAATTCTTTTTCAGTGTTAACTAAACTAATAAATAGATTTTAGAACTAAAAATAAGAAAATAAAAAATAAAAAATAATAAAAATAACAAGATAATAAAAATGAATTTATAAATAAATATATATATAATACTATAAAAATATATAATTTAACTTGATTTGAGATTTGAAGAGAATAAAGAAGAGCTAGAGTTAAGCCATAAGGATCTATTGCAAAAAATCCAGTAGGCCTATAAATTTTTTAGAAAAGACCATAAATAACAATACCTGATGTAATAAGAATAGAAATAAGATTCAATCTTAATTAAAACCATACTTACAAACTATTAATAACATAATTACTAGTGATTTAGCTAGTCATCCTATCTAAAAAGAGATTATAGAAATACTATTATTTTTAAAAAGCTCTTATTATTTAAATACCTTAGCAAGACTCATTAATGATTGATAAAAATTAAGAAGAGAATTAAGAATCAAGTCTCTTGAGTTCTCTAGAAATGGTTCTGTACTTTTTGGAAAGATAATTGAATAAAATAAGGATTATAAAAACAATAATGAAAATGATAGGAATTTAGATGATAATAACAATAACACTTCCAACAATAATAAATATATTATTATAAAGGATATTAGAATTGAAAGGTATGCCATCATCAATAGCTTATATGTCCCCTGAAAACCTATTTAATAATTTTCCAGCAGATGTTTTTTCAAAAAAAACCATGTAGGAATTCATAACATTATTTAATAACGCAATGAAAATAAATTTAGAGGAGCGTAAATTTGCTTAAGTAAAGAGTATAGCTCGGGAAAGTATCAATATTATTATGCTTAGTACCATTACTACTATTGTTAAAAGGAAGTTAGAGTTTATTAGAAAAAAGGGAGATTTATTGCTAAAGTTCTTTAGCCATAAATCATAGAAATTCTTAGATCCTTATGATAATATTAAAAAGATTATTAGTACGGGAAACAATTTGCCTTGTTATTTGATAAAATATTATAGGATTTTGGAGTCAATATCTCCTGATGTTTCATAATCTTATTCATTTTAAGTCGGTTACAGATATTAATCGTTATTCATCATAGAGCTTTGTTGAAGCTCTTTGAAATCCTTAATCGATAATGAGCCATTTTCAGATTCATTTTTTTATTATTACTAACCTATATTATGAATCTAACTGATTTAAAGTGATTTATTATTATCATGATTTTTATTAGTTGAATTTAACAATGAATAATAATGATAATTTTGACTTATAATCTCTGACTAATGCTAATCAATTTGCAAATAGTGATAGATTCTATCAGTAATTTTGATGATCTAATTGGCTTCAAAAAGAAAACAATTAATAGGCCTAGTATGAGGATTGAGGAGGGTAGATATAACCAAATTGGGCTAAGAGGAAACAAAAAATATAGTAGAGTGATTGAGCATCTTTGCAAGATTTTAAAATAAAGTAAAAAGAACCTACTGATCAAGACTACTGAAAATATCATCAAAAAGATAAAGAGAACTCTATTAATAAAGAGCTCTAGCAATACAGACCCTCATTCTTTATCCCCCACTAAGATTATTACCATTTAGTCCTACTTAATAATCCTCTTAATCTTTCATCTGTTACACCTCTTGACTCAACTCACATACTTAAAGACACTTGAAGAATAAGTCTTCATCATAGTCTTTGCCCATCAAGATGTTTAGTTTTATGCTGCTGTTCATTAACCATGGGTTCTAGCTCACATATGAGATCTTTTCATCCTACACATACAGAATCTTATCTTATGACGGATTTAAAACAGAATTATGGGTTTCTTTCAATAGCGATTTTAGGAACAGGGTCTTACCCATTCCTACTGGACCTATTAGAAAGTTTAGAGAACGTTGAGCAATTTTTAGAGAAGGAATTTATAATTGAAATTAACATTTTTAAGTCCAAGTTAAAATAAGGTTTTCAATAGAAATACTATTCAGATTTTCTTTCGAATTATAACTGTCACTTAAGTAAATGCTACTTATATTATTATTTTAGGAACGTAAAGGTACTTCCTATTGATTAAGATAATTCTGGATTCTATTGAGACTGACTCTGCCCATTTTGATTCCTAATATTGTCCAAGGGAGAGCATTGAGAGGAAATACAAGGATATTGAATAGACTTATAGTAACCAAAATGTTTTAATCAGCTAGACTCTTGTTAAAGAATTGGGAGTAACAAATGAAGGTGATTGCTGAGATCATGATATTTGTAATAGCCCAGAAAAATACACAGAAAGCATCTAGTCGTTTTATGTTTATTAAACATTAGAACTCTTTAGTTCTTATTTTTTATACTTTCTTGATTAGCAGTTCTTCCCAATTTAAATATTTTATCTACCTTATACCTTCAATAATATCTTGAATCAAATTGATTCTCTTATCTTTTATTTCTAATAGTTTGTGATAATTCTTCCCTATCAGTTTAGATGTCTTTATATTTATAATTATTAATAGTATGCCAACTGCTAACCCTATAAACAATGAGTATTTCAATTTGAAGTATAGTAATATAATTCCTAATGAAAGTTTAAATATGGCTCCCCAGGTTGCATGTACACTCAGACAAAAATTAAGCATGTTATCTACATCAATTGTTATCAGATTTATGAATTCTGTGTCTTTCTTCTCTTCTTCTTTTTATTGCTCTTGGTTGTTGTGAATTCTCAGTGATTTCTCATAGAGAGTGTTCTAAAGAAAGATTCATAATTTAATCTGCATTTTGTTGTTTATCCAAATTTGATGAGCGTTAAAAAATGATTATAAAATTAGCGAAAATATCAAGATCCCTGAAAAAATTGATATTTTTATCCATTCACTTATTTCATCTTTATAAAGATCTGTTAATTTGTTTTAAAGAATTGGACCTGCAAAAACCAGAAGAGAAATCATTAGCTCCATAAAACCCAATATTAAAAATTCATACATAAACAATTTTTTTATTTTTTAATAGAGTTAATCATTTTTTAATGTAGAAACTTATTCATTTATTATAGGAATGAAATTTTCAGGCTTCATATCATATAAAAGGAAATTTGAAATATCTTTTATTTAAAGTTTGCGTTTAACGCTTTATAGTTTTTCAATAGTTTTAGAAACAGGTTTAAATGAAATTCCCATGGAATTGACAATCCTCTTACTTGATTTCTTAAGCAAAGAATCTTAGTATGATAATGTATTCATTAATTAAATAAATTAAATATAAAAAGATTTTAAATTTATATAAAAGCGTAAAAATTTATTTTTCCTTATTTAGATCATTTCTTTTATGATATTAGATTGATTTATGTCTTGGGCTATATTGATACTTACTATAAACTTTATGTCTTTTATTTCATCATTAGCTGATACTGATCTTAAGTGAGAGTCTTAGGTTGATTTGAATATTACTAATTATTGATATAAGGTTAATGTTATGATTATAAGAGATATGGTTATTATGTTTAAGGTTATTACTTCTTTATTAATTATTACTGCTCATATAACTTTTTGTACTATTCCTATTGTTACTAATAAGTGAGCTATGAATTATTTGTATTTGTTGATATATTGATAGACTTAGCCAACTAAGGATCAATAACTTTATTATTAATATTATGATAATAAGGTTATTAATTCACAAATGAATTAGGATTATTAATTATCTTAGAATTATTAATGGTCCTGAATTAATTCTACTGTTATCCAATATAAACAGCTGAGTTATTTGACAATGGCACATTGGAAATTATCTTAGAACCACTCTGAACATGCGAAAGATTCTTATTAAGAAGAGGTTATTAAAATTGTGAGGGATTTTATTATTACAATTATGAATGAATTGATTGTTACAATTTTGAGGAAATAGGTTATGTAGTTTTAATTTAAGAAGGTTGAATTATATTTAGACTATTGTTAACTGTTCCAATATTGATATTGTTATTTGTTACATATATTCTTTATTATTGTGGATCTTCTCGAGTTGGACTCTTTATTAAGACTGTTGAACTTGCGTTTAAATTATTTAATATTTGGATATCTTAGTTTTTAGGTGAGTGTAGGATGTTTTCTGTTATTACTGAACGGAATGATGATTCATTTACTACTTTCTATTTAATTTATATTTTCAATTGTTATTTACTGAGATTCTTTATGGAGATACAAATGTTCGGACATTCTAGGTGCCTTGTAATATGCTCGTTCTTTATATGAATGCACTTTACACTATTTTTTAATCTCTATCACTATTGATAGGATTCTATTGAAATTATCATATTATGTTATCATATTATCAAATTAACATATTATATTATAAATATAATATCAAATTATCATATTATGTTATGATATATATTGATGATACTTGTATATTGAGTTATTGATTGTATCCAGGTGGATACTTGATAATAGTAGTCCTTTTCTTATCACCAATAGTAGTCTCCTTGACTTCAATAAGCTGTCCATTCTAAATAAAGTGATTTGATTATTATAAGAGAGGATTAGTTGTATATTAAACTTTATTCTTCTTACTTGCTTCACTCGAACTTGTTCTACTTGAAATCTTCTAACTATTGTCACTGCTGCTGGAAATAGTACTTACTGATTTCTAATTTTATTTTTATTTATTTTATTCTTCCGTTAATTTCATCATTGCGTG
>Ga0315908_10004305_pt1 | contig 10266 bp, 5 predicted proteins | sample LakEriMetagenome_12_FD_203520 | JGI IMG/M metagenome (GOLD analysis project Ga0315908, IMG submission 203520) | Freshwater fungal communities from buoy surface, Lake Erie, Ohio, United States - Buoy 4 MA124 | ecosystem: Environmental > Aquatic > Freshwater > Lake > Lake biofilm | place: USA...
GCATTTAACCTAAATCAGCGTAATATTTATAGGTTTCAAGTTGCGCATGAAATGGTGGTAAATCATTTTTGCGATATTCATTTTTAAAATCTTTAGAAAGCAACCTAGATTTTACGCTCCCTCTCCATTGAAAATCAAATACCTGTAATAATTCCGCTTGAATTTTTTTATCTAATATAGGCACCCCAACTTCGATTCTGTAATCTAAGTTACGTTCCATGAAGTCAGCACTTAAAATGAAGATTAGAGGCTCGCCTGAATTTTCAAATACCATTAATCTTGCATGCTCTAAGTATCGGTCTACAATACTAATTGCTGTAATGTTTTCACTCATTCCTTTTACACCAGGAATTAAGCAGCAAATGCCTCTAATGATTAATTCTATTTTCACCCCAGCATTACTTGCCGCGTATAATTTTTCAATCATTAACTCATCAGTCAAATTATTTAATTTCAATTTGATGCCTGAACTTAAACCCTTTTTAGCATTAATAATTTCTTGATCAATCCATTTAATTATTTTTCTTCTCGTATTTATAGGAGATACTATTAAATGTCTAAATTGACCACGATCTAAATTATTTTCTAATAAGCGAAACACTTTATTCACCTCAATAGAAATAGTCGGATTCGAGGTTAATAATCCGAAATCGGTATAAATTTTGGATGTTTTCTCATTAAAATTACCTGTGCCAACATAACTGATATAATCTATTTTTTTATCCTCAACACGTTTGATTTGAAGTAATTTAGAATGCACCTTTAAATTAGGAATACCATGAATTACCTTCGCTCCATTTTCCCTAAGTCTATTCGACCAATACAAGTTATTCTCTTCATCAAATCTCGCCTGTAACTCCATTACTACCGTTACTTCTTTACCGTTAAAAATGGCGGCCAATAAGGCATTCATTATTTGAGATTCTTTGGTAACACGGTAAATATTGATGTTAATTTCTTTCACAAAAGGATCAATCGCAGCTTCTCTTAATAAGTCTACCACATAATCAAAGCGCTGATAAGGGAAGTAAAGTAAGACATCCTCTTTGAGAATGGTTTCAATTAAACTATGTGTTTTTTCAAGTTGAATTTGCTTTGAAGGGACTTGTTTTTGAAAAATCAAGTTTTCTTTTCCAAAATCCGGGAACCCAATAAAGTCCTTGAAATTATGGTATTTTCCTCCTGGAATGGTATTAACACCCTTTTTCAATTCAAGTGAATCTAATAAATAATCCAAAAGGTCACTCGGCATTTTTTCATCATAAACAAAGCGAACTGGAGAGCCTTTTTTTCTTTGCTTTAAGCCTTTTTCAATTTTATCGAAAAAGGATGTTGATATATCATCATCTAAATCTAGATCTGCATCTCGCGTAAATTTAAAAGTAAATGCTTCAATTTTTGAATTGATGAAAATGGAAAAAATCTCTTCAAGATGTATTCGGATGACATCATCGATTAAAATAAAAAATTGTTTTTCACCTTCTTTTAATAGAAAAAACCTGGATAGGACCCTAGGAATTTCAATTAATGAATATTTATTAGACTTTCCTTTAGTGCTGATCTTTACGGCAAGATATATGGAATAATCTCTTAATCTTGGGAACGCATTTTTTTTATTCAGCATGATTGGAAATATAGCATGCTTTAACTCTTTGTGAAAAAAATCACTTAAGATGTCATTTTGATTTTTAGTTAAGTGTTTATCGCTTAAATGAAAAATATTATCGTTTTCTAATTCACTAACAATTTGCTGATAAGCCAGCTCCACTTTTTCTTGCTGTTTATTGACTGTTTTTCTAATTTCCTTATATAAATCTTCAGCATTTCCGTTAAAACCAGCAATACTTTTCTTTTTTAAATGAAAGATTCTTTGCAAATTGGCAACACGAACACGATAAAATTCATCCATATTATTGGAATAAATACCTAAGAACCTCATTCTTTCTATAAGTGGCACTTTTGTGTCTAAAGCCTCTTGTAATACACGATCGTTAAAACACAACCAACTTAATTCTCTATTTACAATTCTCATATTTTACTTCTAAAGCACGAATATAATCTGCTTGTATTAAATTATTGTAAAGTCGTTATTGTTATTCAAATTCAATAAGGACAGACCCTTTATCAACTACAGCTCCTTTATCAATACAGATGGTCTTTACAATGCCCACCCCTTCAGACTTAAGGGCGTTTTCCATTTTCATTGCCTCAAGAGAAATTAATATATCACCCGGTTGAACTTCTTGTCCGAGCGCAACATTAATATCTATTACCCTTCCAGGCATTGGGGATTTAAATTCTTTAATCTTCTTTATTTTAACTTTATCTAAGCCCAAAGCACTAATTAAATCATCTAATTCATGTTTTCTTCTGATATGAAACACACGGTGATTTATTTTAATAACCAAGCGATTTTCTTCAGACTTTTCTTCCTGAATTTCTCCATGAAAGACAATGCCATTATAGGTCAAATCAAAAAACTTATGATTGTGCCAAACGACAAAAGCCCCATCACTTGTTTGAACCTTTTCATCATCAAAAAACCATTGATTTGTCTCCATGTTCTTTATTTTTTACTAAGTTGTAGACTCATTTGTGTATCATTATCTTCTTCGATACTTAGAGAAAGATGAGGTGAATTTACCTTGTTACAATATAAATTATCTGCTAAAACTTCTGCACAGATATATGTAATGTTCTCTTGTATCGCACTTTCAATGTTTTCAGTTGATTTTAGGTAAACATCAATCCGATCTGTTACTTCTAATCCACTATCTTTTCTGGCGTTTTGAATTCGATTTACTATTTCTCTTGCAATACCTTCAGCGCGTAGTTCCGGTGAAATATTTATATCTAAGGCTACTGTTATATCGCCATCTGACGCAACCAACCAACCAGGAATGTCTTTTGCAGTAATTTCAAAGTCTTCTTTTAATAAAGTGATTTTCTCATTTTCTATATTACCTTCCCACAGTCCTAATTTTTCGATGTTGCTTATATCCTCTTGATTAAACGCGCCAACAATTAAAGCTATTTGCTTCATTTGCTTCCCGTATTTAGGTCCAATAGTCTTAAAATTGGGCTTTATAGTTTTAACCAGTAAGGTGCCGTCATCTTCTACTAAATCAATACTCTTAACATTTACTTCTGAAAGCACTAGGTTTTGAATATGGTTAAGATTTTCTTTAAAATAATCATCTAATGCAGGAACCATAATGCGCTGTAATGGTTGTCTAACGCGAAGTTTTTCTTTCTTTCTCAAACCCAACACTAAGGAAGATAATTTTTGCGCTAATTCCATTTGAACTTCAAGCCTCGCGTTGATTTCATTTTCATTTGATTTAGGAAAATCGCAGAGATGAACTGAATCTTTTTTGTTTAATCGAGTTACGTTATTTAAATCCGAAAATAGTCGATCCATAAAAAATGGAGCAATTGGTGATGCTATTATGGAAATTGTTTCTAGACAAGTATATAAGGTTTGATAAGCTGAAATTTTATCTTCCGCATCATCACTTTTCCAAAATCTTCTCCTGCACAAACGCACATACCAGTTGGATAAATGATCGCTCACAAATTCCTGAATTAATCGCCCCGCCTTAGTGGGTTCATATTCATCAAACGCAGCATCAACATCTTTAATAAGGGTGTTCAATTTGGAAATTACCCAACGATCAATTTCAGGCCTTCTCTCTAAAGCGATGGCAGGCTGACTAAAATCAAATCCATCTATATTGGCATACAATGCGAAAAAGGAATAAGTGTTATAAAGTGTCCCAAAAAATTTTCTTTGCACTTCAACAATTCCTTCTGTATCAAATTTTAAATTATCCCAAGGCTGTGCATTGGTAATCATATACCAACGGGTTGCATCGGGACCATATTTTTCTAATGTTTCAAATGGATCAACACCATTTCCCAAACGCTTAGACATTTTTAAACCGTTTTTATCCAGAACCAAACCGTTTGAAACCACATTTTTATACGCCACTTTTCCAAATACCATAGTAGAAATGGCATGAAGTGTATAAAACCAACCCCTTGTTTGGTCCACTCCTTCAGCAATAAAATCTGCAGGATAGGCTTTGCCTGAATCAATTAAGTCTTGATTCTCAAATGGATAGTGCCATTGAGCATAGGGCATTGACCCGGAATCAAACCAGACATCAATTAAGTCCGACTCTCTTTTCATGGGCTTGCCTGTTGGAGAAACTAATGTAATTTGATCAACTTTATGTTTGTGAATATCTATTTGGTTATAATTTTCTTTTGACATATCGTCAACTACAAAACTATCCAAAGGATTAGAGGACATTAGTCCGGCTTTTACAGCATCCTCACTTGCAGATTTTAACTCTTCCAAGGAGGAAATACAAATATGTTCCGAACCATCTTCTGTAGACCAAATAGGAATTGGAATCCCCCAATATCTTGAACGGGATAGATTCCAGTCGTTAGCATTTTCTAACCATTTGCCAAAGCGTCCTGTTCCGGTTGAAGCAGGTTTCCAATTAATCGTCTTATTTAAGGCCACCATTTGATCTTTTTGTCCGCTTACACGAATGAACCAAGAGTCTAAAGGGTAATATAAAATGGGTTTATCTGTCCTCCAACAATGTGGGTATGTATGATCATACTTCTCCACTTTAAAGGCTTTATTTTGTTCTTTTAATAATATAGCAATTTCAACATCAATGGATTTATCAGGCGCTAAACCGTCGTCATAATATTCATTTTTGACATACTTACCCCCTAAATCTCCCATCTCTTTTCGGAATTTTCCTTGCAAATCCACCAATGGAACGAGATTATTGAATTCATCGTGAACTAATAATCCTGGAACACCCGCTTCAGCAGCTACTCGCGCATCATCTGCCCCAAAGGTTGGAGCGGTATGCACAATTCCAGTTCCGTCTTCTGTGGTAACAAAATCGCCACCGATTACAACAAATGCGGCCTCAGGATTTTCTGCAGGCAAACAATATGGAAGCAGTTGTTCGTAATGAATTCCGATCAACTCTTTTCCAAAACAATTTCCACGGATTAAGTAAGGGATAACTTTAGCGCCTTTATCGTATGCGTTTAATTCCTGATCATTTTCAACTCGTTGATACCCCTTCGAAAATTGATTTTTAACTAGATTTTCAGCAAGCAGCACATTTATTTTTTCAAAAGTATATTGATTGAAGGTGCTAACCAATACATAGGTAATTTTTGGCCCAACGGTTAGTGCTGTATTGGAAGGCAAGGTCCAAGGTGTAGTAGTCCAAGCTAAAAAATAAGTTGCTTCTATCTCCACCATTTCTGCTCCTAAGCCAGAGGGTAAATTAGTTTCTTTTGTCACTTTAAATTGTGCGACAACAGTAGTGTCTTTTACTTCTTTATAGCAACCTGGTTGATTGATCTCGTGTGATGACAATCCGGTACCGGCCTTTGGTGAATAAGGTTGAATGGTATAACCCTTATAAAGTAAGTTTTTCTGATAAAGTTGTCCAATCAGCCACCAAACAGATTCCATATATTTGGTTTCATAGGTTACATAAGCACCTTCTTTATCAACCCAATAACCCATTTTAGTGGTCAAATCATTCCACACATCTGTGTAGCGCATAACAGCTTTACGACATGCTGCATTGTATTCATCAACACTTATTTTCTTTCCTATATCCTCTTTTGTAATCCCAAGTTCTTTTTCTACTCCAAGTTCAACAGGCAATCCATGTGTATCCCATCCCGCCTTCCTTTTCACTTGAAATCCTTTCAACGTTTTATATCTACAAAATATATCCTTTATTGCACGGCCCATTACATGGTGTATTCCGGGCATACCATTAGCTGAAGGGGGGCCTTCATAAAAAACAAATGAAGGATCTCCTTCTCTATTTTCAATTGATTTTTCGAATACCTTGTTTTGTTGCCAATTGGTGAGGACCTCACTCGCGATAGTAGCTAAATTTAATCCGGTATATTCTTTGTATTGTTGAGACATTTCCATTTTGTTAGGAGCTCAAAAATAGCAAGAATAAAACAATTTTTACTGCTTGTTGATTGAAAACTATTGAAATTACTAGTGCTATCCCAAGGACTTTCGTAATTTTGTTGTAAACTATCTCACATGAAATCTCTGTCAGCATTATTAATTTTAATTTCAACAGCATTTATTTCGAATTCTCAAGTTTATAAATTGCCTGAACTAGGGTATTCTTATCAAGAGTATGCGCCTTACATAGATGCAAAAACTATGGAAATTCATCATTCGAAACACCATCAAGCTTATGTAAATAATCTAAACAAAGCCATTGCTGGCACCGCCATGGAAACTCAATCTTTAATGGATTTAATGTTTTATGCTAGTTTTCGTTCTGATGTTGTAAGAAATAACGCTGGAGGACATTTTAATCATTCGCTGTTTTGGGATAACCTTGCACCAGTAGTTGCTCAATCTGAAATCTCACCGGAACTTAGTTTGGCCATAAGCGAACAATTTGGAGCATTAGATTCTCTTAAAGTTAGATTAAATCAAGCTTCCATTGGTCGATTTGGTTCTGGTTGGGCATGGTTAATGGTTACTCCAGATAAGAAATTAGCCATTTCTACTACTGGAAATCAAGACAATCCAATAATGGACGTCAGTAAGGAAAGAGGAATTCCAATTTTAGGAATTGATTTATGGGAACACGCTTATTATTTAAGCTATCAAAATAAAAGGGCTGATTATTTAACTGCTTTGTGGTCCTTAACAAATTGGGGTTCAGTTTCCGTAAAATATGCTACAGCCATTAAAGACTCTCTACTAATTGAAATTGAAAAAGATTCTTGGCCTGCGTTAAAAGATTTTCATAAAGTAATGGCACAAACTTTTCATCCTTCTGAGACCGGGAATTTACAACCGCTGAGAACTAGAAGTATAGAGTTATTGACTAAGTCGATGCTGTTAAGAATTTCTATTCCACCAAAAAGTTTAGATAAAAAGGAACTTCATGATGCTTTATCTAGATTAGAAAAAGCTTGTCATTCCATTAACGATCAGGTAAATAAAAACGCTAAAGATGCTGTTTTGATTAAAGCCATTGCTGGTGCCCATGATATATTTCATGAAGTGCAGGGACTTTGTCACGACTAAACCACATTTGTTGGGTCTCTTTTTTATTATTAAACAGATGCCTTACCTTTGTATAAATTATAGGAAATGCGCTTTGAGTTAACGAAAGATTTTCTTGGATTAATTCGTGTGAAAATCGCGGAAAGAGATGAACTTTGGTTAACTGAGAATGTCTTAGAATTGCATTACGCTGATGTTGCGGAAATCCTAGATAAACTTACCAATGATCAGGCAAAATTCATCTATTTTTTAGTCGACGAAGATACTCAGGCGGATATTCTAATGGAATTAGAAGAAGAGGTCCGAGACCGTTTTATTGCCTCGCTCTCTACAAAAGAAATTGCCGATCAGTTAGAAAATTTAGATTCTGATGATGCCGCAGATATATTAGGGGAGTTAAGCAGTCGCCAAATCCAAGAGGTTATCTCTCAAATGGAGGATGACGAAGCAGCAGAGGACATTGTCGACCTTTTAAATTATGATGAGGATACTGCTGGTGGTTTGATGCAAAAAGAGTATTTTCAGGCGCAACTTGATTGGCCTGTAAATCGCGCACTACTAGAGTTAAGAAAGCAAGCTGAAGATGTTGAAAAGGTATATAATATATTCGTAGTTAATGAATCTGATCAATTGGTTGGTGTTTTATCTTTAAAGCGCTTACTTTTTGCCGGTGTTAAAACCAAAATTGCAGACCTATATCAATCCAAAAATATTATTTCAGTTAACACAAGTGATTCTGCTGAAGAAGTTGCAGATGTGATGGAAAAATATGATTTAGTTTCCGTTCCAGTTGTTGATTATCAGAAGAAACTTGTTGGTCGAATTACCCTAGATGATGTTGTAGAATATATAAAGGATGGTGCAGATAAAGATTTCCAATTTGCAACGGGTATTACAGAACCTCTCGAGAAGGATGCAAGCATATGGCGCATTTCTCGAAAAAGATTGCCCTGGTTAATCATTGGTTTGATTGGCGGCGCCTTTGGTGCAAAAGTACTTTCGGGATTTGAAGGGGGGATAACCAAAATACCTGCACTTGCATTTTTTATCCCTATGATTACCGCAATGGGCGGAAATGTTGGCGTTCAATCTTCTGCGATTGTTGTTCAATCTTTAGCCAGAGGTAACAAAATGATGGGAGGTTATTTAAATAGAATATTAAAAGAATCACTCATTGGTATTTTAAATGGTCTTCTCCTGTCTTCCACTATTTTTGTAATTGCTTACTTCATTGGAGATATAAAATTAGGCATGGTGGTGAGTGTCTCGTTGTTAACGGTAATTGTTTTTGCGTCTACTATCGGTACAATTATACCGCTACTTTTGCATAAGTATAAGATTGATCCAGCGATTGCAACGGGCCCTTTTATTACAACACTAAATGATGTTGTAGGTCTATTTATCTATTTTACAATTGGAATGTTGCTCTATGGCATGTAAGACCAAGTAAAAATTTATTGCGCTAATTTGTTGGGATTACCCTCTAATATTATAGAAGGCCTTATCTTTGAATAAAATTGATAAATCTAATGAGTTTACACGAACTGTCTGAACAAGAATTACAAAGAAGAGAATCACTTGAAAAATTAAGAGATTTAGGTATTGAGCCTTATCCTGCTGCCCTTTTTCCAGTAGATGCCTCTGCAATAAAAATAAAAGCATCTTATCAGGAAGGAAAACAGGTCTGTATTGCTGGTCGCATGATGAGTCAACGCGTTATGGGAAAAGCTTCTTTTGCTGAATTACAAGACGCAAGCGGAAGAATACAATTGTATATCAATAGAGATGAAATTTGTCCCGATGAAGATAAAACACTCTACAATGAGGTCTTTAAAAAACTATTAGACTTAGGAGACTTTATTGGAATCAGAGGGACTTTATTCAAAACTCAAGTAGGGGAAATCAGCGTTCATGTTAAAGAAATGATGCTCTTAAGTAAGTCACTCAAACCACTCCCTTTACCTAAAACGGATACCGAAGGTAAAATCCACGATGCTTTTACAGATCCAGAATTAAGGTATCGTCAACGTTATGTAGATTTAGTTGTAAATCCAAAGGTGAAGGAAACTTTTGTAAAAAGATCGAAGGCGATTGCCTCTATGAGACAATTTTTTAATGATTGTGGTTATCTAGAGGTGGAAACACCAATTCTTCAGCCGATTCCAGGAGGCGCTGCTGCACGACCGTTTATTACCCATCACAATGCTTTGGATACCACTCTTTATTTACGCATTGCAAATGAACTTTATCTCAAAAGATTAATAGTTGGAGGATTTGACGGTGTTTATGAATTTGCCAAAGACTTTAGAAATGAAGGAATGGATAGAACTCATAATCCTGAGTTTACAGTTATGGAAATGTATGTAGCATACAAGGACTACAACTGGATGATGGACTTCACTGAAAAAATGTTAGAACATGTTGCCGTTCAAGTCAATGGATCGAGTGATGTTTTGATGGGAGATAAAACAATTTCATTGAGAGCGCCTTACAAAAGAATTACCATGCGTGATGCCATTATTGAGCATACAGGATTCGATATTAAAGGGAAATCAATTGATGAAATTCGCGCGGCATGCGAAGCCAATGGGATTTCAACAAATCCAAGTATGGGAATCGGAAAATTGATAGATGAATTATTTGGTGAAAAATGTGAAGGGAATTATATTCAGCCGACATTTATTACAGATTATCCCATTGAAATGTCGCCACTGTGTAAAAAACATCGGGAAGACCCATCGCTAACGGAGCGTTTTGAATTAATGGTGAATGGTAAAGAAATTGCAAATGCTTATTCTGAATTAAATGACCCGATTGATCAGAGAGAACGCTTTGAAGAACAATTAACCCTTTCAGAAAAGGGGGACGACGAAGCCATGTTTATTGATCAAGATTTTTTACGCGCTTTAGAATATGGTATGCCTCCAACCTCAGGGATTGGTATTGGAATTGACCGTTTAGTAATGCTATTGACCAACAATGCTTCTATTCAAGAAGTGTTATTCTTCCCTCAAATGCGTCCAGAAGCCACTCAAAATACCGTTCATTTGTCCCCAGAAGAAATGGTAATAATGAATGCGCTAAAACAGGAATCGCCTATTGATTTACCAATATTGAGAGCTCAAGTAGAGATGAGTAATAAACTTTGGGACACGAGTATGAAA
>Ga0315908_10004306_pt1 | contig 10265 bp, 1 predicted proteins | sample LakEriMetagenome_12_FD_203520 | JGI IMG/M metagenome (GOLD analysis project Ga0315908, IMG submission 203520) | Freshwater fungal communities from buoy surface, Lake Erie, Ohio, United States - Buoy 4 MA124 | ecosystem: Environmental > Aquatic > Freshwater > Lake > Lake biofilm | place: USA...
CCGGTTTGACGCTGTCCCGGTGTTTGTCCCGTCGAGTAATCCAGTCGCCTCGCCGGCTCAGATGTCGGCGCACCCTGCTTGAGCTGCTTGTCCTTCTGCTGCGGATTGACGTACGGTTTACGTTGAGCCTTCGTGCCACCAGTAGCGTCCTGCGACACCACAGCATTGACACCGACAGGCAGCGTCTGCGTCCGATACTGCCCAGGCGTCAGTCCTTGGTCGCCGTACTGAGTCAGCAGGGGAATCAGTGCCGTCCGAAGCTGCCGCTCTCCAAACCCTGGTTTCGCCGACTCCTTCTCAACTCGGAGACGCAAGTCGGTGAGCATGGTCGCACCCTCTGGAGTCATCGGCACGGGCAGACTCTTCAGGGCGCGCAGCGCAGCCGCTGCTTCGAGCGTCAATCCGAGCTGCTCGGGGGCATTCACGCGATGCATGTAGTCGGCAAACACCTTGTTGACCACCTTGACAAACGAACATGCCGGCGTCGCCACCATGCATCTAGGCGCTCCGGATTCCTCGACGACCCGCTTCGCGCGTGCCATCCAGCCGTTGCCCTTTTCGTCAAGGAGCACATCACAGCACGACACGAAGGTGGGCGCTCCGGCAACTGCACGCCTCGTGGATGGATCCAGGTGCATTCGCAGAGCACGCGCCGCGGCCACGTCGATGGCTGTCAGAACCGGACTGCCTCGCACCACAGCTGCCGCAGAAGCCGCAGCCAGAACGAAAGGCTGGTCACTCGCAGCGGCATTGGCAAGGATTTCGGTTCGGAACGTCGCTGGGAGCACGACCGTACTCAGCGTGGCCAGCATTTTGCGACCGCCGTGCTCGTGGAGCAGCAGGTTGTTCGACTCCTGCTCGTGTGGGTCACACAAGGCGATGGTGACGAGGTGCTGGAAGTCCACTCCTCCGGCCACGCCACCGAACACATCACCGATCTTCCGGACGACAGTGAATATCTCTTCGATGCTCGAGGCCGCCGTAAGCTCCTTGACGGGCTTGGCCATCTCGCCAGCCTTGTCGATGTCCTTGCGCTCACCCGTCGTGATGACAGCCTTCGGGTCGAGGTTCAAGATCTCCAGCGCCGCGGACACGTCGGCACGCTCACGAACCGCAACGGCCTTGATACGCTGTGGACCATGACCGTCCGGCTGACGGTCACGCTCCTCACGGCGCAGATCCTCCTGAGCGCGAGCTGCTTCACGGTAGAAGGCGAGCTCACGGCGTTCGTTCTCGTCGAGATAGTACAGGCGATCGTCAACGCCTTCGTCGGCCCCGCCTCGAACGGCAGCAATCGACCGGTGTCCGAGCTGCTTGACCGCTGCGGCATCACGGTGGAACTCGTTGGCGGCGTCTCGATGAGCACTGCGAACAGCACCGACACGGTCGGGGCTGGGAGTCGGTGATCGCAATGTATCCGGAGGAGGCTGGTACGATGGCGACGGCGACGGCGACGGCTCGCGCGTCCCGGTTGACGCGCCGAAACTCAACAGGTCAGGCGCGTCGCGAAAAGGGTTCGATGAGGCATCCGTGCGCGGGATCGCCTCCACTGGACCAGCTTCGTCGAAGAAGGTGTCCATGTCGTAGCAGAATTTCTCGGCGATCGTCGGCGAAAAAATTGAGCGAGTATTTGGTCCGATAGGCTCGTTGTAGAACGAGTCGACTGATCACGTAGATGGATAATCTGCTAGCCCGAGATGGTCAGCAGAGTAGCCAGTGAATGGTATGCACGATGCTCTCCGGGATGAGAGCTAGGCGAGTAGCGGGAGTCCGTCAAGGGTGATCAACCCACGGAGCCACGATACGAGAACCGGCGAGGTTCCTGAAAGTCACAGACACGCGGCTGAGACAGCTAGCTAGGCTGACCGAAGACGCGAGTCGAAACGTGAGATTAGATTAAAGATCACAGCAAGCGCGACGCGGATGGCAGAGAGCTATCTACCTGAAAGTCACAGACACGCGGCTGAGACAGCTAGCTAGGCTGACCGAAGACGCGAGTCGAAACGTGAGATTGCTTCTGCAGTTCGCTCCTTGCTCTTTATGGGATTCGCAAACCGGTGGATTGCCGTTGTTGTAGCGACTGGCTACGTCGCCACAGTAACCAAGTGGTACTCCTAGTACCATCTCAGGACTCTGGTAAGTGACTACTCACAGTCTAACTGGCACAGAGAGTTTGTACTGTCCTACGCCCCCTCACTGCCAAAGTGATGAGATAATGTTTGTTCATTCGGGACAGTAATACATCAGCTTGTCTCGGATCTCAATGAAACTCTTCTGGTCGAGCAACTTGGTAAAGATATCAGCCAACTGATTCTTCGTGTCCACGTGAACGCAAGTGATGAGTCCGGACTCCCTGAGGACCCGGACCCATGCTTGGCGCAGGTCAATGTGGCGCATTCGGGAGCGGCCGTTCGAGCCCGTAGATCTGCTGAATGCAATTGCAGCGGTATTGTCGACCTGAACAATTGCTGGACGTGGGAAAACCAGTCCAGCCTCGTCCACGACGTAACTGAGTGCCAGCAAATCATTAGCAAATAAAGCAAGCGCATATGTTTCCGACTCGGCGCTGCTTGTCGTCGCATGTTCCGATGCGATTGCCGGGTGTGCGGTCACTGGCCCTGCATCCGACCTGAAGCCAGCTGGAAGTCCCGAAAACCCCAGCGCAACTGTGGTAACGCGAGCTGAGAAGAGCATCGGCGCCTCTCCTTGCTTAGCTAGACCCCCCATTTGACTTCGCCGCTTGTTGATAGGCTCGGCGTTACCCCCAAGATCGCTATCGCAGAAGAATTCCCATTCCTTACTGCCCCTCAGCGGTTGCCGAATGCCGAGACGCATGGTCGTGACATAATACCTGACGAGGTTGACAACTGCATCATAGGCCCCTTGATTCGGAGCCGCTTGATACTGCGCGATTCGGTTGTAGGCCAGAATGCCATCCGGGCGGTGATTTGCCAGCCAGCCACACATGCCGAGACCGGTGCGAAACCATACTTTCTTGGTTGCACTGAGTTCCTTCATGTCGGTTATGCCTTTGGCCATGGGCACATACATGGGTTTGCAGCCCTCCATGGCGAGGATGACTTGCATGTTCTGGATGTACGTGCTCATGAGGATCCAAGTGTATTGTTCGCACTGATGGACTTGCATCCCTACATGGTCAATCGTGATTCCGGTGAGCAGCCACGTGGTCCCGTTTGTGTCGAAACGCTTTTCAAGATGAACGTAGAACTCGAGTTGATCCTTCTTACGCCCTGTCAACCAGATATCGTCGACCCACAGGACGAGGATAAGTGGTCCAAAATCGGCAGTTGCCCGGCGTGTGAACATACTGCGTTCGTTGCACCCCCGCACTAGTCCACCTCCGCCTTCTGAGACCGGCTTAGTCACCCATTCCACGAACGTGTTCTGCCATCGGATCGGTGCAGATCGTGATCCGTATAGCGGCTTGAACTGCTGGTAATACCTCCAGCGGTGGTCGATGGGACTTCGCACCTTCAGATATCGATCTCGACCGTCGTCAAATTCGAATGATTGTAAGAACGCTTGCTTGATGTCCGTTGATGATGCTTCGATCCAGTGCTCAGGGTTGACTCCATCGTACCGTCCTGCCTGAAGTATGGCAATACGAAGCGCGGCCCGACCTGCTACTGCTGCGTAGTAGTCGAAACCTTCACCGTCAGTCATGGCGGTGTTCTCCGTGTTGCCGAGTTGAACGCATCGAGCCTTGATAAGTCCGCCTTGCTTCTTGTCCAACAGTGGGTTGCATTTTGAAGCTTCGCGAAGTGCGATTTCGTACTTCGGCGTTCCAGGTTCGAGTTCTTCCATCACACCTCGAGTGGCGATGCCGTACATCTCCTTATCGAACGCCTCCGTAGCAGCTTCCAATTTATCGGGGCCTCCGGCTATGAATTGTTTCCAGCTCAGGTTCTTCTGCGCCATAATGTCTTCGATCGATCGCTCGTGTGGCTCCTCGTCCTCGCCCGGCTCCTCTATTTGAATAGTGGATTGAACCGCCAGGACACACACGGAGTGCAGGACTGCAGCATCTGCTGGAGAAATCGCCCCCGACGCTGCAGTTGGCACGATTTCAATTCGGATTCGGCCGCATTTGAGGTCGTAGTCCAAATCGCACCTGCGGTAAAGTGTAATCTCGCCATCGGAGTTCTGGAACCGCATCTTCAATGCCGCTGCTACCGAAGAATCGACGATCGCATTGCAACGCTGCTGAATGTATCCTGTGCTGCTCCGCTTGCTGCCGACTCGAATGATGCAGGCGTCGTCCGCCGAGGTCAACAGGTCGATTGTCGCAGCCTGCAACTTGGCGCCTGACGTGGCCTTGCTGACTAGAGGAGCTGGTGATTGCGACAGCTCGATCGATTGAGCTTGTGGTTGCATCTGTGGAGTTTCGCCCGGGAAAACACCTTGCTGGCCGGCCATATCCAAGAAGACTGGCCCACTTCGCCCCGACCCTCTCATCGTAAGGACTCGGTGTTGACCACCGTAATAATCATACCACAGGACTGGTTCAGCACGATGCTCTCCTGGACGCCCACCTCTCTTAACGTGTGCACGCCTTGCATCCTTTGTCATAGTCATGAAACCCGGTGCGAATGGCGGCGCGAGGTTGTAAGTTGGTCTTACACCGTCCGTAAGCCACTGCGGGGAACGGTTGTGAATGTCGTTCTGGTTCGCCATCATGTTCTGCACACCAACTGCCCAGCGCCACACTATTGCCTCGAAGGTGCCATTGATGGTGCGAGTGCCGTTTGCAGTCGCGTCGTATAATGCACAGTCGACAGCGCGTCGGATTGTGCGCACAATGTTTGCCCCTGCCCGATTCGACTGTGGCCTGTTCGCCACCGAAGTCGAGTGTGTCATGCCCAACCGTAGACACGCATCAGCAATGCTCTTGTGCAGCTTGGGTTCACCGTCGGACACGGCGTGGACCACGTGTGCAGATTTGTGCCAGCCGCGTTCAAAGGCGATCTCCCCGAATGCGTCGATCGTCTGGTCCTTGTTGACGAGGCAGCGCAGCATGACGTTGTTCGTTTTGTAGTCAACGGTAACTAGGAACACAGTGATGCCGGCCTTCAACATCTTGTGGTACGGGTAGACGTAGTCCACAAAGATAAGTCGATCTCGGCCTTCATCGGAGGTCATCGCGTCAAGCAGCTCATACTGTGGCCGACCGTGGCCAGTCGCGTGAGGTCTTGAGAATAGCTGATATGGCAGCTTTTCGAGAATGATCGAGACCTCGACAGACATCTCCGGCTCGATGTCGGAGTCAGTGTCCGGGGCCTCCTGCGGCACCGCACGTGGCCGCAGTTCATCTTCGGATGACGGTGCATCGTCATCGTAGTCGTCAGGTTCGTCAAGTCCAGCAACGTTATACGCTGAACGCACCGGCAAAGTCAGAGCTTCCTCGGCACCGCCACGAAGGCCGTGTTGTATACTTACGAGAAAGACATCCTTCTTGCCGGAACCTGCATCCTAGTAACCAGCAGCTTCGCGTGCGACAGCCGCGCGCTTGGCATCACGCTGGTGATGCGTGTGGTGAGAGGCCACAGCATTGCTCTTGCACGCCATGCACGTGCAGCAGATCTTGTCCAGGATTAGATCAGCTCTCTTGATGTCGGCCGCTGCGATCAGCTTGCCGTTCGCACCCGTCATCGCGAACCCGTGCCAGCCCCTCACCGAGAGGAGGAGGCGGTCGACATCGGGATGAGCCGTTGCCGCATGCAACTGGAGAGCCGTCGGGTGCGGGTTGACAAACAGAGGCATCCGCGAGGCTGTGGCGTACACATTGTGTTCCACACTTCGCGAGGTCGACGAACCCGGTCGTCGGCCAGGCGAGCTCATGGTGCGCTGCGGCTCGTCCTCGAACCGGAGAATCCTCACATGTGTAGTCGCGGGCACGGACTGCCGACTCGGTGCCTGTGTCGATTCGCGTGTTCCGGACCTGCCTGGGGAGAATTGGCTCGCGCGCTCGGGTCGATCTCCTCCTGTTCGAATTCGTGTTGGGGAATGTTGACTTGGTACTGGACCACTCGGCTGAAACATGTTGTGCCGAACTTGTCGGAATTCAGCGAACTGGTCCTGCGCGTAAAGCGACAGCGCGATCAGGACGCCGTATGCCGGAACTGGTATGGCGCTGCGTCGGTGCAGGTAGTCGTCGTCTGGCACTCGCACCTGCCCGGGGTTACCGTTGTAGTCCACAATGCTGAGTCTATGAACGCCGCGCTCATTGACATGGTGACATCGGTTGTCGGGGACACAGCGTATGTTGAACGGCACGATGGGGCCGATCACCGCGTATTGCGTGGGCTTTTGTGGCCACTCGACCTCCGACATCCTGCAGTGGTCGCCGTAGAACAGCTTCCACTCACCACCACGTGCAAAGATCAAACGACTTCGTACGTCTGGAACTTGTGCGAAAATACCCGTCCGGGGATTCTCGGTGATGCAGGTTACCGAGTCAGGTGAGAGTCGATGGATTTCCTCCTGGAGGTTCATGAACGCGATGCGAGCTTGGTCATCGCGACGTGCCTTGGGCGATGTTGGACGCCAATCAGGACCGCCACCACGTCTTGCCAGGTATCCTTGCCCCTGAGGCGCTGAGGACATTGTGTCGCACTCGGGCCCGCCCATGACGATCCGTATCGCCGAAATTGGAAGATCCCATGCTCGTCGCAGGTCTGCCTTGATACCCTCGACCGTGGGCACAGCGCCCTCGATGCACTGCTGGTAGATCATACGAATCCGTCCGTTTGTGTTGTAGCGTGCTAGTGTTTCTCTTACTCGCCTCTCGTCCCGGTGAAACAAATCGAATGCAAAGTACAATGCTGACGGGCAGGTGAGGACAGCGGCACCGCCGTTGAAACTCGCTGCACCCCAATCCATCGCCACCCACAGCGCTCGGTCGCCAACGTCCCCGCCTCGGATACGTGGCTCGTACCTGCGCAGGTATGCCAGCCCGGCGAGTTCGAATGGACCGCTGTTCGCATGCCCGCCGAGGACATAGCGGACGTCTTCGAGACGGTTGATAAAGGGAAGGATCGGTCCCGTCGACTGTGTTTTAACCCTTGACTCTGGCTGTGCCCCGGCCCGGTCAGCATCCGAGTGACGCTTCTGGCAGCCGGTCGCGGAGTTCAAGTACCGGCACTGCGGCCCAAGGTCACACTGCTGGCGCGGAGCGACCGCCTCCGTCGTGTTACGCTGATCTTGTTGCCCACCTCGACTGCTCTCGGCTCTTCCACCCTGGCTGCTGTCGGCTGTGCGGCGCGTAGGTGTTATGGTTGGAGGCGTCCTGTGATAGAACCGACATCCTTGAGCACTGGTTAGTTCGCGACATCCGTCACCGTATCTGCATGCTGGTGCTTGCTGCCTTGGGTTTGGACGCCACGCCTCGTTTCTGCTGGACCGACCTGTAAAAGTTCCGCTCACGTCTGGAGCAGACATATGCGTGGCCGCACATGTGTCGACAAGGACTGTCGCCCCCGTGGACGGACCAGGTGCTCCATGCACCTGCCGACCCTGACCCGTTGCTGGTGAAGGGCGCCCAGGACATGCAAGCAACGACGCAACCACGTTGGTGATAAGCACGGATCGATCCTTCCACGTCACCATCAACACTCGGATCTCGGGGTGCCGACCTGCAAATTGCCGCAATGCCATATCGTACTCCTGTTGGTCGCCCCCACCGAGCCCACAACCGACACCGACTGGAAATGCAATTGACGCAATTGCCGGTTCGTGGGCGGCTACGGCCTCAAGACATCGTTGAAAGTATCCGAGTCGTTTTGCTGCGGTGTCGTTGGTCGAGGACTCTCTCGGAGCTCCACCGCGCCATTGTGCATACATGTTGACGACTATCGGCTGACCACGAATGACTGGTGCCCGTACGTCGATGTTGCCTAGTCTGCCAGCTCCGAATCCGGCGATTGTTGGGTCGTGCTGCGACGGCCGCCTGCTGGCGTAAACGTCGCCGTATGGGAGGGCCTGCTGCACTCCAGCTGCTAGGCCGCCTGGTCGGAGCTCGACGCAGTTGACCACGTGAGCAACGGCTGGGCATACGTCGTGCAACTTGGGATCCAAGATACCCTTCGCCATTTGGACTTCAATCCGCTGGTCGGGGAAGTCGGACACAACCATGCAGACTTGGCGGATCGGACGGGCGAGCGCAAGCGGTCCGTCATCTCGTTCAACGAGCTGAGGTAGGTCCGAGTCGTCATCGCTATCCTCGATACGAACAGTGGATTCGTCGTCGCTATCGCTCGTGGCCACGAGCTCAGGCATATCGCTGTCACTGTCTTCAAGCTCGTGCACTCCCTGTGGCGCCGGAGTCCTGCTCGATACACACGAAGCGCATCGCCAGCTGGAGAAGGGCCCGGCTTCATGCGACCAAGCGCTGCCGCGCTGTCCGCAGAATCGGTGCAATCCGTTGTCGCATCCCGCAGCTTCACACCGCGTGACCGTATCCACGTCGACTTCGTCGTCGAATGAACTGCATGCCACGCACCGAACGCCAATTTCTGACGCGGAGCTCATCTGCGTCACCCGAAACTGAGCCTGGAGCGCGACCATGCTGGCCGGGATGTTCTTATACACAGCCTGCCCACCGTTGAACACGAGCTGAAACGCCGGGTTGATGCCGTCATACATCGCAACTCGGTGCACAGGGTTGTATAGAAACGTTCCCGTTGGTTGCCACCCGTAGTGGCTTTGGAAGAGTCGACGCGGAATGGAGGCTAACATCGCCGGTGCTGACACCGGTCGGTTCCACGGCCAGCAGCCGATGCGGCCCGCCATTCGTCGATTTACTGAGTACAAACAGCGCACGTCACTCACGTTCAACCGATCCCACTCGCCGTGCCCGTTCGGGTGGAGGAGGTAGATGATTGCCTGCTCGGCCAGGCCGATGGGGACATACGGCACTGGCGCCCCCGCGCCCGCTGCAGTCACCTGTTTGTCCACGAGCATAGGCGCCGCAGCGATCTCCAACACCCCCGGTACTGACGCATCGGTCACCGTCACGTTGGTATCGGCATGCTCTGGAGTCAGGTCGACGGACGACCCGATATCCTCACGTGTTTCCGGCATCAAGCTGGAGGGAATCATCACCTCGACTTCAAGCACATGCGCCGGCAGTGACTTGTTGTCGGTTGCACTGCACACGTTCACGTTCCCGACTGCCTCAGTCCGTGCCCTCTTTGTCGACACCGTCGGGCTGGTTCGTCGACGTCCCGGACGCGCCTGTCGGCGCAAAGGTCGCCCCCGGCCGACTGCAGTAGCCGTTGGCGCATCGCGGCTTGCCGAACAACTCGCAGACGCACTTGCCGTCGGCGGCGAGGCGACCGGCGCCACCTCGTTGTCGTCCTCGGTCAGCACGGTATCCAAGAGGCTGGCGGCGAGTACCGCGCGGATCGTTTCCGCCTCAATGTGCAGTGCGTCGGTGTGCGGGACATCGGAACTGGCCGGACCTGTACGCTCAACGTCCACGCTGGCTGGCGCCGCCACGTGCTCGCTGTAGACGGCGTTCACGGCGAGAACGGTGCGACCCATCGGAGCACCGGTACCCACCATCGCGGTCTGCCCGGACTGCCAGATGGTCCCGTCGACAGCCGTCACGCCAAGCACGCCTTCGACCACAAGCAGCCCCTTATTCCATGCCAGCGAGTGCCGATCCCGCGGGCCATCTCGACCAGCAGTGGGCACAAACAAGGCCATTTCCTTCTTGAGCGATAGACCTAAGCCCTGACCGTAATACTTAAGGAACTGGTAGAAGCTACCAATCACGACACCATGCTGGATCTGCGCCACTTGGTGCACCCCAAACATAGGCAGCGGACCGTTCTTCGTGTGCACGATGAGGTTGCCCTTATTCTCGCCGGCGACGAGATCACGACTCGTCGCACCCTGGAAGAGGACGTCGGACGTACCCGTTGTAGTCATTGGCACGCCCGGGTGGGCCATGTGCTCGGCCGCACAGGTATCTATCATGACGATCACCTCCGTGCTCTGGCCGTCCAAGCCGATCACTTGCATCGCCCCTCGCGGGATGCGAAAGCCATCGTGAGCGGCACGCTGCTCAGGTGTTGCCGAACGAAAGGCCTCACGCATAGCCTCAATCGTGAAGCCAAGGTTCTCCTCGAAGCCTGCGAAGTCTCTGCCTGTCGCCAAGAATTCGTCGATCATGTCAATAATCGTCTGACGGCCGTCCGGAACGTCCGCCGCGTCGCTCACTGCCGGAGTAGCCAGTCCACGTC
>Ga0315908_10004308_pt1 | contig 10264 bp, 7 predicted proteins | sample LakEriMetagenome_12_FD_203520 | JGI IMG/M metagenome (GOLD analysis project Ga0315908, IMG submission 203520) | Freshwater fungal communities from buoy surface, Lake Erie, Ohio, United States - Buoy 4 MA124 | ecosystem: Environmental > Aquatic > Freshwater > Lake > Lake biofilm | place: USA...
ATAAAAATAAATATTTAAGAAGATAAATAAGAAATCTACTTAAAAAATTACTTAAAATTTAAATAATTTTCAAAATTACTTAAAAAATTACTTAAAATTTAAATAATTTTCAAAATTACTTAAAAAATTACTTAAAATTTAAATAATTTTCAAAATTACTTAAAAAATTACTTTTATATTTTGTTTTGTATTAAAGATATATTTTTTTAAAATAAATTAAGCTTTTATTTAATTTGTTTATAGTTTATAAATACTTATTTATATAATTTTAATTTTTATTAATTTATTTAATTTATAATAAAATATAATAAGTCTTAAATGTTAAATAAGTTTGTAGATTGTAAAATTTTTAAAAGAATTATATTTTCTGTTAATTTTTAAATTAATATAACATAATAATTATGTTTTATATTAAAATTTTTTTGATTTTTATTTATATATTAAATTAATTCAATCAATATAAAACCATTCATAGCCATGATAATAGGGAGCACCATTATTAGTGATAAGATTATATCTCCAATATCTATGAGGCCCGCATTGTGGCCACTAGATTTCTTTAATTTAACTAATATTAAATTAACAAACAGCTGTAAAATTTTGGTTATTATCACTATACTCAATTTGCCATATTCCACATCCACTTCTTATTTTTGTTTTTATAAATTTTACTGGAGTCTAAAAATCAAAACAAATCCATCCTGTAGTTTTACCATCCCATGCAATCAAACTTGAATTTCCTTCATTAATAAATTATAAACAATTTTATTGATTAGGAGTATGTGAAGTATTATTCCAAGTAATCATATTAGTTTAATAATTATTAAATCTTTTTAGTTAGTTATTCAGATGATTTTTTAATTCTTGAGTAAATAAATTTGATAGTGTAATTTATTATTATTATATAATTTATGTTAAACTATTTTAAACTTATGAAATTTAATTTTTACTTTCCTATCTAAACTAATCTTAGCTATTTTTTACATTTTCTATAATTGTTTTTTAATTATTATAATTGTTTGTTAAATTTATTTAATTTTAATTTATAATATTAGATAATTATTCTTATTTTTAATCTATTGAAACAATTTTATTTTATGAATCTTTGGTATTATTTATAATAGTTTCTAATAATTATTTTTATTCACTTTATTAATTATTATTATTAATTTATGACTAAAGCTATTAAATTTAATTTTTGAGATTATTAATTTAGGATAATTATTATTGAATTTATTAATTTTTTAATAAATTTTCATCAATTAATTACTTTTAATTGTTCTAAAAATTTTCATATAATTATTTGAACGTATCTCCATAATTATATTTACCTTCTATTTATTCAATTTTTAAGTAATTGATTGTTAATTTATTCATTACATTATTAATTATTATTAATTGCTCATTAATATCTTTAAAAAACTAAGTTGATGATAAAATAGATTATTTAGAATCTTTTTCTATATATGATTAATTAAGTTTAAACTGGTTTTCTTCTTGTACAACATAATTTTATAATTTTTTTAGAGAGATTTATTATTCCTTACTAGTTTAAGATTTATCAATTTATTCAAATATATCTTATAGTACAATATCCCATTTAGGGACTTTACTATTTTATAAAAAACTTTAGTAATGTTTTTCAATTGCTTCTTAGCTATTATTTAAATCAATTATTAAATTGCTTATATTTGTTTTTGTCTAAATATATTATTATTTTATAGGTTCTATTTATTCATTAAATTCAACCATTTATGATTATTCAGCTTATTCAAATAATCTTTATTTTATATCTAGTATAATTTCAAAATCATCAAATTAATTTGAATTTTCTTAATCTTTTATTTTATTTTAATAACATTTTATACAAATCAAATCAAAAATTTTAGATTAATCATCTTTAGATTATGTGCATAATAATCTTAGTTTATTTTAATTATGACTTTATTCATCGCATTAAAAAGTTTTAATCATTTTTTTATAAAAATTATTTATATCTTATTATTATATTTTATTTTATATTTTAAATATATATAAATTTAATTCATTAATGAGATTTAATTGATTATTTTATAGATTCATTATCCATACTTTAATTTCTAAATGATTAGCTATTACTGGCAGCTTCTTATATTAAAAAATCCAAATTTTAATACACATCATAAGAAAATTTTTTTTGATGAGAAATGTTTACTTTATTAAGAAAACTTCCTGAATTTTCAATTAATTTTCTTTTCTTTATTTACAATTTCTTTTGAAATTTAAACTAAAATAAAATAGATAAATAAATAAAAATAATATAATAATAATATTTACATGAAAGTATATAGAAAAGATAGTAAAGAATATAGTTACAGCAATAATAAATAAAGCTATATAAAGATTACATTTAACATAGCCAGTTTTATTGGTTAGAATTCCACTTATCAAAGGTCCTAGAAACTCTCCAAATGTGTAAGCACTGTTTAAAAAACTAGTTGATAAATCTGATATTAAATTATCATCTGAATCAGGATGAAGTTATTTAATTACTTAAATAAACATATCTAATCCAAAGATAAATACTATCGAAGAGCCTAAACCCATTACAAATTGTCCAATGCATAAAGATACTATATCATTAAGATGAAGTATTTACAAACAATTTCCATTTAATAATACTGAAGCTACCTTAAATATTATTAAGTATATTTTAATATTATTAATAAATATTATTTTAGAATTATTATTATTTATAATATATATCTATTAATATTACTTATAAAATAGAGCCTAAAACCATTCCTTTTCTAACAGATAACAATTAAGAAATTTTATGAATATTAGCTCCCACAATAAAATATGAAAGAGAACCTATGAGAAAAAAAGAAGCAATTATATTTTTATTTTTAATGTTTTAACTTTCCAAATAAATTCCTAAAATAGGTTCAAGATAAGTACAAATAATTCCAACAGTCATAACAATTAAATAAGCATTAGTGAATTTAAGAGATTTAAAGAAATTGAGAAGACTAATATCATCATTATCATCACCAAAATGCTATTTATCCTTAGGGACCTAAAAAATAAGTGCGATAAAAATAATGGTCGAAATAACTCCAAGCACCAAAAAAGGTAAATAATGTCCTTAAAAAGTATACAAAATACTTGCCATTAAAGGTCCTATAAAGAATCCTAATGAACCTATAGATTCCAAATAACCAATTTTAGATTGAAAGCTGTTTGGAAACATGATCGGTAAATATGCAATACAAATTGTGGTGGTCATGCTCAATCCAAGTCCTTACAAAATTCAAGCAAAAAGAGTTGTGAAATAAAACAGTTGTTTAGAATCAATTTTCATCAAAATTGCAAACAAATAACAGCCAATGCATTGCAAAAATTAACCTATTAACAATACGTTTTTTCTTCCTAATGAAGTCATTCTTTTCCCCAATAAAATCATGACAATTGCCGAAACAAAAGTTTCTATAGAGAAAATAATTCCTAATTGCATTTCAGTAAGTCCCTTTTTGATAGCGTCTTAAGGAAAAGTGGGAGCTAAAGCTGAGATAGTGATAAAGTTTGAACCGTAAACTAAATAAAGCCATAAAAGAAGTTAGTTTTGTTATTTTAAATTATTGGAAACTAATTTTGGATTTATTTAGTTTTTTTTAAGGATTAGAACTTCTTTGTTATTAATTATTACTTCTTCTGATGAGCAGGAGGAAAAACCATCGCTTTATTCTTTATCTATTATAGTGTTATTTTTTATATTTAGGGATTAATTAATATCATTTATTTATTATTACGGATTTATTAATTAATGTTATAGATTTATTTATTATTCATAATCTACTTAATTTTCTATTTAATATTCTTATGAGTTATCAATTTAAATATTATTTAATTTATGAAACGTGTTATCTATTATTAAGTCTTTATTATCAATTTCTAATAATAAATTATTCTCAAGTTCATTTTATTCTTTATCGTTATTTTACATAAATCTTTATTTATTTTAAAGAAAAATATAGAAATAATAATTTATAATTATAATATTATTTTAATTAAATACACTAATTTTAAAAATATAATTAAATAAAATTAGTAAAAAATTTATATTATAAAATATCATATTATTTAATATTATAAAATAGAAATTTATTAAAATGAATACTAATATAGATTTATAGTAATCAGTAGCTGAATTATTATTATGTTTTTGCATTTTTATTTTAGCTTACAAATTTAATTTGATAATATTTTTAATTGGTGTAATTCTTATCTAATAATCATTTATTATAATTAAAAATAATTTATAAATCAAAATTAAAAAATAAGGTCTAATAAAATAATTGCCTGCTAGATTATAATAAATATTATTAAAAAGAAGTTTATTTGATATTTTATGTGATTTTTGGTTTATGCCTAAATTATTCTTATATTTGAAAGCCATATTTGGTCCTATATTATTAGGAATTAACTAATAATAATACTAAGAAATATTAAAATAGATAGATAATAAAAAATTTTCTAAAAGATTAGAATAAAAAGGAGTTATTTATATAATGCCTAAATTTATTCAAAATATAATTCTACCATATGATAATAAATCTCATCCTATTTAAAAAGATGTTTATTTATAAGATTTATAGAAAGAAATGATTATTAAATCTTAATAAGAATAAATTAATAATTAGATAATAACTATTTAAAATTTTACTCAAAATAATAACTTAACTAATATAAATAAAAATAAATAATTTTTAAATTTTGATAATTTCATTTTAGCCTGCTCATCCATTATTATAATAATATTATATTAATTAAATAGAATCATTAGACAAAGAATTAATATAGATTTTTAAAAATAAAAAATATATAGTATTCTTTTGAAAAAATTATCTATGCCAATTTATACACAACAATTTATTATAATAGTTCTTAATTTTATTATTATTTCTAAATTAAAATCATTAAAAAAAACATGAAAATAAATATTTAGATAAATATAATAAAAAAATAAAATAATTTAATTTATATAATCTTATATATTAATTAATATGAAATTTTTTAATATTTAAAATTTAATATATTATAAATAAATGCAAAGTATTAACAATGACACAAGTGAATCTATAGATATGGATTAAAATAATTCAAATTTTATTGTAAATAGAGAAAACTTCATGAGCATTTTGAATGAATTATCAATGTAATCAAATTAAACTGGAAATATTAATAGTATTAACTAAGACTTATAAGAGATTTAACTCAAAAAAATAAAATAAATGTATTAAAAATAAAAAATATATGATGATAATAAAATTCAAGATAAAGAATAGAACATAATAGAAAAAAATTAATAAGAGTTATAAGAAATATTTAAATGTTTTATTTGTTTAAATACAGTAAATAAAGCTATGATGTGTCCTTTTTGCTCAAAACTTTGTTGCTAAGAATGTATAATGAAATGGCTTCAAAACGAAAAAAAAAGTTGTCCATTTTGCAGATGCAATTTAAAAGAACAATAATTAGTAAACTGCTGATTTGTTTAGGAAATAACAGACTAAATGTCATTATCAGAACTAAACAAATTATAATAACAATAACAAAATAACCAATCAAAAATAAAAAACAGACAACAAAATGATGAATTATAAATGTGTTAATAACATGGTTTAAAACTATTATATTTTTGTCTAACTTGCCAGATTTCAACTTGCAGCGATTGTGCAATGTTAGGCAAAAAACACAAAAATCATGATTTTGAAAGCATAAAAAACATTTATGATCAACATGTGGATCTAATCAAAGATCAAACTCATCAACTATAAGCGAAAATAAAATATCTGAATTAATTAGTAATGTAAGTTGATGAACAAATAGAAACAGTTAATAATAATAAAGAAATAAGACAACAAGAATTATTGACTTTCGTTTAGAAAGTATAATAGAAATTAGACTATCTTTAGAAAAAGAAACTATGTTTACTTTTTGAGCAGAAAGAAAACATCACAGAAGATCTTTAATTTTTAGAAAACATTAATTAATAAATTGAAAGACAGATTCGATAATTTCCTTAGATAGTTTTAATCCAGAAAAGTGAAGAATTAATCTGAGTTCTATAAGAAATAAATATGAAATAGATAAAAGAACAGATTTAAATAGATAGAATAACTGAATTGGAATTTGAAAGTGAACTAACCCCTGAGTATAAATGCGGTGAATTTGTAATTGAGAATTACAGCGAGATGAGAGAGAGAGAGGAGGTAATTTATTCAAATGTGATGTAATAGAATTGTCTGCATTGGAGATTGAAAGTTTATCCTAATGGTAATGGAGCTGCTAGACATACTTATATTAGTATCTTTTTGGAGATGTTGGAAGGCTTAGAAAGTTAAAGTAAATATGAATATTGAATTGAGATGTTGAGTCATAATAGTAATCATAATTTTATTGCTAGGGAGTTTGCTAGTGAGTTTGAAAATGGAGAGTGTTGGGGCTATAATAGGTTATTATATATACATTTATACAAATATACATACATATATAAATATTTAGAGTTATTGATAATTATCATAACTTATTTTAATATTGTCATATATTTAAATAATTATAATTAATATTAATTTTTTCTTTACATATAATAGTAATTAATATTAATATAATTATAATATAATAGGTTTTTTAAGATAGATCATTTGGAGAAAGATGGGTTCTGGTCAAGTTAGAATAATTATATAAAGTTGAGGTATTATGTCAGACCAACTACTTATTGTCAGTTGGCAAAGGATTAGGCCAATTATATTCAGCATCTCTTGACTCTAAATGCTTAATTAGCCTTGGCTAATCATAATAATTCTAATAGTAAATTTTTTATTATTATCCTTATCATATTATTATAATATTATTTTTATGTAATTATCAATTTAATACATATTATCAATATTTTTTTATAATATTATTATTTATATCATAATTATTAAAAATTATTATTATCATTTATTATTATTATTATAATTTGATATTATTATTATTATTTAAATTATTATTGTAATTCAATATTATTATTATAAATTAATGTTATTATAATATTTTAATATTATTATCATTTGATATTTTTATTTAGATCATCATAATTAATAATTATTTAACTCTTAATTAAATTCAAATACTAACAATTAATTATCTGATTAAGAAGAATTTTAGGAAAATGTATTATCTTATTAAACATAAAATTAAAATTAATCTTAAATTATAAATTAATAATAATTAGAAGAAGAATAGTAATAAAAATAAAAATTTTAATAATAATAGTAAATAAAATAATAATAACAATAAGAAGAATAACAATAATAGCTAATAATGGAATAAAACTAATAAAATTAAGAGAAATAATAAAACGAAAATTAGATTGTAAACAATAACAGTAATTAAAAAATAAACAAAAACTTATAACAAAATATTCAATAATTCTATTTATCAGAAAACTTATTAAAAAAGCTAGAAAGCATAAATAAAAACAAAATAAAGCAAAAATAAGAATAAAAGCAATAAATTTAATGAAAACTAATATCTAAAATCATATTTACAAGGCATTCAACTTATTACAAGCATCTTCAATAAGCCCTAAAATGGTTTCTTCACTAACTTCCCTTTCTTTCTTCTCATTATCCAACTCTTATTTAACCCTATTAACTAAATCCTTCATAGTTTCAAATATAATATTCTCATTATCTTCTCTTTATTATTACTCATTAACAACCATTTCCCTAATCTTATTTACTTCTTCAATCACTCTCTTTGTGATTTGTTAATCATTGTTAATCCTTTATTCTTTTTCATTGTTGATTGTTTCATATACTCAAGGCAATTATTATTAAAGTTGAGAATTTATTTGCTCGGATTATTCGCTTCTATGTTTTGATTAAGTTGATATTTCTTATCGAATGTTTTGTAGTTTCTCCTCTACTATTTTGTTTATTCTTTGTTCACTTTCTCGTCTTTAAATTACTTCGGTTTCTAATTTTTGTTTTACTTTGAATTCTAATTAATGCATTTCTTTATTTTTTTATTCTAGACAGATTTCAAAAGTTCTGTTTTCATCTTCTGATATTTTTTATAACCTTACTAACTATTATTAATTATATTTTTTAGATATTGTACTTCCTCTTTGCACATTTATATTTTTTTGTTGTAGTTTTCTATCATTTCTTCTAATTTATCTTCTGCTATTTTTATTCTTTATTCAACCTAATCTAATTTCGAAACTTTTTAAGTAACTTATAGATTTTAAATATGATTTAGTTTATCATAAATTCTTATCATTTTATCATGATGAGGAGTTTCTTTAATTATTAAGATATTATTATTACGAAACAATGACATTTATATATTTTTATTTGATTTAAGATTAGTTTTTAATGTTATATTTATATTTATTTTATATTATTCATTTTATGAAATTTAAAAATATAATTGAACTTATATCAATTTACATTTATTTTCATTTTCATTTTAATATTTTAAATATATCTCCTATTAAATAAATTTAAAATCTATATTAAAAATATAATTGATATTCTTAAAATTAATTAAATTATCTTTATTTCAATTATATTGATAACTTAATTTCAATTTTGATTAATTATTTATATTATATGTCGATTTATATAATTTAATTTATATTAAAAACTACATAATAATATATGGAATCTGATTACAAAAAATAATAATTAAAAATAAATGAAAATTTAATTTAAAATTTGATAAATCAATTTTAAAATAAATAGTTAAATTAAATAATTAGAACATAATAAGAAAGTTAATAAAAAATAAAGAAGTTAATTGAATATATTACAAATAATCATAAATTTTTAGAAAAATCAAAATAAGAAATTATAGACCAATATAAGGATGTGATTAAAAAACTATACATTCATAATTTATTAGAAAAAAAATAGTATTTAGAATAATATGTTGACTATTTTTATAAAATTTATAATAATGCAAGAAGCAAATAATATGAAAGTTAGTATAAGATAATATTATTACTTTTGCAATTATCTGGATCTATTGAAAAGAATCCATTTTATAAACCTAAATATTAAGTTTAAAATAAAATTGATGAAGAAATATAAAATAGCTAAATAGAAGAATCATATAGGAAATAAAAAATAATGGAATAATGGGGATATGATTAAGAAAATGAAGATTCCATTTAAAATAGTGAATAGGATTTTAATGATGATATAATAATTAATTAAGTAGATAATAAGATGAATAACAATGAATAATTTAAAAAAAATATAAAGTTAAATTAATAATAAGAAAATTAATTAAATTTATAAAATATTTAATAATATAATTTTGAGGAAGAAGATTAATAATTATAATAATAAAAATAAAAGGAATAAGATGAATAATATATAAAAGAAATATATATGATCGATGAAAATAACATAACAAATCCATTGATAGTAAATAAATAATAGTATGAATAAATAGATGAATGCATAGTAATAAAATATATTTCAGAAAGATAAATAGTAAATGATATTATAAAAGGTTTTCTATTAACAGAATCATAGATATTAGAAAAAGAAATTGTCAATAACTAATCAAAATGGAAAATATGAATGAATAAGAAATTTTAAATGAATCATTTAACTGAAAACTGTGTAAATAGCATTTTAAACAAAATGTTAGAAATAATAAACAAAATTGAATATTTAAATAGTCAATGTAAACAATATAAAGAGCTATTTTAATAAAACCCTTTGACAATTATATTGTCTGATTAAATAAACAAATTTATGAATAAATTTAATGGAGATTTATTGATGATTCACTCTGTTTTACATTTTTAATCTGGACTTAATTATTAAATATCAGATCATCCTTACATTAATATCTAATAACCTATTACTATCCTTTATCTTCACAATTTTTTGCTTTAATTTTATTCTAATCATATTCATTTTCTTTACTCTTTATTTCAATATATCTATTAATTCATTTATAATGTTAATATCTTTAATTAAAACTTGCTTAATTTTATTCATAATAAATTTAATCTTTCTTTATAGTAGTAAGATTCTTAGTCTTTTAATTTTATTTCTTAAATATTCTTTTATTTATTAATACCTTATTAAAATTAAATTGATTAGTTAATTAATCATGGATTTATAAATAATATAACTTAATAATAAATTAATTAGAATAAAAGTTTAGGATTTATTATTTAAAATTAACAATATTCAATAAATAATTTTTATCA
>Ga0315908_10004310_pt1 | contig 10263 bp, 7 predicted proteins | sample LakEriMetagenome_12_FD_203520 | JGI IMG/M metagenome (GOLD analysis project Ga0315908, IMG submission 203520) | Freshwater fungal communities from buoy surface, Lake Erie, Ohio, United States - Buoy 4 MA124 | ecosystem: Environmental > Aquatic > Freshwater > Lake > Lake biofilm | place: USA...
CGGGAAATCAAACTGGAGGACCAATAGATGTAGATAAGCTCTATGGCTTTAAGTGTGCCGTTTGTCACGGTCGCGAAGGAAATGCGATGGCTTCTGGTTCGCCTGATTTAACCAAAAGCACTTTGACAAAGGATATGGTAATTTCTACAATATCCATGGGTCGGGGCAAAATGCCTGCACAAAAAGACGTGCTGACCAAAGAAGAAATCGAGGCCCTTGCCTCACATGTGATCGGATTGAGAAAGTGAAGAAGCAACAACTATTTGATACTGCGCCAAAACAAGAAACCTGCGTTCTCGTAGGGATTGTTACACGCTCGCAAACACGCGAACAACTCCAAGAATACCTCGACGAGCTCGCGTTTTTGGCATTGACAGCCAATGCAATTTGCCTAAAAAGATTTACGCAAAACCTCGACCATCCTGATTCCCGCACTTTTGTTGGTTCAGGTAAGCTCAATGAAATCATCGAATTCGTGGACGAGCACAAGCCCGACATGATCATTTTTGATGATGAACTTGCACCTTCACAACTTCGAAATCTTGAGCGCATTTTCAAAGAAAAAGAAGTAAAAGTTCTCGATAGAAATAATCTCATACTCGATATTTTCGCGAGTCGTGCACGCACTGCTCACGCAAAGACTCAAGTAGAACTTGCGCAATACCAATACATGCTTCCACGTCTTACACGTATGTGGACCCACTTGGAAAAACAACGTGGTGGTATCGGTATGAGAGGTCCAGGGGAACAAGAGATTGAGACGGATAGACGTATAGTGCGCGATCGTATTGCTAAGCTCAAAGAAGACCTAAAAGAAATTGATAAGCAAATGACGGTGCAACGCAACAATCGTGGTGCACTCGTGCGTGTTGCGCTGGTTGGTTACACCAACGTGGGCAAGAGCACAATCATGAATATGCTTTCTAAATCAGAAGTATTTGCGGAGAATAAACTCTTCGCTACGTTGGATACAACAGTGAGAAAAGTCGTGTTGCAAAACCTTCCTTTTCTTTTATCAGATACAGTAGGTTTCATTCGCAAACTACCTCATCAATTAATCGAATCATTCAAATCAACATTGGATGAAACGCGTGAAGCAGATTTGCTTTTGCATGTTGTAGATATTTCTCATCCTCAATTTGAAGATCAATTCAACGTGGTGAATGAAACACTTCGTGAAATAGGCAGTGGTGATAAACCGACGATTGTGATCTTTAATAAAATTGATGCGTATACACACGTTCAAAAAGACGAAGATGATCTAACGCCTCCAACAAAAGAAAACATCACGTTAGAAGAATTACAGAACACGTGGATGTCGAAGATTGGAGAGAATGAGGTGTTGTTTATTTCCGCTGCGAAAAAACAAAACATAGATACGTTGAGAGCGGTTCTCTACGAGCGCATCCGACAAATTCACGTGACCAGATTTCCTTTCAATGATTTTCTCTATGACGTTGAGTCGTAGTGGTGAACACAAGTAATCACGAGTGAACACAAATTAAAACAAGTGGAACCAAGTGGAAACAAATGAACGCAAGTGGAAGACAAGTGAACACAAATGAATTTCATTTGGGTTCATTTGGATTCATTCGAGTGCATTTGGGTGCACTTTTCTAAACGAAGTGCTCGCCTTTTTGGATTTTGATGTCGTTGACGAATTGCTTGATTTTTTGCTCGTCCTCTTTTTTGCAAACAAGAAGAGTGTTGTCTGAATCAACTACGATATAACCGTTTAGTCCATGAAGGACAACTAGCTTGTCGTTTGGAACATTGACAACGTTGTCGGCGCAATTGTAAAGCATCACGTTTTGACCAACTACACCATTTGAACGATCGTCTTGTGCAAGGTGCGTATGAAGTGATCCCCACGTTCCGAGGTCGCTCCAACCGAAGTCACTAAGCACCACGTTTACATTTTTTGCTTTCTCCATAATACCGTAGTCGATGGAGATATTGTCGCAACTACTGTAAGTCTTTTCAATGAAGGCTTCTTCTCCTTCTGTACCATAGATTCCTGCGCCATCATTGAAAGCTTTGAACATCTCTGGTAAGTGCTTTTGGAATGCATTCATGATGGCAGTAAGTCCCCAGATGAAGATACCCGAATTCCAATAAAAGTCTCCGCTTTCGAGGAAGTCTTTTGCAAGTTCGATATCTGGTTTTTCTGTGAATGTTTTTGCCTTCTTCACTCTTGGATCAACTACTTCTTTCGAATCAGCGAATTGAATATAACCGTATCCTGTGTCAGGGCGTGTTGGTTTTATTCCGAGTGTAACTAGGTTTCCGCTTTCTTCTGATTGGCGGATGCTCACATCCATGATGCGAAGGAATTCCTCGTTATTCAAAATAAGGTGATCCGCAGGTGCCACCATGATGTTGGCGTCTGGTTCTTTTTCAGCAATCCAAAACGCAGCGTAAGCTACGCATGGTGCGGTATTTCGCATATATGGTTCGCAGAGCACTTGTTCTGGTTTGAGGTCAGGCAATTGCTTTAACACAAGATCTTTATAACGAGCGTTCGTTACGATAAGAATATTTTCTTTCGGAACGAGCGGAAGGAAACGATCGTAAGTCATTTGTATCAACGTGCGACCTACACCAAGAATATCGTGAAACTGCTTTGGGAAAGCTGTTTTACTCATTGGCCAAAATCGTGAACCGATTCCACCGGCCATGATAACACAATAATTTTTTGAGTTCATCTTATAGATGATATTTGCAAAATTTATAATTCAATTATGACAATTTCGAAAGAGCGCGTCGCAAACTTTCAATTGCCTCATTCACATCAGCGATAGAAGCTGTTCCCACCGACAAGCGGTACCAAGAACTTGTTCTCGATGAACCGAATGCGTAGAAAGGTACAACAGCCAATCCAGCTTCTGACAACAAATATGAAGTTACTTCTTCAGTTGTTGATAGTACTTTTCCATCAGCGGTTGTTTTTCCTTTTAGTTCGAATTGCACAGTCAAGTAAATCGCGGCCATTGGAGCGATAGCGTTAACAGAAAAACCTTCTGCTTTAAGCGCTTGCATTCCATCGTAGAACCCACGAAGGCGTTGTTCCAACTCCACTTTAAAACCACCTAGGTAGTTTTTAACTGCCGCGTCATCGTTCATAAAACGAGCGGTAGCCATTTGTTCGGCCTTTGGAGACCAAGCACCCACGTGACCGAGAATCGACTTCATTTTGTCGATGATTTTCTTTGGTCCGAAAGCCCAACCAACACGCACGCCAGTAGCGGCCATTGATTTAGAAATTCCATCAACGAAAATCGTATAGTTGCGCAGTTCAGGACGAAGACTTACTGGATCATAATGCACGGTATCACCGTAGGTAAGCGTCCAGTAGATTTGATCATACATGATATAAAGCGGCTTCTGTTCTGGGCTGCGGCGTTTGTTCTCCGCGATAACCATATCACATATATTCTCCAATTGTTCTTTAGAGAACACCGTACCTGTTGGATTTAGCGGCGAGCAGAGTGCGAGAAGCGTTGCATTTTGGATGAAAGGAGCGAGCTCTTCCAACGTAGGCATGAAATTATTTTCAGGCTTCGTCTCTACAAACACAGGTTTAGCGTGGCTAAGGTGTGTGTAGTGATTGTTGTTCCAGCTTGGAGCAGGAAACAGCACAGTTTCTCCTGGATCGAGGAGGGCTTGATATATCGCATAGATAACAGGACGAGCACCGCCTGCTATAAGAATTTCGTTGTCGGCGTAAGACAGACCTTGCCAGTCGAGGATTTGTCTTCCGACAGCCTTGCGGAGATCGACCATGCCGTCAGCGGCAGGGTAGTTTGTTTCGTCGTCTTGGTAAGCCTTGATGATTTCCGCTTTGAGTTCAGCGGGAATAGGGAAGATTTTTGGGTCAAAATCGCCTATTGTGAAGTTGTATATTCTTTCTCCTTTCGCGATAAGTTCACGAATTTCACCGGCTAACTTGATGATTTCTGAGCCGATAAGGTTTTCGGCCATGTTAGAAACCTTCAATTCAGGCTCTGCGGTGTTGATATTGCTCATTTCCGTTGCTTTTTGTCGGACCCGCTCAATTGCGGGCGCGCAAATTTAGCCTTTTCCGAGCAACCGTGCAAAGGAAATCAGTGAGACAGTGTGGCGGTGATTTCGGATTCCGGATTTCGGATTCCAGATTTCTTATTTTTTATTTTTTATTTTTTATTTCTGATTTAACAAAGAGCTGACATCTCTGTGGCGCTCTGTGGACTCTGAAACTCTGTGTCCGAGAAAATGGGCCTCTCGACTAACGCTCGAGGACCGGGAGAGCAATGGAAAATAAATAAACAATCAAAAATTAAAAATCAAAAATCTCTCAGATCCAGATGGTCACTTCAGCCACGGAGTCTATCTCGAGCTTTTCCTTTTTACGGACATCCGATTTCAACGCGAGGAGGTAGGTTTTTTGTTTTGAGTCGAACCAGATAGCGGTGTCCCATTGTGTGGTGCCGATTGCGGCGGTGGCTTTCATTCTACCCCACCCTTCTTCTTGCCATTTGAGGTGTTCGCGGATCTCAGTGCTGATTTCGATTGGAAGAGAAACAAAATACCAACCGTTCGTTCCGGAGTACTTCCAGACGTTAGCGGTGAATGGGTATTTTATTTTGCCTTTCAAAAGGTTTGGGTACGGAGTACGAAAGTACGGAGGGCGGGACAGATTTTTTATTTCTGATTTTTTATTTTTTATTTTTAAAAAAGGCAAGACCTAACTAAAATCTGCTTCAATCTTAGACTCACATTTTAGAAAACCAGTTTTAATCAGCCCCAAAGGGGCGCATTAAATTTTGGATGTGAGGAATCACACGACAATGTAAAATTAATCGATGATTAACGCGAAACCATATTACACCCCTCCGGGGCTTTTATATCTACGCTCCTTTATTGAGCTACCATAGAACGCCCCTCTAGGGCTAATAAATCGCTGGATTCTTAAAGAAATAATCTGTGGTGCTCTGTGAAACTTCTGAACTCTGTGTCCGAGAAAATGGGCCCTTCGATACATTTCATCTCACCTAAAGGTGATCTGAAATACTCAGGGACCGTGGAAATGGGGAAATGGGGAAATGAAAAATAAATAAACAATAAACAATTAAAAATCAGAAATTCGGAATTGAGCGGCCCTCACCACCCCGTCGCCAACAAATTCCTCGCAGCCTTTTCGCTGCACTTTTGGTATTTGGAATAGGCTAGAGCGGCCCTTGTGCGGATAGCTTCGTTGGTTTCACCTTTTACGTAACCACTAATTGCATCATGCACTGTATAGGCTTCAGGGGCCATTAGTCCTTTTGTCCACACCAATGGATTGACATTGGCTTTTATAAGATGTGGTGAGAAATAACTTTTGCTATAACATGCAAGTATTATCACATCGCGCTTCTTATTATCAGTGCAAACGTATGTATCGGTCAATTCGAAATCCATCAATCCATCATGTCCGATATACGACAACAACGATGCATTGCCCTGAATACCGACTACCTTTTCTCCTATGTGCAAGGTGTCTTTCATTTGACCACAACTACTCTTCAGAAAATCCTTCGTGCATTGCTGAATATATTTTCCATCATACGCATCTGCTACGAGATAAAACTTCTTGGTCTTATGCTTAAATATAAGTCGCTCCAATCGAATCGAATCTACTTTCGATGTCTTGACTAACGTCCACTCTGCCGACTTCTTGAAATACGTTCTAATACCGTACCCACAACCCCAATACAAATTCGCATTGGGTTCTTGGCCATTCCCAATCTTCGCCGGAACTGGTACTATCCCCTGATATTTATTATCACAAAGCGCTACGAAAATGTGAATGGACTTATACGTAGTATCCATCACAACGCTCTGTGCGTTTAGCTTTAATAATGAAATTAGGAGCGCGAAAAGGAGGGTGAGTTTCTTCATCTCTCCAAATTTAGCAAATTAGTGAGACAGTTAGACGGTTAGACAGTGTGGCAGTGATTTCGGATCCCTGATTCCTAATTTCGAAATCAGGAATCAAAATTTCTGCGAATAAAAAAAGGCTGAATGATTTATTTCTAAATCATTCAGCCTTTCAGTGCTATTTAACCAATCTCTAGTAATCAGTCACCAGTCGTCGGTCACTAGAGCGAGCCTACCATTTTCTTTGGAACAACGATTTCATCGTATTCCTCAGCTGTAACGTAGCCAAGTCTTGTTGCTTCCTCTTTTAATGTTGTACCATTCTTGTGAGCGGTCTTTGCAATCTCAGCTGCTTTGTAATAACCAATCTTTGTGTTGAGCGCCGTTACAAGCATAAGTGAATTGTTTACCAACTCATCGATACGACCGTAGTTTGGTTCGATACCTACTGCGCAATGATCGTTGAATGATACGCATGCATCACCGATAAGGCGCGCACTTTGAAGGAAGTTGTTCGCCATAACTGGTTTGAACACATTCAATTCATAATGTCCTTGTGTACCACCGATAGTGATAGCCACATCGTTGCCCATCACTTGTGCGCAAACCATAGTAAGTGCTTCCGATTGTGTTGGATTCACTTTACCTGGCATAATGCTCGATCCTGGTTCGTTTTCAGGAATGAAAATTTCACCAATACCACTGCGAGGACCACTTGCCATCATACGAATGTCGTTGGCAATTTTATTCAACGAAACAGCCAATTGCTTCAACGCACCGTGCGTTTCAACAATACCATCGTGTGCTGCCAGTGCTTCAAATTTATTAGGAGCCGTAACGAAAGGAAGCCCGCTGAACTCAGCGATTTTCTTTGCTACCAATTCAGAATATCCTTTTGGAGTATTGATTCCTGTTCCTACTGCCGTGCCGCCTAGAGCAAGTTCAGACAAGTGAGGAAGTGTATTTCTCAATGCACGAAGACCGTGTTCTAATTGTGCAACATATCCGCTCAATTCTTGACCAAGTGTGATAGGTGTTGCGTCCATCAAGTGGGTACGACCAATCTTCACTACTTCCATAAACTCAGTGCTTTTTGCGCGAAGTGTATCACGAAGTTTTTCAACGCCAGGGATAGTTACTTCAACAACTGCTTTGTATGCCGCAACGTGCATTGCTGTTGGATACGTATCGTTTGAAGATTGAGATTTGTTGACATCATCGTTTGGATTAAGTGCTGTAGCACCCTCACCTAGTTTGCCGCCAGCAATTACGTGTGCGCGATTAGCAACCACCTCATTGAGGTTCATATTGCTTTGTGTACCTGATCCTGTTTGCCAAATTACAAGTGGAAATTGGTCATCCAATTTTCCTGCAAGAATTTCGTCACATACTTGAGAAATCATATCGCGTTTCTCAACAGGAAGCACACCAAGCTCGCAGTTGGTGTGCGCTGCAGCCTTTTTCAGAATAGCGAATGCACGAATAATTTCTTTCGGCATTGAAGCTTCTGGTCCAATTTTAAAGTTGTTGCGAGAGCGTTCTGTTTGTGCTCCCCAATAAACATGAGCGGGTACTTTCACTTCGCCCATGGTGTCTTTTTCGATACGGAATTCCATTGTTTCCTTATTTGCTGATTTATTTTTTCTATAAAAAAAAGCCACCTGTTTACACAGAAGTGGCTCTACCTTGTTCCATTAAGAATGCTTTGAGGAAGTCATCAATCTCACCATCCATTACGCCATCCACATCGCTCGTTTCATGGCCTGTGCGAACATCTTTCACGAGTTTGTATGGCTGCATTACATAGTTTCTGATTTGAGAACCCCACTCGATTTTCTTTTTGCCTGCTTCGATTTCATCGCGTGCAGCATTTCGTTTTGCACGTTCCATTTCATACAATTGAGATTTAAGCAAAAGGATTGCTTTCTCTTTGTTTTGAAGCTGCGAACGTGTCTCTGTATTGTCGATGATGATACCAGAAGGTTTGTGTTTAAGACGCACCCCTGTTTCCACCTTGTTTACGTTCTGTCCACCCGCACCACCGCTTCGGAAAGTATCCCAAGTGATATCCGCAGGATTGATTTCGATATCGATTGTATCATCAACTAACGGATAAACATAAACAGACACGAAACTAGTATGGCGTCGAGCATTACTATCAAATGGAGAGATGCGCACGAGGCGGTGCACTCCGTTTTCTCCTTTTAGCATACCAAATGCAAACTCACCATCGAATTCGATAGTGCATTGTTTCACCCCTGCCACATCACCTTCTTGAAGATCGATTTCACGGAGTTTGTAGCCGTTTTTCTCTCCCCACATGATGTACATACGCATGAGCATTCCGGCCCAGTCGCAGCTCTCGGTACCACCAGCACCGGAGGTGATCTGAAGCACAGCGCTGAGGCTATCTTCTTCGGCGCTCAGCATGTTTTTGAATTCGAGATCTTCGATTTTCTTAGTGGCAGTAGCGAATTGCTCGCCCAACTCCTCTTCCGTAGCTGCGCTCTCTTTGAAGAAGTCGTAAAGTACTTGAAGATCATCCACAGCAGAAGCCGCGTCGTTGAAGGAATCCGTCCACATTTTTTTGTTACGAATTTGCTTCATGACCAATTCGGCCTTCTTAGAATCTTCCCAGAAATTAGGGTCTTGTGTTAATTTTTCGTCCTCTTTGATTTGGAGTTCTTTCGTATCCACGTCAAAGGTACCTCCTGAGCGCAATCTTGCGTTCATTCAGCTCGTATATAGCATCTGCTGTAACGGTCATTTTCTTTGCTGAAATTGTTAATGAGCGGCAAAGATAGGGAACATTGGCTGTTGGCCTTTGGCCTTTGGCTATTGGCTATTGGCTGTTGGCCATTGGCTTTTGGCTTTTGGCTTTAAGTGTTAAGTAATAAGTAATAGGTGGTAAGTAATAGGTGTTTGGTAACCAGTCGTCGGTCACCGGTCACCGGTCGTTGGTCGTTGGTCGTTGGTCGTTAGTTTCACGGCACACGCCTACTTGATTCAAACTTCATTAGATTTGTTTCAAACAATAAGAGACTATGATAATTCTTGATCAACCTGAAAATGCGGATCCACAGAGCGAATGGAAAACTCCGGAGGAAGTTATTGAACAGGGGTATTCTTTTAATGCTACTGAAATTATTGGAGATGCGATAAACATTTTCAAAAGAGACATTGGAAATTTCGTGCTTTTCACGCTTCTACTAGCGGGAATCGGATTGGTTTTAGGTCTAATCCCAATTATTGGTCAAGCGGCAAGTATCGTTGTTAATCCTCCCTTAGCTGCAGGATTGATTTTCGTTGCCGAAAAAATTCGAAAAGGAGAGCCGCATACTTTCAATTCATTTTTCGAAGGATTCAACTCCAAGTATTTCGGTAATCTGATTGTAATTTCATTAATAACATCAGTCTTTATTGTTATTGGAACAATTTTCTGTATCCTTCCAGGGATATTTTTGGCCATCTCCTATTCTATTGCTGTGCCTATGATGCTCCTTATCAAATCCGAGTTCTGGGATGCGATGGAAGCTAGTCGCAAAGTTGTTTATGCAGGGTTCGGTTCTTGGTTCGCACTAATTCTATTGGTCGTTCTTGGCGCTCTAGTAGCCACATTAATAACATGTGGAATTGGCATTCTTGCCGTTATTCCCATAGTGTACTTAACATTCTATGCTGCGTTTTTGAGAGTGATGAAAAGGTAGGAAAAGGGAAAAGGGAAAATGGGAAAGAGGGAAAGGGGGAAAATGGGAAAATGGGAAAGTGGGAAAATGGGAAAGTGGGAAAGTGCAGGGTATGCCCGTCACTAGTCGTCGGTCACCAGTCGTTAGTCGTTGTGGTTAAGACATTTCCAGACTATGCTGGAGTCGTAGCCTCTAGAGATGAGGTAGCGGGCTACTTTTTGGACTCTTTGAAATTCGGGAAGTTTGGCTTCTCTTTCTAGTCTTTTTTGGATAATTTCTTCCACAGATTTGAGGTATTCCTCAGGATCGATACGTTTTAAGGCGTCTGAAATATTGCGCGTGCTAACTCCTTTGGCTTTCAAAGCCTGTTCTATCTTTTTTACACCCCATTTATTGAATCGAAACTTATCATTTACGAAGGCCGACGCGTATCTAGACTCGTTTAGTAGGTCCTGCTCGATCAATGCAACAATAATTTGCTCTCTTTCGTGGTAGGGCAATCCCCATTTTGTCAAAAGATTGCGCACATCCCAATGCGCGCGTTCGCCCTTATCACAATATTGGCGCGCCCTAAGCAAAGCATACTCATAGCTATATTTCCGAAGAATAGTCACGAGGGCGAAGATAGTGACGAACGACGGACGACCAGTGACTAGTGACTGGTGACGGACGACTGGTG
>Ga0315908_10004311_pt1 | contig 10263 bp, 7 predicted proteins | sample LakEriMetagenome_12_FD_203520 | JGI IMG/M metagenome (GOLD analysis project Ga0315908, IMG submission 203520) | Freshwater fungal communities from buoy surface, Lake Erie, Ohio, United States - Buoy 4 MA124 | ecosystem: Environmental > Aquatic > Freshwater > Lake > Lake biofilm | place: USA...
AGTTTGTGACTTGTCATGAGTATACAGTAACTCTGATCGGCGCCACGGCCTACGCGGCCCCGCAATTGGTGCAGCTGTGAGAGTCCAAAACGCTCTGCGCTTTCTATCACCATCACTGAAGCATTGGGCACGTTTACCCCAACTTCAATTACAGTGGTCGCGACCATGATTTGCGTTTTGCCAGAAACGAATTGTTCCATTTCGTAATTGCGCGCGTCGGATTTCATCTGACCGTGCACTACAGATATTTTAAATTGTGGCAGCGGGAATCTTCGCGCTAATGATTCATATCCGTCTTGCAAATCTTTGTAGTCCATCATTTCACTTTCTTCGATGAGTGGATATACTACATAGATTTGACGGCCTTTTGCGATTTCGTTTTCCATAAATTGAAAAACGGTAAGTCGCTTCGCGTCGGTGTTGTGTGTTGTGGTAATCGGTTTTCTTCCGGGTGGTAATTCATCAATTACACTGATATCTAAATCACCATACAATGTCATCGCAAGGGTTCGCGGAATCGGCGTTGCAGTCATCACGAGAACGTGCGGAGGAAGCTCGGCTTTTTTCCACAATGCGGCACGTTGCATAACACCAAAGCGATGTTGCTCATCGATGATTACTAATCCAAGATTTTGAAATTGAACAATAGGTTCGATGAGAGCGTGCGTACCAATGATGAATTTTAAATCACCATTTATAAGACGCTCGTGTATTTTTTTTCTGACTGATTTTGGTGTTGATCCAGTAAGTAAAACTACATCAAGTCCCATTGGACTTAATAATTCTGAAATGCCTTGAAAATGCTGTTGTGCTAGGATTTCTGTTGGTGCCATCAAACAAACTTGGTAACCATTATCCATCGCTAGTAATGCGCTGAGTAATGCCACGATTGTTTTTCCGCTTCCCACATCACCTTGAATAAGACGATTCATGTGATAGCCACGGGCCACGTCTAAACGCACTTCTTTCATCACGCGTTTTTGTGCTCCGGTGAGTTCGAAGGGTAAATATTTATCGTAGAAAGTGGTGAAAAGTTCGCCCACTTTTTGAAACACTACACCTCGTTCTTCTTTTGTATTCATCAGCTTTTGTTTAACAAGCTGCATTTGAATAAAAAAGAGTTCTTCAAATTTCAATCGACGTCTTGCCGCTTCGAGGAGTTTTGAATTTGTTGGAACGTGTATCTGCGATATTGCTTCAGCACGAGGCATTAGTTTGAAGCGTTGCAAAACTTCATCTGGCAAATTCTCATCGATTCTTCCAGCTAATTCTTCAATGAGTTGTTTCGTGAGCTTTGCAATGCCATTGCTGTTGAGTCCTTTCGCAGTGAGTTTTTCAGTAGTGCTGTATACTGGTTTGAGTTCGCTGCCTTGGATGATGCGCGCATTTTCCATCAATTCCAATTCTGGATGAGGAATATTGTAGCGGCCTTTGAAGGCATTTGGTTTTCCGTAAACGATATAGGTTTGATTGGGTTGAATAGCAGTTTTCGCCCATCGAATTCCTTTGAACCAAACGAGTTCCATCTCACCTGAATCATCGCGGAATGTTGCCACGAGTCTTTTCGCGCGGGCTTCACCAATTTCTTTCATAGAAGTAATCACTCCCATGAGTTGGATCGCTGTGCTATCCGATTGGATGTCTCTAATTTTTAGAATTTGAGAACGATCCATATAGCGGAACGGATAGTGCATAAGAAGATCTCCCCAAGTGGCAATACGGAGTTCGTTTCGCAGCGTTTCTGCGCGAAGAGGACCAACTCCTTTTAGGTAAGATATTTCTTTTTCTAGCAACATTTCCAGTGCGAAAATAAGCGGTTGAAACCATTTGTGGTGAAAACACATATTCTTGAATATATTGACTTTATGCAGCCGCATGACTATGTCGGCCATAATTTCGCATCTTTGTGCTATGGAACTGAGTTTGAAAGGAAAAGTAGCCGTTGTTTGCGGCTCTACACAGGGCATAGGAAATGCTGCTGCGCATGAGTTGGCTCAATTGGGCGCAACTGTTTTTTTGATGGCAAGAAATCTTGAGAAGTTGAAAGAGGAAGTTGCTAAGTTGCCTTCACCGGAAGGACAGCAGCATGGATATATAGTAGCGGATTTTGCGCATACAACTTCAGTGCAGGATGCCATTGCAGATTTCGTAAAACATCATTCAGCAAATATTTTAGTGAATAATACCGGTGGTCCAAATCCAGGCCCAGCAATTGATTCAGACGTTGAAGCTTTTCGCGTAGCGTTCAATGCGCATTTGATCAATAATCAGATCTTGGCGCAAGCCTTAGTTCCAGGCATGAAAGCTTTGGGCTATGGTAGAATTATAAATGTGATTAGCACATCGGTAAAGCAACCGCTTCCGAATTTGGGTGTGAGCAATACCATTCGCGGTGCTGTGGCAAGTTGGTCGAAAACACTTGCGATGGAATTGGGGCAGTTCAATATTACGGTAAACAATGTATTGCCGGGTGCTACGGAGACGGGGCGTTTAGACCAGATCATGCAAAATAAAGCTACGAAGACGGGAGTTGAAGTAGGTGATGTAAAACATGAAATGTCTTCAGAAGTTCCGATGAAGCGTTTGGGTAAGCCGCATGAAATAGCTGCAGCAATTGCATTCTTGGCTTCGCCTGCAGCATCTTATATTAATGGAATTAATGTGCCAGTGGATGGCGGCAGAACGCTGAGTTTGTAATACTGGAATTATGAAAGGACTGGTATTAAAATCAACGGGCAAGTGGTACGAGGTGAAAGCCGAAGATGGATTGGTCTATCAATGTCAAATTAGAGGCAAATTTCGTCTAAAAGGCTCGACGACTACTAATCCTGTTGCTGCAGGAGATCATGTTGAATTTACGCTTGAAAATGAAACCAACGGCAACATCAATGCTATTGATGAGCGCCGAAATTATATTATTCGAAAATCAGTTAATCTTTCGAAAGAAGCGCAGATTGTGGCTTCCAATATTGATATGGCTTTTTTGGTGGTAACAACGAATCGTCCTCAAACAACGCCAGGATTTATCGATCGTTTCTTAATCACCGCAGAGGCGTATGGTGTGGAAACGGTTTTAGTGTTTAATAAGATCGATCAATATGCGGAAATGGGAGAATGGGCCCTTCGACAGGCTCAGGGACCGGAAAATGAGAAAATGAGGAAATGGGAGAATGAGGCCCTTCGACAGGCTCAGGGACCGGATGATGAGGAAGAGGAGGATTTTGAGGAGAAGTATGCGGGGTTGGAGAGGGTGGAGGAGTTGATAGAGATTTATAATGGTATTGGATATGTGTGTTTGAAGACCTCTGTTTTTACGGAAGAGGGAATGGAGGAATTGAAAGCGATGATGTCGGGGAAGGTGTGTTTGCTGAGTGGACATTCTGGAACGGGAAAATCATCTATCGTAAATTATTTTATTCCAGAAGGAGATATTCGCATTGGAGATATTTCTGAGTCGAGCAATAAAGGTCAGCACACTACAACTTTTGCAGAGATGCATGAATTGCCTTTTGGTGGATATATCGTAGATACGCCAGGTATCAAGGGTTTCGGACTAGTTGATATTCCGAAAGACGAGCTTCATCATTATTTCAAAGAGTTTTTCGCAGCCTTACCTAATTGCAAATTCAACAATTGCAAACACATTAACGAGCCAGGTTGCGCAGTCATAAAAGGAGCAGAAGAAGGCACCATCGCCGCAAGTCGCTACAACAGTTATCTATCGATGTTTGAGGATGAAGATGAGAGGAGTCAATATCGGTAGTTTGGTAGTGAATACAAATGAACACAAGTGGAAACAAGAGAACACAAATGGAAAATCATTTGGGTGCACTTGGGTTCATTTGATTTAATTTGGGTGCACTTTTTAACTACCACACTACCACACTACCACACTACCACACTACCTTTATTTCGAGGCGAAATATTCGAGCGCAAAAGATGTGAGAGAGGTTATCAATCCTAAGATGAAGATTAAGGAGCTGGCTTTTAGATAGGGGTATTTTCTATCTGAAAGTACTTTTCCAATTTGATAGACATCTTTGATCATCGTTCGCTTAACTTTCTCTGCGTCATCCATGATGTCAAGCATTTCAGCTTCAAATTCATGGAAAGAAAGTGTAGTGAAATGACCGAAGAAAAGAGTGTTTTGTTGATCTTTAATAGTGTCTTGTTTTCTTTTCTTCAAGGAAATTGGAGCGATTACGATGATTGAAGTAATCAACGTAAGCAATGCCGTTATCATCAGTAGCCAAAATCCGTAGAATTCTTTCGCCGTTTGAATGTGCGTGAAAGAAATGGTTATTATAATGGAACTACTTGCTATTAATATACTTGCTTTCTGATCAATTAGGGAAGTTAATTGAACATGGTGTTGTTGCGACGTGCGCAACATGTACACCCAATATGAGTTTGGCTTATCTTGATTCACACAACGAAAATAAGATGACAGCTGCTTTTCTCCTTTCTGTTGCCCATTACTTAACAATTACTTAATCGGAAGGAGTGATATCATGGAAGTGCAGGCTGTAGAAAAATGGTGTCTATATCCCAAACTATTTTATAATTAATGGATTTCACCATTTGGAAAGTTCTTTTAGAGCATCCTTTTTTGAAACAGACTCACCTTTTTCAATGCGAGAAATCGCACAATGTGATTTGTGGGTAGTAAATTTTTCATGCCTCTAGGCTGAAACAATAAACGACGGTAAAAATAAACAGTAATCACAATCAGTAACTAGTAATCAGTAATTTCTCACCAGTCACTAGTCGTTTGTCACTAGTCGTTTGTCACTGGTCACCTGTCATTGGTCGTTGGTTAAGGCTTCTACAGGGACCCAAACGTATTTCTCTGTATCAAAATACCAGTAGATTCCTTTTAAGAGTTGACTGTCTTTGAACTCTTCACGGTAGTATGACCATTGATAATTTTGAAAACGCTTGTCGTAGTCGAATTGCATAGTCAAATTTCCCTTTTTATCATACAATTTTGTGATGCCGCTGTTGTGACCATTGGTGAAATATTCTTCTGCATAAATGGTTTCATAGTCTTTAGACGCCCATTTGAAAGTTCCATGCATCATTACGGGATGACCTGGATTGCCCGCAGGACAATCAGTAACAATAACACGTCGGGTTTTTCTCCACGAGTATTTCGGCGACCAAACGTCTTTATCCAAATAATAAAATGTCAGTGAAAAATAACAAGCCTCATCACGATCGCACAACAAAAGTTTAGCATCATAAAACGCTGTGTCCTGTCCATGCTTATACTCCGGAATTATCATCTCAGGAACTTGCGCAAAGCAGTTCAACGGGAGGAGGAGAAGGAGTAGTTTTTTTAGCATGGGCTGTTGGCTGTTGGCTTTAGGCTTTAGGCTTTAGGCTTTAGGCTTTAGGCTTTAGGCTTTAGGCTGTTATTAATTCGGGGAGGTAAATATAATCACCAAATGAATTGCACACCAATCACTATTACTTACTACCTACTACCTACTACCTACTACCTACTACCTACTACCTACTACCTAAAGCCAACAGCCAATAGCCAATAGCCTAAAGCCACATCCCCCTGTACTCGTGATTCTTATCGTAATCGTTCGCTTGTTTTAATGTGTTGAATTTTCTATCTCCTCGAGGATCGTTTCCTACGCCGGCTAGATATGCCCAATTACACCAATTGCTTGCTGGATCGTAATCTATTAATTGATGTTCGAAATACTCAGCACCTAGTCGCCAATCCATATTTAAATCATGCACAAAATAGCTTGCTACATTTTGTCGACCACGATTGCTCATCCATCCGCTCAACTTCAATTCACGCATATTCGCGTCTACAAATTCATCGCCTGTTTCTCCATTTATCCATGTCATTAACGTGTCGATGTCTCGCGATTTTTGCATTGTTGGTTTGCGCGTTATGCCATTTAGTTTGAATAAATCAACTCCTGCTTTGTATGCAGTGAATCGAAAGAAATCGCGCCACAATAATTCGAATATCAACCAATATGTGCTTTCATTTTTGACAACTTCATTTTCATAGCGAGAAACTTCTTGTGCAATAAGTCGAGGACTAATTGCGCCAACGGCAAGCCAAGGAGAGAGCTTCGAACTATAATTTCTTCCGATTAATCCGTTGCGAGTTTCCTTGTATGTTGCAATCGCATTCGTCTGCCAAATAAACTCGTTTAATCTAGCCAATGCGCTAGTTTCTCCTCCTACGAAATGGATAACTGAACGTTCATCAAAGGAATCATCTAGCTGTTTGATATTGCGCAGCTCTTCAATGGTAATTTCACTTTCCCCAATCGTCTTTATTTCGTATTCAAATGACGTTGGTGATTTGAATTCGCATTCTAATTCTATTTGTTGGCGATATTTTGTAAAAACATTAGGAAGATTTTTTATTGAAAATGGAAGATCTTCTTTGTCTACCAATGTGCTATTCCAATGGCTATTCCAGTCGATGCGCGCCTCATTGAGTTTCTTTTCTAGAGCAAGTTCAATGCTTCTCTCTTCTGAACAAGGTTCGCTATTGTAGTAAACCGAACTCACCTGATGTAAAATAGCAAGACGGGCAATTTCTTCTTCAGGATTTCCAATCGTGAGAATAAGTTCTCCGCCCTGCGCGGAAATATTTTTTTGTAATGAATGAATAGATTCTATCAGAAATTTTAATCTGAAATCTCCTGTTCTATTCCAATTAAATGAATTTTTTGAAAGCAGTCTTTTATCAAAACAATAGACTGCAACAATTTTGTCTGCTTTCTTCAAAGCGTTTTGCAGCGCGGGATTATCATGTAGTCTTAGATCATTTCGAAACCAAACCAATATTCGTCTTTCAGACATAGCACAAGTGTTTCAAAGACAACACAAGCAGACCGAAGAAAGTTCAAACAACCAACGACTGGTGACCAACGACAAGTGACTGGTGACAAGTGACTAACTACCTACTACCTACTGCCTACTACCTGCCACCTATTGCTTACAGCTAAAAGCCAATAGCCAACAGCCAACAGCCTAAAGCCCACTGCCAATAGCCTTCAGCTCATTCCTAATGCGAAGTAGTTTTGTGGTAATGGTTTCTTCTTGATCCTCGACGTTGCGTTTTGCGCGAAGCGCGTTCTTTGCGCCGTCTAGAGTGAAACCTCTTTCTTTAACGAGATGGTGAATTTTTTTAAAAAGCTCTAAGTCTTTTTTAGAATAAACTCGGTTGCCGCGACTGTTTTTTCGTGGCTGTAATTGCGGAAATTCCTTTTCCCAAAAGCGAATCAATGAGGCATTTACTTCAAACATATCCGCTACCTCTCCAATAGAGTAATATAGTTTTTCGATGTCCTGAACTTTGGTCAACATTCGCAATAGGGTTTTAGTCGAAACTTTGGTTTGCATTCGCAGCGCGCTGCAACAAATCTTCGTATTGTTCGGGTGTAATGTCGCTGTAAAAATAGAAAGCTGGGTCAACTTTCTCACCATTTCTTAAAACTTCATAGTGTAAGTGAGGCCCAGTCGAGGCTCCAGTGTTTCCAACATAGCCGATTACTTGGCCTCTGGTCACCTTTTCACCTGGACGAACTATCACTTTGCTCATGTGAGCATATAGCGATTCAAATCCATATCCGTGCTGAATTATCACGTGGTGACCATATCCGCTGAGTTTACTATCCACGGCCTCAATCGTTCCATCGCCTGTGGCATAAATCTCTGTTCCAATATCTGCACTGAAATCCAATCCGGTGTGCATCTTCGCAATCTTATATATGGGGTGCACACGCATTCCAAAACCAGATGCAATACGCTTTAAGTCTTTATTGGAAACAGGTTGAATCGCAGGAATCGACTGTAGCATTTGATCTTGTGCTTGAGCTAAAGCGAAAACATCTTGGTAGCTCTTGCTTTGCTCGACAAACATTTTTTGGAGTTTTTGAATGCGGCGCTTGGTCTCGATGATTCCATCGCTGCTTTCATAGCCTTTTAGACTTTTATATCTGTCGCTACCGCCAATAGAACCCCTTCTTTTTTGTTCAGGATAAGGAGCCGCTCCAAAAATACTACGGTACACTTTCTCGTCTTTTTGCTCCAAATCGACCGCAAATGTCTCCAAAGTGTCGATTTCTCCGTTTAAGTCCTCAATTTGTGTTTCAAGGAAATTAATCTCTCTTTCTAGTCGAGCAGTATCGGGGTCTTTGAAAAAGGAAGAGTACAGAACCACACCAATCCCGCCAAGGACAAGGCCTGCAAATAAATATCTCAACCCTGTGAAGAAATAATCGCGCACGGTATAGCTGATCTTTTCAAAGTTCAGCGTGGTAGGGTTGAATTTATATTTAAATCTTGCCATATTCTAGGGTGCTAAAATAAGGGAGGAGCGTGTTACTTTTGCACCACTATGACATCCAAACAGATTAGAAAGCAATTTTTAGACTTTTTCGCCTCAAAGGGGCACCATATTGTTGCATCTGCTCCAATGGTCGTGAAGGGCGATCCCACATTGATGTTTACCAATGCGGGTATGAACCAATTCAAGGACCTTTTCCTAGGGAACAGCGAGATTAAGTATCCTCGTATTGCCAATACACAAAAGTGTCTTCGCGTAAGCGGAAAGCACAACGACTTGGAAGAAGTAGGTGTTGATACCTACCACCACACCATGTTCGAGATGCTTGGTAACTGGTCATTTGGTGACTACTTCAAGGAAGAAGCCATCACTTGGGCGTGGGAACTTCTCACGGAGGTTTACAAAATTCCAAAGGACCGTCTTTATGTGACCGTTTTTGAAGGCGATGCTTCAGAAAATCTTGACTTCGACCAAGAAGCCTATGACATTTGGAAACGTCACATTGCTGAAGACCGCATCCTTCGCGGAAATAAGAAAGATAATTTCTGGGAAATGGGTGATACGGGTCCGTGCGGACCTTGCTCTGAAATTCACGTTGATGTTCGTCCAGATGAGGAAAGAGCTAAGGTGGATGGAAAAACGTTCGTCAATGAAAGTCACCCGCAAGTGATCGAGATTTGGAACAACGTATTCATGCAATTTAATAGAAAGGCTGATGGTAGTCTTGAACCTCTTCCAGCGAAACACGTGGATACAGGAATGGGCTTCGAGCGTCTTTGTATGGTTCTTCAAGGTAAATTGTCAAACTACGATACCGACGTTTTCACTCCTACCATCTCTGCTATTGAGAAAATGAGTGGATTGAAATACGAACGCACAGATAGTAAGAAGGATATTGCAATGCGTGTTATTTCTGACCACGTTCGTGCTGTATCGTTCGCTATTGCTGATGGTCAATTGCCAGCTAGCGGTGGCGCTGGTTATGTTATCCGTCGTATTCTTCGTCGCGCAATCCGCTATGGATATAGCTTCCTTGGCTTGAAAGAATCTTTCATTTACAAATTAGTAGATGTATTGGCTTCTGAAATGGGCGATTTCTTCCCAGAAATCCGCGCATCTCGCGACCTCGTTGCACGCGTTATCAAAGAAGAAGAAGAAAGTTTCTTGCGCACCTTAGATAAAGGTATCGCACTTCTTGAAGATATTATTAAGAAAACGGAAGGCGAGGTAATAGAAGGTAAAGTCGTATTCGAACTTTACGATACATTCGGATTCCCTGTCGACCTCACTGCCCTGATCGCTGGTGAAGGCAAGAAGCGAATTGATGAACTTGGTTTCAATGAAGAATTGAACAAGCAAAAGGAAAGAAGTCGTGCCGCTACAAAATTGGAAACAGACGACTGGGTGGAGCTTGGAACAGGAGAGTCTCAATTCATCGGCTATGATCATCTCGAAGCCGATGTAAAGATTTTGAGATTCAGAAAAATCAAGTCAAAAGGAAAGGAACAATATCAAATCGTACTTAACACCACGCCTTTCTACGCTGAAAGTGGCGGACAAGTGGGTGATCAAGGTGTTTTGGTTTCTGCCAACGAACGTCTTGAAATCACAGATACTAAAAAGGAAAATAGCCTAATCGTTCACTTCACTGATACTCTTCCAGAGAATCCTGAAGCGTCATTTAGAGCAACTGTAGATCCAACGAAACGTGCACATAGCGTTGCTCACCACAGTGCGACTCACTTGTTGCACCAAGCATTGCGTGATGTTTTGGGAACTCACGTAGAGCAAAAAGGTTCGCTCGTAAGCCCAGACTATCTGCGTTTCGACTTTAGTCACTTCGCGAAGATGACGGATGAAGAAGTAGAGAAAGTAGAGAGTTTGGTAAATGAGCGCATTCGCAAACAATATGCGCTAGAAGAGAGCAGAGA
>Ga0315908_10004312_pt1 | contig 10263 bp, 2 predicted proteins | sample LakEriMetagenome_12_FD_203520 | JGI IMG/M metagenome (GOLD analysis project Ga0315908, IMG submission 203520) | Freshwater fungal communities from buoy surface, Lake Erie, Ohio, United States - Buoy 4 MA124 | ecosystem: Environmental > Aquatic > Freshwater > Lake > Lake biofilm | place: USA...
GTGGATGGGCATCCGTGCGCTTGAGCCAGCCGAGCAGGTCCTTCATGAGGCCGGGCACGCGGTCGGCGGGTGGGGCGAGGTGAACGATGCGTTTGCCTTGAGTGATGCCGACGCCGCGAGTGCGGAATTTTCCCGCTTCATCCACAAGGCCTTCCAGCATGAGCCGGTGGGCGGCGAGCAGGTCCTTCACGGCGGAAGGTTTCCACGAAGGCATGGCCTCATAGGCCGCGAAGGCGTTTTTTACTTCCTGAATTTCCCGCTGCGGACCGAGCACGCGCCTACCCGCAATGACCGAGGTCACTTGGTCGAGGGTCAGCGAGTTGTTCTCGATGGCGAGCGAGGCGTGGATGCTGCGGATGCGGTTTTCGCGGCGGAGTTTCGGCACGTTGCCGCTCCCAGCCAAGGCACCCAAACGTCCTACCTCACCGGCGATCTCCGCGACGAGCGAGAGAATGGCCGGGGTGATGGTGTAGGGCGGGGTATGGGACATGGGGTCAGTCGAGTTTAACCGAAATCTCGGTGACGTCATCGTGGAAGACTTGGTTGTGACGAGAGTGGGTGTCTGGTATGTGGCGCACCCGGGAACGCATCCGGAAACGCTCCTGGGAACGCCGAGCCCCAGCTCGGCGCGAAAGGCCCTTAATGGGCAATTCGCAGACACCCACCGACTCGTCGGCGAGTTTCTCCAACGTCAGTGGGTATCTGGTATGTTCCGTAAGCCTTCTCGGTTCTCTCGATGAGTGGGTGTCCACGATTTTCTTCATGTCGACTTGCTCACCGGAGAACTCATGGACGGATGATCTCGATTTCAGCAAGGCTATAGCTGGTGCTTCTGCCTCCGCCTTCGTTTTGGGTGAGGATGCCTCGCTTGATCAAAGATTGAATGTCCCGCAGAGCGGTGTCTTCGGAGCACTTGGCGATCTTTCCATATTTGGAAGTGGTGAGCTTTCCTTCAAAACCGTCGATGAGGCGGTTCAAAATCTTGCGCTGCCGCTCGTTGACCGGTTCGCGGTTGATCTGGTCCCAACGCTTTGCCTTGAGCAGCACGCCGGACAGCGTTTGCTCCGCTGCCTCAATGGCACGCCCAAGGCATTGCAAAAACCATTCGAGCCAGAGGGTGATGTCCAGGCTGCCGCGCTGACCACGTTCAAGCTGCAGGTAGTAGTCCTTTCGCTCCGATTCGATTTGGGCAGACATGCTGTAGAAGCGTTCGCTCGTGCTGTCGGCCCGTGCCAACTCCAAATCGGCGATGGCCCTGCCAATGCGACCGTTTCCGTCTTCAAACGGGTGGATCGTGACGAAATGAAAGTGGGCGATGCCGGCTTTCAAAACCGGGTCAACGTTGCCGTCCGTGTTGAGCCACTTCAGAAAGGCAGCCATCTCGGCTTCCAGTCTCGCGGCTTCTGGTGCCTCGAAATGCACGCTCTCCCTCCCGATCGGCCCCGAGACGACCTGCATGGCTCCCGCCTCCACAGGCCGCCATGCACCCACGGTGATGCGGCGCATGCCACTTCTGCCGGTCGGAAACAGCAAGGCATGCCAGCCAAACAGCCGTTCCGCCGTCACCGGATCGGCGTAATGCTGGGTGGCATCCAGCATCATTTCCACGATGCCCTCCACATCCCGGCTGGCCGGGCCGATACTAGCGACATCCAGACCGAGTTGGCGGGCAATGGACGATCTCACCTGCTCAACGTCCAGAACCTCGCCTTCAATCGCGCTGGATTTGACGACATCGGCTGTCAAAGCGCTGAGGCTGGCCTCGCTTCGCAAGGAGAAGCCCAGTCCTTCCATCCTGCCAATCAGCCGTCCTTGACGATGGCGAACCTTCGCAAGCAAAGGGGTTAGCCTCGCTGCGTCCCAAACCAGCTCAGGCCAGCCAGAATGTTCGTGAATGTAGTTCATTATCGCCGCGTTTATTGCGGGGATTAAGGCAGTCATTTCCCGCAATGCAAGCTTTCTCCGCAGACTTGCGGAGAATATGCGCTCGAATCACCGCGTCCAATCACAGACACCCACTGCCTCGTCGGCGAGTTCTTCGGCGTCAGTGGGTGTTTGGTATGTGGCGGTCGCTGGGAACGCTGAGCCCCAGCTCGGCGCGAAAGGCCCTTAATGGGCAAATGGCAGACGTCTGCTGACTCGTCGGCGAGTTCTGCGGTGTCAGTGGGTGTCTGGTATGTTGCGGTCGGTTATGTGAGGAGTGGGCGGAAGCGGGTGGTCTGGTGCTGAATTTGGGGAGTTTGTGAAAATTTTATGGAGGCGCCGAGCTGGGGCTCAGCGTTCCCGGGGGAGGCGGCGACTTTTTTTTGACTTTTATCGATGAGGATATATTACAGTCACTTGGCATGAAGTAGAAAAAGTTCACCGCGGGCATGAAATCGTTATCCTCCACAATTTTTCCCTTCGATAGGCCTCCCTTGAGCTGGTGTCATATCGGGCGTCTGCGAAGCCAAGAAATCAGTCGTCCAGCTGGGCTGCCGACACCTTTGAAGCCGTCCATCGTGCCCTTTCGTGCGCGGTTCGACGCACGTGGGTCGAAGAAAATCCCAATCGACCGGCTGGCGGTCATGAAATTGATCCTGTCGCCATGAGGCCGTGGCAGCGGCAGCGCTGATGTCACTTTGCGAACAAAGTCTTATTTTTCATTATTTATATAAATACAATCAAACTATGAAGGTCATACGTACTATTCGTTGGCTGGGCCTCTGTCTGCTTCTCGGAGGCAGTGGTCATGCTGTTACCTTGAGCGTGCTGCCGGGAACCTCCATTCAGGCTAAAATCGACCTTGCGCAGCTAGGAGACATCGTGGCCATCTTTGGCGGGACCTACAATTTAAGCGAGCAACCCTGTGCGGTGGCGCTGGAGAGGAGGCTCTCCACTTTTGCTGCGGGAGGCTTTGCGTTCCAATCCCGTTGGCTGCCAAGCCGGTCAGAGTGTTTTTGTACAAGCGAAATAGGCGTTTGTGTTCGCACGAGCAAAATCATCAGACAAACCAAGGCCATTTGTAGTTGATCCTGTAAAAGGATGAAAACGGCGAATGACGTAAGGGTTACGGACGCAATATTAATAATAAGTCACATCAATATATGAGAATCAGCCGTCCGCAGTCCTGTGGGATAATCTCACTAGTTCTGAGCACTATTCTTTTAGTGGTTGCATCCGGCCTCCTAAGTGCAGAACAGTCTGGTCTCTTCACTTACCGTATTCTCGCTGATGATACAATCGAGATATCTAACTATCCTTCAACGGCTAGTGGACCAGTATCGATTCCGCACCAGATTGAAGGAAAGCAAGTAGTGGCTATTGGGGATTTTGCTTTCTACAAATGCGCGCAAATAACGAGCGTCGATATTCCTCCGTGTTTGGACCGTATTGGATTTGGTGCGTTTCGAGAGTGTTCTCAGCTACAAGATTTAAGGATACCCAACAGCGTTCGTCACATTGAGGGCCAAGCTTTTGCTTTATGTTTTGCGTTAAGCGGGGAAATAGTCCTTCCATCTAGCCTAACAACAATATCGCGGGAAGTGTTTTTAGACTGCTACAACGTTACCAATATATTTATCCCCAGCACAATAACCTTTATTGGATATCAAGCCTTCAGAGGATGCAGGAGTATAAGTGACATGGTGATTCCACCGGGAGTAACATCGATCGGATTACGGGCATTTTACGATTGTTTGAATTTATCGCGGCTCTCGTTCCTGGGCCACGCCCCAAGCATACAAGCGGACGCGTTCGCCGGTAGTTCAGCAGTTTTTCAGATTCGGTACTTTGAAGAGAATAGCGGATTTACGACACCAACGTGGCAGGGTTGGCCGGCGATAGCCATCTCGCGTGACATCGAGATTGTTGCTCGAACGAGTATTGTTAAGCCGACCGACACAATTAAATGGGATTCCACCGCAGTTGGAATGAGCAATGATTTGCTTTTTACCATACGGAATATTGGTAGCAAGACACTTGGAGGAGTAAAATTGGAAACAATAGGAGGCGATGCGAGTGAGTTTTCTATTTTCGTAAACTCTGTGGAAACCATCCCCCCAGATACAATAACATCTTTCGTCGTACGCTTTGCGCCAGTCGCACGCGGTTGTCGATCCACAAGGCTGCGGATTAGTATTGATGGATCGAATGAATCTCCTATTGATTTTGCATTTAATGCCGATGCAGTGCCTTCATCAAGCCTAGAGGGTAATACGACTAGCTGTTGCCCCGGCACAGTGAAACCACCAGTTGAGCCGAACTTCTTGTATGTCTTAGCGGATGAAGGAGCTATAATTACAGGCTTTCCAGTTGAATTTGTTGGCCCGATTACAATTCCTCATTTTATTAATGGAAGACCCGTGGTTGCGATTGGTTCCTCCGCATTTGCGGGTTGCTCCGAGATAACTGGTATGATTGATATACCACCAAGCGTGAAAACCATTGGTGCATCAGCATTCTCTGGATGCATTCGAATAACAGGAATAAACATACCAGATTCTGTCAAAACAATAGACAGCTTTGCATTTGCGTACTGTTTTCAGCTTAGAGGAAGAATTTTACTTCCAATCGGATTAACATCAATTTCCAATAATTTATTCTATCAATGCCAAGATATTGAGAGCGTATTTATACCATCGACAGTAACTTCAATTGGAATGGGTGCTTTTAGGGAGTGTTCTCAGCTACAACATTTAAAGATACCCAGCAGCGTTCGTCACATTGGCGACCAAGCATTTGCTTTTTGTTTTGCGCTGAGCGGGGAAATAATCCTTCCATCTAGCCTAACAACAATATCGAGGGAAGTGTTTTTAGATTGCTACAATGTCACGAATATATTTATCCCCAGCACAATAACATTTATTGGAGCAGAGGCTTTTAGAGGATGTAGGAGTATAACCGATATGGTGATTCCGCCGGGAGTAACATGGATCGGATTACGTGCATTTTATAGTTGTTGGAATTTATCGCGATTGTCCTTCTTGGGGCCGGCCCCAAGCATACAAGCGGACGCGTTCGCGGGTAATTCAGCAGTTTTTCAAATTCGGTACTTTCAAGAAAATAGCGGATTTTCGACTCCAATATGGCAGGGTTGGCCGGCGATAGGCATCTCGCGTGACATAGAAATTGTTGCTCGCACGAGTGTTGTGACGCCGACCGACACGATTAAATGGGAATCAACCACAGTTGGAATGAGCCAGGATCTACTTTTTACCATACGGAATATCGGTAACAAGACACTCGGAGGGGTTAAGTTGGAAACAATAGGAGGCGATGCTAGTGAGTTTTCCATCTTCCTAAACTCCGTGGCAACCATTCCTCCGGATACAATGACGTCTTTTGTTGTGCGCTTTGCTCCAGTCGCACACGGTTGTCGGTCCACAAGACTGCGAATTAGTATTGATGGATCCAATGAATCTCCTATTGATTTTGCATTAAGCGCGGACGCGGTCTCTGCATCGGGCTTCGAGGTTTACACGGAGGGTTGTTGTCCTAACATCATAAGTCCACCAGTTGAGCCGAAGTTCTCGTATGTACTATCGGATGAGGGGGCTATAATTACAGATTTTCCTATTGATTTCGTTGGGCCAATTACAATTCCTAATTTTATTGATGGCAAACCCGTGGTTGCGATTGGTCACTCCGCATTCGCTGGCTGCTCGGAGATAACGGGTACGATCAATATACCACCAAGCGTCACAAGAATTGGGGCATCAGCATTCCAAGGATGCATTAGAATTACGGGATTAAACATACCAGATTCTGTAGCAACAATTGATGGTTCTGCATTTGCGCAATGTTTTCAGCTCCGCGGAGAAATATTGCTCCCACTCAGTCTGACATCGATTTCCGATTCCTTATTCTTTCAATGCCAAGATATTACAAGAGTGTTCATACCGTCAAAAGTAAAATCAATCGGCGCGGCTGCATTTCGAGAGTGTCTGAAGCTAGTGGATGTCAATATTCCATTAAGTGTCACGTCGATTGAAATCCAAGCATTTGCAATATGTACATCATTGGCAGGTGATATGCGTCTTCCTCCTGGACTGATCACGCTTGGTGTAGAAGCATTTATAGATTGTTCTAGCTTAAATAGTGTATATTTGCCAAACACTATCAGCGAAATTAGCTATCAGCTATTCAGGGGTTGCAGTAGTCTTAGCCAGGTTTACATACCTCGGACGGTAACAACAATTGGATTGAGAGCATTCTATGCGTGTGCGGGTTTACACTCTATTATATTTGATGGAAATGCGCCGGAAATTAGAGAAGATGCATTTATAGGAGTGCAGAATGATTTTAAATTTTACTATTTAAATAGCAGGCAAGGTTTTTCATCGCCGATATGGAATGGATATCCTTCAGTGTTGATATCGCACGACATTGAAGTGACAAAGAATGGTAGTATATTGGCGGTTAATGACGCTTTGGAATTTGGGCTAGTAGGGGTTGGGAATAGCGCGATTCGCTCCTTTAATGTCCGTAATCGCGGTAACATAGCCCTAGGGGACCTGCTCATCAGTTTGACTGGGGCTGCGGTATCCGACTACACGATCTCCGTGCCGCCTTCCGCTGTCCTTGGTGCAGGGGAGTCGACCTCTTTCAGTATTCAATTTAAGCCCATCGCTGCTGGAACAAGTTCAGCAATGATTATATTGAGCAGTAACGACCCGGATGAAACTCCTTTGAAGTTCTTTATTGATGGCACGGGCGTGCCTCAACATACAGTAGAACTGAGTGAGACCAGCAATGGCAGCATTTCTGGCCTGGCCGCTGGTGGAAAATACCTCACGGGAACGACCGCCACGCTGACGGCGGTGCCGGCTGCGGGGTACGTTTTTACTGGTTGGACAGGCGGTGCGAGCGGCACGACCAACCCGCTGGTGGTGACGGTGGAAGCTGATGCCACGATTGGCGCGACGTTTGTGCAGCAATACACAGTGGGGCTGAGCGAGGTTACCAACGGTAGTATTGTCGGCTATGCATCTGGCGGAAAATATCTCACGGGAACAACCGCCACGCTGATTGCTGTACCGGCCGCAGGGTACGTCTTTACCGGTTGGACGGGCTCTGCCTCGGGCACGACCAACCCGCTGGTGGTGACGGTGGAGTCGGATGCCACGATTGGTGCGACGTTTGTACGGCAATACACAGTGACGCTGAGTGCAACCACCAACGGGAGTATCACGGGCCTGGCGACCGGCGGAAAATATCTCACCGGAACGACGGCCACGCTGACGGCGGAACCGGCTGCGGGGTACGTCTTTACTGGCTGGACGGGATCTGCCTCGGGCACGACCAACCCGCTAGCGGTGACGGTGGAGGCAGATGCTACGATTGGTGCGACGTTTGTACGCCAATACACAGTGACGCTGAGTGCGGCCACGAACGGCAGCATTACGGGTCTGGCGACTGGCGGAAAATATCTCACCGGAACGACAGCGACACTAACGGCGGTACCGGCCGCGGGGTACGTTTTCACCGGATGGACGGGCGGGGCGAGCGGCACGACCAACCCGCTGGCGGTGACGGTGGAGGCGGATACCACGATTGGCGCGACGTTTGTGCGGCAATACACGGTCACGCTGAGTGCGGCCACGAACGGTAGTATCACGGGCTTAGCGACCGGTGGAAAATACCTGACGGGCACGACGGCCACGCTGATCGCGGTGCCGGCTGCGGGGTACGTTTTCACCGGCTGGACGGGTGGTGCCTCCGGCACGACCAATCCTCTAGCGGTGACGGTGGCAGCAGATGCCACGATTGGTGCGACGTTTGTGCGGCAATACACAGTGACGCTGAGTGCGGTGACGAACGGCAGAATTACGGGCCTGACGACCGGTGGAAAATACCTGACGGGAACGACAGCCACGCTGACGGCGGTTCCGGCCGCGGGGTACGTCTTCACTGGCTGGACGGGCGGGGCGAGCGGCACGGCCAACCCGCTGGCGGTACCGGTGGAGGCGGATGCCACGATTGGCGCGACGTTTGTGCGACAGTACACAGTGACGCTGAGTGCTGTCACGAACGGTAGTATTACGGGCCTAGCGGCCGGCGGAAAATATCTGACGGGAACGACGGCGACTCTGACGGCCGAGCCGGCTCCGGGGTACGTTTTCACCGGCTGGACAGGATCTGCTTCTGGAACGATCAATCCGCTCAGTGTCGGTATCAATGCGGACAAAACGATTGGAGCGATTTTTACTCGTGAGTATGGGCTGACGCTGTCTGAATCTACCAACGGCAGCATCACGGGCCTGGCGGCCGGTGGAAAATATCTGACGGGAGCCACGGCGACGCTGACGGCGGTGCCTGCGACCGGTTATGGATTCAGTGGCTGGACCGGAGCGGCCAGTGGGACGCAGAATCCTCTGCCAATCACCATGAACGCCGATAAGACGGTTGGTGCGACGTTTGTGCGGCAATACACAGTGACACTGAGCGAGGCCACCAATGGCAGTATTACGGGCCTGGCGGCTGGCGGAAAATATCTGACGGGAACGACGGCCACGCTGACGGCGGTACCGGCTACGGGGTACGTCTTTACCGGTTGGACGGGCGGGGCGAGCGGCACGACCAACCCGCTGGCGGTGACGGTGGAAGCAGATGCCACGATTGGCGCGACGTTTGTGCGTCAATACACAGTGACGCTGAGCGCCGCGACCAACGGGAGTATTACCGGTTTGGCGATTGGCGGAAAATACCTCACCGGAACGACGGCGACACTGACGGCGGTACCGGCCGCGGGGTATGCCTTTACCGGATGGACGGGTGGGGCGAGCGGAACGACCAACCCTCTTGCGGTGACGGTGGGGGCGGACGCCACGATTGGTGCGACGTTTGTGCGCCAATACACAGTGACGCTGAGCGCGGTCACTAACGGGAGTATTACGGGGCTGGCGGCTGGTGGAAAATATCTCACCGGCACGACAGCCACGCTGACGGCTGTACCGGCCGCAGGGTACGTCTTTACCGGATGGACGGGCGGGGCGAGCGGCACGACCAATCCACTGGCGGTGACGGTGGAGGCGGATACCACGATTGGCGCGACGTTTGTGCGGCAATACACAGTGACGCTGAGCGCGGCCACGAACGGCAGTATTACGGGCCTGGCGGCCGGCGGAAAATATCTCACCGGCACGATAGCCACGCTGACGGCGGTGCCGGCTGCGGGGTATGCCTTTACTGGCTGGACGGGTACTGCCTCCGGCACGACCAACCCGCTGGTGGTGACGGTGGAAGCGGATGCTATGATTGGCGCGACGTTTGTGCGGCAATACACAGTGACGCTGAGTGCGGTGACGAACGGCAGTATTACGGGCCTGACTACCGGTGGAAAATACCTGACGGGCACGACAGCGACGCTGACGGCCGAGGCGGCTGCGGGGTACGTCTTTACGGGTTGGACGGGCGGGGCGAGCGGTACGACCAACCCGCTAGCGGTGACGGTAGAGGCGGATGCCACGATTGGTGCGACATTTGTGCGCCAATACACAGTGACACTGAGTGCGGCCACGAACGGCAGTATTACGGGTCTAGCGGCCGGCGGAAAATATCTCACCGGAACGACAGCGACGCTAACGGCTGAGCCGGCCGCGGGGTACGTCTTTACCGGCTGGACGGGTTCTGCCTCCGGCACGACCAATCCGCTGGCGGTGACGGTGGAGTCGAATGCCACGATTGGAGCGACGTTTGTGCGGCAATACACAGTGACGCTGAGTGCGACCACCAACGGGGGCATCACGGGTTTGGCGGCTGGTGGAAAATATCTGACGGGTATGACGGCCACGCTGACGGCTGAGCCGGCTGCGGGGTACGCCTTTACTGGCTGGACGGGCTCTGCTTCCGGCACGACCAACCCACTGTCGAAGACGGTGGAGTCGGATGCCACGATTGGTGCGACGTTTGTACGCCAATACACAGTGAGGTTGAGTCCGGCCACCAACGGCAGGATCACGGGCCTAGCGAGCGGTGGAAAATACCTGACGGGAACGACAGCGACGCTAACGGCGGAGCCGGCTGTGGGGTACGTCTTTACTGGTTGGACGGGATCTGCCTCCGGCACGAGCAACCCTCTAGCGGTGACGGTGGAGGCTGATGCGACGATTGGTGCGACGTTCGCGCGTCAGTACACGGTGACGCTGAGTGCGGTGACCAACGGCAGTATTACGGGTTTGGCTGCTGGTGGAAAATACCTGACGGGCACGACGGCCACGCTGACGGCAGTGCCGGCGGCGGGGTATGTCTTTACCGGTTGGACGGCCGGGGCGAGCGGAACAA
>Ga0315908_10004313_pt1 | contig 10262 bp, 8 predicted proteins | sample LakEriMetagenome_12_FD_203520 | JGI IMG/M metagenome (GOLD analysis project Ga0315908, IMG submission 203520) | Freshwater fungal communities from buoy surface, Lake Erie, Ohio, United States - Buoy 4 MA124 | ecosystem: Environmental > Aquatic > Freshwater > Lake > Lake biofilm | place: USA...
GTATAAAGGCCAAGGGATCTATGGCCAATTGGTCCATGCGTGTTTTATCACCGAGAATACTTCCTTTGCTTATTGGGCTCGTAGGATCAATGGCCAGCACAGCTACTTTTTTTCCTAAACCAGTCAGGTACTTTCCAAAAGATTCGATAAAGGTGCTTTTACCTACTCCTGGAACGCCGGTAATGCCTATGCGCAAGGAGCGGTTCGAATGAGGTAAACAACCTTGGATAATCGCATTGGCAAGTGCTTTATGCTTTGGTGCCGTACTTTCTACCAAAGTGATGGCTTGTGAGAGTAAAGATCGATCACCTGCTAATAGGCCTGCCACATATTGATCAGCTGTTTTTAACTGACTGCGCTGACGAATGTGATCCACCGCTAAATGAAGGGCTTTATCATGTGCCGAGTCGCTCATACGATAGGAATTAGGGTAAAGCACTTCTACTGAAGTCAAATGTGATTCGAGCTACTTTGCCTTGTTGCGGGCCCTCAATATATACCTGCATGGTGTTGTCGCTTTGAAGCACATACACAATTTTTTGCGGGAAATCATGCTGTGGATTGCTGAATTCTACCTTGCTAGCACTTTGAGAGGTGAGTCGAAAATAAACTTCTTTTTGCTCATTTTGCGAGGGCACCTGGGCGATGTAGTTCCACACCCCATTTATTTTTTTTAGGGCTAAAAACTCAATGAATGTGGTGTCGCCTTGCTCGAGTACAAAGCCTTTACCTACGAGCGAAGAATCGCTTTCACTGTTCCATTGCTCTATTTGATGCGATTTTGGATCGGTATATTCCCAGCGGCCAATGAGCTTAGAAAAATCAAATTCATTGGGGTTTTTGGTTTGGCACGAGACCAAAGCCAAAAAAACAATGACTATTTTCCAGTAGTGTGACTGCATGGGTAGATACTGCTTCGGCTAATATAGGCATCAAATCCATCCCAATCCTAAACCTATTCCAAAAGCAATTAAGCTGTAGGTTACGATTTTATTGACGGTAGAAAGTTCGGTCTTTTTGACCCATTTATTGCCCAAAGTGGCTCCTGTGGCTGCAAAGAGGGTTGCGAAAAGGATCAATGGCCAATTGAGTTGCTCCGTTCCGGTTTGGAAGAGGGTGATGTAAACGCTTATTCGGGTAATGTCCACGATGGTGGCTATCACCGCCCGCGTGCCGAGCATGGCTTCTTTGGTAAGTCCTGCTTTTGTTAAAAACGCGCTGCGCAATGCTCCTTGGTGCCCACTCAAACCACCGAAAAATCCGCTGATCAGTCCTCCAATGTTGATCCACTGTGGGGGAAAAATACCTTTTTGAAAGGATGGATTGAGCTCCAAAAGGGTAAAACAAATGATTAGAATACCGATGAGCAGGTTTATTTCAGTGACTTCAAAATGATGATCTCCTAAATGATAGGCGTACACCACCCCGTGCACATCGATCTGCGTGAGTAGCAAAGCACCTAACAGAGATCCTAAAAATGACAATCCTCCAAAGGTGATGACTAGTTTTTTATCGGCATGTTTACCTACTAGAAACAACTTATAAAAATTGTTGAGCAGGTGTACTACGGCTGAACAGGCCACTGCTACTGGTGGAGGAAAAAAGAGCAGAAAGGCAGGAAGCAAAATAGTACCTAAGCCAAAACCCGAAAAAAAACTCAGTGTGGCGCCTAACAAAGCTGCTAGTGCAATAGCAATGTACATCATGATCCAAAGTTAAAACTGGAAGTAGATGAATGGATGTAAATCTGCCGATAAGATTTGGTAAACAAAAACAATGGTAATGAAACAAATCAAAACGATGACGGGAATAGGCAGATGCGAGAAAAAGGTTCGGTACCGCTCTTTGAAAGAACCGGGCAACCAATGAATGATCATTCCGATTACGATAACTGCAAACACTTGCCAATAACCGGCAATTACTTGAGGCGCGAGGGTCCAGTCCATGTGTAAGAATATGCGCTCAAGCATCAAGGTGGCCGATAAAAATTCGCTTTTGATGTCATGAGTGCCTTCCATGTTGGTCCAGCTGGTATTGCTGCCGGCTCTGAACCAAACGCGCGTAAAGGTGATGAATGTGAAGGTGAGAAAAATGGCCCACGCCCGGAAATACCATTTAGACTTGTCTTTCCATGGGCTTATGCGGTTCCATAATTTGTAGAACACCAATCCGAAGCCATTGAGCCCTCCCCAAATGATAAAATTCCAACTGGCGCCATGCCAAAAGCCTCCGAGCAACATGGTGATCATCAAGTTTAGATTGGTGGTGAGCCAGTTGCCAAAACGTTTAATGAACCAAGCTATGGTAACCAATACCGCTATAATGCCGGCCGCAATCACGAGTAACATCCATGATTGAGCAAGCAAGGCGAAAATGCCCAACAGCAGCGCGAATACAATATAAGAACCGATACTTCCGCCTTTATTACCGCCAAGTGGTATGTACAGATAGTCGCGAAGCCAATTGGAAAGCGACATGTGCCATCGCCTCCAAAAGTCGGAGACAGAGGTGGCTTTGTACGGCGAGTCGAAGTTTTTAGTGAGGTGAAAACCCATGAGCAAGGCTACGCCAATGGCCATGTCGGTGTAACCAGAAAAGTCGGCATATACTTGAAGGGAATAGCCATAAATGGCCATCAGGTTTTCAAACCCTGTGTAAGAATCGGGTTTGGTAAATACACGGTCAATAAAATTGACGGCGATATAATCGGATAAAAAAATCTTTTTTACCAAACCATTCAGTATCCAAAAGATGGCTAATCCCCATTCGGCTCGAGATAACTTGTACTCTTTATAGAGCTGTGGTATAAGGTCGGTAGCGCGCACAATAGGACCCGCCACCAACTGTGGGAAGAAGGTGACAAAAAACGCGAAGTCTGTAAAGTACTTCACGGGTTCCAATTGCTTTCGGTACACTTCTACCGTGTAGCTAATGCTTTGAAAGGTGAAAAATGAAATACCGATGGGAAGGATGATTTTATCGACTTCGAAATGTGTGCCGAAAAAGCCATTACCCCAATGTCCCAAGTAATTGAATACGTGGTGGTGGGTATTGAATAAGGTGTTGTACGAATCAGTAAAGAAATAGGCGTACTTGAAATAAAAGAGGACACCTAAGTTCATCACTACGCTGGTAGTGAGCCATAGTTTTCTTTTTCGCGGATCAACGGATCGATTAATAGCCCCGCCAACGAGATAATCCCAAATTGCCGTGAAGAGCAACAGTAAGAAAAAGAAGCCAGTCGTTTTATAGTAAAAAAACAGCGAGGCGATAAATAAAAAACTGTGACGCACCAATCGCTTTTTGTAAACGAAGCCATCTACAAGTAATACAATGGCGAAAAACACCCAGAAGCTCAGCGAAGTGAATATAAAGGGCGCTTTCGGATTGAATACAAAAAAGTCGTAGAGCTGTTGGGCGAACAAGGCTAATTATTTAGTGGGAGCTAAAATCAGTGGTTTCGAGGGGTGTTCGGCACACGAAGTAAAATGACTTTTGAAAAGGATGCTAACATCATTCGTTTTTGCGACGACGCTTGGGCTCCTCTTTTTTCTCTTCCAGTACAGAACGATCTACGAGCTTAATTCCAAAACGGGTAAGTGCAATTTTCTCTTGCTTGTACAGCACACCAACCGCCTTTTTGAATGTTTTTTTCGACATGCGCAGTCGAAGTTTGATCTCTTCTGGATCGCTATCATCTGTCAATCGAAGGTAACCATTGTTGTTTTCTAAAAACTCCATGAGTCGGTTCGTGGCATCATCGATGAGTTCCACACCTTCTTTTTGCATGCTCACCGTAATCTCGTTGTTTTCGATTTTGCGGATATAGCCTTTGAAATGTTCTCCTTCACGCACCGTGCGGAGCATTTCAGTGCGGAAGATGATGCCGTGGTGAATACCATTAACCACCACTCGGTGTCCAATTTCAAGACGCTCTGCAGCGATCAGCTCTACTTCATCGCCGCGTTTATAGGGCAAATCAATATTGCGTAAATGAGAAACAATGCGCGTGCTTGCGAACAATCGCCTGTTTTGAGGATCATCTTTGAGAATAACTAAGGCCATACGGCCCTCTTCGAGCAAGGCTCTTTGCTCACGTTTGGGGATCAAAATATCACGGCGAATACCAATATTGATAAAGCCTCCTAGATCATTTACATTGAGAATTCGAAAGCTTCCAATTTGGTTGAGTTCCAATAATGGTACTCGGGTGGTGGCCTCAAAATCACGGTTTTCATTATAAAAAACATACACCTTACGGAGTTCTCCTACTTCACATCTTCCGGCTTCTTTACGTGATAAAAGCGCCTTGTCGCGCTCGTTGCCTAACCATACACCTTCGGCAGTGATTTCAAATACAGGTAATTCCTGTGTTATGCCGGCTTGAATTCTCATGTTCATACTATTGGTTGCAAAGGTACGACATTGTGATAAATGTAAGCCCCCTGAAATGGTTGGGAATCTTGAAAATACAAGCATTTGCGATTTCTATCCTAGAAAAAGACACGATTAATTATACATTTGAGAACCTTAATTAACAGCATGAAAACTTCTCTACGTTTTTTATCATTAGCCCTTTTTACTGTTCTATCAAATCAAGCCTTTGCGCAATGCAGCGGTGGACAGATAGCAGTGTCGATGAATGTGTACACCGATCCTTGGCCGTATGAAACTTACTGGGAATTAGCTCCTGCGGGTGTTGGTTGTGGTAACGGCTCTATTGATAGCGGCGCCAACTCGAATGTGGGATGCGCTGGAGTAACCTCGGGTAATAGTGCTGATGGTTATGCCGAAAATACCTTATACATAGAAGGTGATTACTGCATGACACCCGGAGATATGATCGATTTGTTTTTTGTAGATACTTATGGCGACGGCGGTTTGGTATTTGAAATTTACGAGGATGGAGGTCTTACTCATGTGTATACGGGCAGCGGCTTCGGTAATACATGGACCTTCGAAGTAGGGAACAGTAATTTACCCGCCTTCGATTCGCCTTGTGGCGCCCTCAATTTGCCAATGGATGGTAGCTCTGTAACAGTCAATAACGAAACGGCGGTGGCTGGTTACAACGAACTTTCTCCTGGCGGAGGTGATTGCTCTGTTTATGGTTACTGGTGTGAAGGCAACTCGACCAATAGCGTATGGCTAACCTTCACTGCGCCTGATGGCATGGGCAATTATGAAATTACGACTTGCGATCCACTCAATTTTGTGGACACCCAAATAGCTCTTTGGAAAGGCAGCGATTGCCAAAACATGAGCGCCTTCGAACTGGTGAGTGCTAATGACGATATGTTTGGTGGATGTTCGTTTAACACGGGATACGCTTCATTGATCTACACGGGATGCCTTGAAGCAGGCGCCACTTATTACTTGCAGGTAGATGGTTGGGAAGGAGCCGTAGGAGATATTGCCGTTTCGATGTCACCCGTGAATGTAAGTTCGAGCCTCGATGCGCAGGTGTTTGACACACCCTGCCCGCTAGACAAAACATCTACACCAAATGGTCACATTCGTCCATTTGTATTGGGTTCAAGTGCCGATTTCTCGTGCGTTTGGACTGGTCCTAATGGATACACCTCAACAGAAAATGAAATTTTGGGTCTAGAGCTAGGTACTTATCAATTGACTTTGACAACCACTTGCGGAGAAACCTTCACAGGCACCTACACAGTAGGCGAACCAGAGCAATGGCAGGTGGACTCTTCTGTCAATTTTCCGGACTGTGTGAATTCAACGAACGGTTCAGTAAACGTTTCAGTAGAGGGTGCTACGCCAGATTACACCTACACTTGGGGCGGTCCAGCCGGATTTGCTGCCGCTTCGCAAGATGTCAATGGGCTTCAAGCAGGTTTGTATCTCCTTACCATTACAGATGCCAGAGGGTGCACTTTCCAAAATGAGTTTTCACTTCAACCCTTGGATGATTTGCAATTGGATTTAGGAAACGATACTGTTGTTTGCAGAAACGTTGTTTTCCCAGTGCAAGCTCCAGAAGGCTATAACTACCTCTGGCAAGATGAAAGCACCAATTCCTATTTTGTTATTGATGCGCAATCATGGGGATTGGGCACCCATTACCTCATCCTCACCATGTCAACAGACGATGGCTGTGTTGAAACAGATGTTTACGGATTTGTAGTAGATGATTGCGTAGGGGTGGAAGAAGTAGAATGGAATGCAGGAAGTGTTTATCCAAATCCATCTTCGGGATCATTTACCATTGAATGGCCATCTCGCAGTAAAGCGCAAATAAAGCTTTTCGATAACTCTGGAAAGCTAGTTTTTGTGCAAGCAACGAATGAAGAAAGTACGCGCATGACAGTGGACACGCAATTACCAAGCGGTTTTTACGTGATGAAAATCAGCACCGATGGCGGTGTTGCCCATAAAAATGTAGTGATTGAGTAAAAGCTGAATCAATCAGCTTTTACTCCTTTTAATAGTTCTATCGCAGCGTCTATTTCCTCGCGGCTAACATCGTGGTGCGTCACAAATCGGATTTTATCTGGCCCGAAAGCAAAACAGGCAATACCCACTTGCGCGAGTAATTCTACCATTTTAACCGCAGGCATACCATTGGCTAATTGAAAAATGACAATGTTGGTATCCACCGGAAGTACCTTGGCCACAAAAGTTTGCTGCTCTAAACATGCTTTGAGCAATTGGGCATGCAAGTGATCTTCTTTCAATCGCTCCACTTGATGCTGAAGGGCATACAAGCCAGCAGCTGCAGCGAAGCCCGCTTGACGCATTCCGCCGCCCATATTTTTTCTTCTTCGGTGAGCTCGTGAGATAAACGCTTTTGTTCCTAACAATAAACTGCCAATAGGCGCGCCCAAGCCTTTGCTCAAACAGATACTGATCGAATCAAACTGCGCCCCATATTCTTTGGGCGATATGCCCGTTTCGATTAGTGCATTAAACAATCGAGCACCATCACAGTGGAAAGCTAAGCCTTCTGATCGGCAAAATGCGGAAAGTCGCTTTATTTCTTCAAAATCCCATATTGCGCCGCCGCCTTTATTCATCGTGTCTTCTACAGCTACCATAGAGGTGTAGGGTAGGTGATCATCTTTGCGGCTATTGATATTTGCTTTTACATCTTCTAGGGTAAAAAGTCCTCGTTCTCCCGGAAGCAAACGCACGCTAGCACCGGAGTTTTGAGCAATACCTCCGCCTTCATACAAATAGATGTGTGCTAAGTGAGAACAAATCACCTCGTCTCCCGGACGTGTGTGCACGCTGATAGCAATTTGATTGGTTTGCGTTCCACTGGTGCAATACAGCGCGGCTTCCATTCCAAACAAGCTTGCAGCATAGTCCTGAAGAGCATTGATGGAAGGATCTTCTCCAAAAACATCGTCGCCAACTTCAGCATTAAACATCGCTTCGCGCATACCTAAGGTAGGTCGAGTAATGGTGTCACTGCGGAGATCTATTTTTTTCATGGGGCGAAAATTAATCTTTTTGATCCGTCGTTGCTATCTTTGATCAACCATGTTGCGCCTATTTTGCTTCTTTTTGCTCTTCGCACCTCTTTTAGGTACTTCTCAATCTCATTGGGTTTTCTTATCTGGCAAAGCTGGTGCACGTTTCAATCCTCTTGAATATTTCGATCAAAAAGCGATTGACCGTCGATTGAGAGAAGGGATTTCCCTTTCGGATAGTACCGACTTTCCTTTGTCAACAGCCTATGTGTCCATCATTACGGAAATGGTAGATAGTGTAAGTGGACATTCTCGCTGGTTAAATGCGCTGGCGGTAGAAGCCACGGATAGTCAAATGGAACGGGTGCGCCAATTACCCTTTGTAAGCGGTGTGGAAGCGATGCAAACGTTTGCTGTTTTTTCTTCTTTAGATTCAACTTTGTTAGATAAAGAGCAAAAAATGTTGCTCAAAAATCAAACAGAACACCTCGGCGCTTCGGTTCTCAAGGAACATGGACTCAATGGAAAAGGTGTGCGAATAGCTATTCTTGATGGCGGATTTCGCGACATGAAAGAAAATGAAGCATTCGAAAAAATAATAGCCAACAAGCAAGTAAAAGCGACATGGGATTTTGTGAAAAATAAATTATTTGTATTTAATTATTCTGATCACGGAACGCACGTGCTTAGTTGTGTGGCCGGCGATTTTGCGGGTATTCCCATGGGTTTGGCACCAGGTGCTGAATTTATATTGGCAAGGGTGGAGCAAACAGAAGATGCAAAAAAAGTAAGAGAACAAAACTGGGTAATGGCGCTCGAATGGGCCGATAAAAATGGTGCGGATATCGTCAACTCTTCGCTCGTTTACACTAGGCAATTGTATTTCCGTGATGATATGACCGGACGGGTTTCGGCCATATCCAAAGCCGCTAATATGGCCCTCGGAAAAGGGGTGCTGGTGGTGAATAGCGCAGGAAATGAAGGGTATTCGCCTTGGGAAATCATTGGTGCACCAGCTGATGCCGATTCCGTTTTGACCATCGGAGCCATTGATCCTTATTTAGGTTATCACGCTGATTTCAGTAGTTATGGACCAACAGCTGATAACCGAATGAAGCCTAATTTATGTGCATTTGGAACAACCCTAGTAGCGGATGGTGATGGAGTGATAACGGATTCGGGAACTTCTTTTGCGGCGCCGCTAGTGACGGGTTTCGCGGCGTGTATTCGTCAACTGCACCCGGAATACACCGCTCGCAAACTTTTCAATGAATTGCAATTAAGCGGTGATTTATATCCTTACTATGACTACGCGCATGGTTTTGGATTGCCACGCGTTGCCTATTTTTTTGACGCTACCCATAACGATACTATTCCTACCCTTCAAAGTGTTTGGAATGGAGATTTTCAAAGCGTCGAATTCAAGGAGATTGGGCAAAATAAAATGGACGAAAATGGGCATAAGTCGATCAATGACCGATCTAAGCTCGCCTTTTTGCATATTGAAAACGAGCAAGGACGCTTAGAGGAATACCGCGTTTTTTCACCCGAAAATGGAATCGCTGCAGCATTGGATTATGTAGATTGCTGGGATTGTATCATCAGGGTGTTTTATAAGAATTTTATTCTTGAAACAACGAAAAGAGAATTGACAAAAAGAAAGGAGGAAAGCCATGAATAAGCTGTCCTTTTTTACGCTGTTGATCTTTTTTTTTGGCGGCTCGTCACTGTATGCTCAAGAACTTTTACTGAATAAAAATGTCAACGCACAAACAGCTCGAAATGATGATGAACGCCAATACGGTTATAACGGAAAACACTTTGTAGAAGGTTTTTATAACTGGGGAATTGCCTATCCCATTGAGCAAAATGATAGCTTGGCCTTTAGGAAGAGCTTTTTGTTAGATCTTGGTATTCGATACCGCAGAAAGCTAGGAACGCATACGGCTATTGGCATAGAGTCGCGTGTGCAGCGAACTTCTTACCGTTTAAAGCAAAGCGCGGAGCAAAACATATTGGGTTTTGGGCAAAGCCACAAATCACAGAAATTGATTTTGAATACGATTCAAGTAGAGCCCTTCTTTCGAATTGGCTTCGGTTCGAAAGGAATGGTTTTCTCTCGCAGCATTGATATTGGTTTTGACCTTGCCTTCGTTTGGTATTCGCGCTTGATGACTAAAGATTTTGTAGACCCTCAATTGAACAATGGGGCTAAGAGAATAAAATATTCGGCCATTAATCCCGATTATATTAATTACTACCAGACAAGTATTACAGTGCGCTATGGCGTAAATGAAACCGCCTTTTGGGTGAAGTATCGCTTATCTGATTTGTTTGTGCCTTCCTCTTCTGTGTACAATGGAAAAAAATTGCCAGAGCTCAGTCCAGTGATCATGGGCTTTGAAATCAATACACTTAGGTTTAAACGCAAGAAAGAAGCGACTTCACAAACGCCTTAAAACGGATTGAAGAATTATTACGAAATACTAGAAGTCGCTCCTCACGCATCTCCGAATGATATTCGGAAATCCTTCCGTCGTTTAGTAAAGTTATATCACCCCGATCTCAACCCGAATCCTGACGCCAAATACCGCTTTATGGAAGTGCACGAAGCCTACGAGTTTTTGTGCAATCACCAACGCCGTCAAAGCTATGATCGCTCTCGCCAACAGGCTGATTTCATTTCGGAGACTGAAAAGGCACGCCGTCAGCAAGTGTACCGTCAATGGGTAGCACAACAGCAAGAACTCGCAGCAAAAAGAGCGGCTTATTATGCAACACGCGACTTTAAAACGTACCAAGAGTCCAACTGGTATCGCATTGCAAAAA
>Ga0315908_10004314_pt1 | contig 10261 bp, 11 predicted proteins | sample LakEriMetagenome_12_FD_203520 | JGI IMG/M metagenome (GOLD analysis project Ga0315908, IMG submission 203520) | Freshwater fungal communities from buoy surface, Lake Erie, Ohio, United States - Buoy 4 MA124 | ecosystem: Environmental > Aquatic > Freshwater > Lake > Lake biofilm | place: USA...
ATGGCGATGTTGCGAAGCTCCATCGGGAGGGGTCTCTTTCTTTGTCAGCTTTGGCGCGGGCCTTACAGGAGGCAGGGCAGAAAGGCCAGAGGAACCTTGTCTGGGCTGAAATCTGGAGGGTTAGGTGGTGCACAGCGCCTCAGGCCGTCAGCACACGACCTAAGAGAAGGGCGGCCAGCACTCCGAGCCAGACCGCGCCGCCCCGATTGACCAGCGGCTGTAACCGCCCCGCAAGCTGCGCCCCAAGCCAAAGCCATGCCAGGGACACGACAATCACCAGCCCGGCAAAGAGCCATAGGCCAGCCACAAGATCAGGCCCCGCCGGGATTAGGACCAAGCCAAAGACCAGCGCCTTGGGATTGAGAAGCGTCGTCACACCCACCTGCAGCGCCGTCACCCCCGCCGCGCCTTGGGCTTCGGCCTTTGTCGCATGCCGCCACATCCTGACTGCAAGCACAGCCACCCAAACAGCTGCAGCCAGCGTCAAGATTAGGCGCAGCCTGGGCGTCGCCTCCAGCCAATGCTGCCCCCAGATCGACAGCGGAACCACGGTTGCCATATAGGCGGCAAGTTCCACGAGCGGCAACATCAGCGGGCGGCGTACGCGCTGCGCGCCCGCAAGCGCCAAGAGCGTGTTGGTTGGGCCGGGGGTGGCCAGAAGGGCCAGAAGGGCGAAGGCAAGTTCGATCAAGGTCATGGGCCGCTTATGGCGAAAGGTGCGCCACCCTTCTGTGACATAGATCAACTGCATAGCAAAAGGGGCGCCGAGGTGTCCCGCGCGCCCCTGAGATAGGCTTTGTCCTGACCGATCAGTCGGCGCGGGTGATCCCGGCTTTGTAAAGCGCTCCAGCCAGCAGCCCCCCCACCAGCGGGGCGACGATAAAGACCCACAGCTGTGTCAGGGCTGATCCGCCCGAGAACAGCGCCGGGCCAATCGAGCGGGCCGGGTTGACCGAGACACCCGTGACATTGATGCCGACAAGGTGGATCGCGGCCAGCGTCAGGCCGATGGCCAACCCGGCAAAACCCAGCGCGGAACCACTGCCCGTTGCGCCAAGGATCACGGTGACAAAGAGGAAGGTCATGACGACCTCAAACACCAAGGCGGCGGTCAGCGAATACTCACCCAGATAGCCCGCGCCATAGCCGTTGGCCCCAAGGCCCCCGGTCCAGCCCGCGCTGCCCGAAGCGATCAGATACAGCACGCCCGCGCCAAGGATGGCGCCGATGATCTGCGCGATGGAATAGCGGATGGCGTCGCTGATCGTCATGCGGCCTGCCGCCACCATGCCAAAGGACACTGCCGGATTAAGATGCGCCCCCGAGATCGCGCCAAGCCCATAGGCCGCAGCCACGATCGCAAGGCCAAATGCCAGCGAGATGCCGGTAAAGCCGATGGCGCCACCGCCGATGACGGCTGCACCGCAGCCAAAGAAGACCAGAATAAAGGTGCCGATGACTTCGGTTGTCAGTTTCTTGGACATAGTCCCTCCTGTTACCATTCAAGCGGGTGGCCCCTGTGTTTGGCCTTGCCCGACGATCGCAGGCCAAGAACCCCGGACGCCGCGCTGCGGCCCAGCCGGTTGCCTTTGGCCTTGCGAAAGACTATCTTTTGCTTTGTCTGTCGTTAGGGGGAAATTCCGTTGCGCGATCTCAAGTTGCCCAATCAGCGCCACCCCGAGAAGGCGCATCGCCCCGATCAGGAGCAGCCGAAAAAGCCGTCGTGGATCCGCGTCAAGGCCCCCACATCCGAGGGCTACAAGCAAACGCGCGATATTCTAAAGTCGAAGAAACTGGTCACGGTCTGCGAAGAGGCGGGCTGCCCCAATGTCGGCGAATGCTGGAGCCAGGGCCACGCCACCATGATGATCATGGGCGAGATTTGCACGCGCGGCTGCACCTTTTGCAATGTCGCGACGGGCAAGCCGCAGGCGCTGGACGCGTTCGAGCCGGGCAAGGTGGCCCATGCGGTCAGCGAGCTGGGTCTGAAACATGTGGTCATCACTTCGGTGGACCGCGACGATCTTGACGATGGCGGGGCCGAACACTTCGCCCAGACCATCCGCGCCATCCGTCACCGCGCACCGGGCACCACGATTGAAATTCTGACGCCCGATTTCCTGAAATGCCCGCCCAGCGCCTTGGAAAAGGTGGTCGAGGCGCGGCCGGATGTGTTCAACCACAATCTTGAAACGGTGCCGGGCCTCTATCTCGAAGTGCGCCCCGGTGCGCGTTATTTCCACTCGCTGCGCCTGCTGCAAAAGGTCAAAGAGCTGGATCCGACGATGTTCACCAAATCGGGCATTATGGTGGGCTTGGGGGAAACCCGCGCGGGTGTCTTGCAGGTGATGGATGACATGCGCGCCGCGGATGTGGATTTCTTGACCATCGGACAGTACCTGCAACCAACTCCCAAGCATCACCGCATTGACCGGTTTGTGACCCCGGATGAGTTCAAAAGCTATGAAGAGGCTGCCTTTGGCAAAGGCTTCCTAATGGTGTCGGCGACGCCGCTGACGCGCTCAAGCTATCACGCGGGCGATGATTTCGCGCGGCTGCGTGCGGCGCGGCTGGAAAAGCTGGGGCGCGGGTAACGGGGTTTCGGCAAAACTGCGCCTAAGGGCTCGGTTGAACATCTGTCTCCCGATCTTCCGGCGCTTTCACTCAATCGCGGGCAGCGCCTTCAGATAGGCCACCACCGCGCGCACGTCCGCTTCGGGCAGCTTGGCCATATTGTCCACCACATGCGCCATATGGCCGCCGACGCTGTCATAGTCGGGCGTAAAGCCGGTGGTCAGATAGGTGTAGATCTCGCCCGCGCTCCAGTTCAGCTTGGCCGGCGTGATGTTGGGCACCCGGCCTTGCCTGTCGGGCGAAGGCGCGCCCGCCATCCAGCGGCCTTGATCCAGCCCGCCGAGCATCGAGCGCGGCGTGTGACATTCGGCACAATGCGCCAGCGCCTCAACAATGTAGCGCCCGCGCTCCACCTCGGGGCTGGTAACCGTGGCCATCTGCCAATCGCGGTTTTGAAACAACAGTTTCCAGCCGCCGATCAGGCGGCGGATGTTGAAGGGAAAGCCAACCTCATGCGGTTGCGAGGGTGTGGCGGCCGGCGGCAGGCTTTGCAGATAGGCCCAAAGATCGGTGACATCCTGCCCGGTCATCTTGCCATAGGCCGTGTAGGGCAGGGCGGGAAAGTAATGTTGGCCTTCTGGCGTGATCCCGTCGCGCAGGGCGGAGGCAAAGTGCTCCAGCGTCCAGCCACCGATGCCATGGGTCGGATCGGGCGAGATGTTGGGCGCAACAAAGGTGCCGAACGCGGAGAGAAACCGCATACCTCCCACCAGCACCAAAGCCTCTGCGCCCTTCGCCCCCGGCGCCATATGGCATGAGGCGCAGCCTGCGGCGGCAAAGACCAAAGCGCCGTGGGTGGCATCGGGGGTCAGCCCGTTTAGGTCGGCTTGAGGGGCGGGGCGGGGTTGGGTCGCCAAAAGAAAAATGGCGAAGCCCAAAAGCACGATGCCGGATGCCATCAATAGGGCGCGATGGGTCATTTAAAATCCTATGGCCAACCAAAATCTTCGGCGTTCTGGGGAATCATATACCACCCAGCGACAGAGTTAACCTGTTCTTTCTGTCGGGCCTGTCAGATCACAGCTTTGCGGGAAGGTTGACCGTCAAAGCCTCCGGCCAGCCCCAGATTATCTCAACGCCCCAAAACGCAAAGCACAGCGCCACCACCAGCGTAGCCCGCGCGGGCGAGGGCGCGTCACGCGCCCCCCTTGCCATACGCAAAAACCCTGAGGGTCATTCCGGTTCGGTAAAGCGCACCTTGCCAATGTAGGGCAGGTTGCGATTACGCTGCGCGAAATCAATGCCGTACCCCACGACAAACTCATCGGGGATTTCAAAGCCCGTCCAAGTTGCCTTGATGTCCACCTCCCGGCGCGAGGGCTTGTCCAAGAGCGCGCACACTTCTAACCGGCGCGGCTCGCGGCTGAGAAGCAGGCGTTTGACATGGGTGAGGGTAAAGCCGGTGTCGACGATATCCTCGACCACCAGCACATCTTGCCCGGCAATCTCACCGCGCAGGTCTTTCAGGATGCGCACTTCGCGGCTGGAATGCATGGCATCGCCGTAGGAGCTCGCCTCCAGAAAATCCACCTGCACCGGCAGGTCAATCTCGCGCACAAGGTCGGCGATGAAGACGAAAGACCCGCGCAACAGGCCCACCACAACCAGCTTGTCGCAGTCTTTGTAATGGGCGGTGATTTCGGCGGCCAGCGCCTCAACCCGGGCGGCAATTGCCTTGGCCGAGATCATCTGGTCGATCACATAGGGACGGTGTGGCATGGGGCCCTCTTGATTTGCCCCCCTTCCTAGACCAAAACCGCCAAAGAAGTCACCACCATGAACGCCAGAATTCTGTGAAGAAGGCCGCCAATGCCCCGTCATAGTGAAACCAAGGTCTTGCCCTACACGGCGGCGCAGATGTTTGATCTTGTGGCCGATGTGGCCCGCTATCCCGAGTTTCTGCCTTGGACCTCGGCGGCACGCATCCGTTCGACCCGGCCCGTTGATGGCGGCGAAGAGATGCTGGCTGATCTGGTGATCAGCTTTAAGGTGTTCCGCGAACGCTTTGGCAGCCGTGTGACGCTGTTGCGCGCGGATCAGCGCATTTTGACCGAATACATCGACGGCCCGTTCAAGCACCTAAAATCGGTCTGGCGTTTTGCCGATCGGCCCGAGGGCGGGTGTGAGGTTTGCTTTGAGGTGGATTTTGAATTCAAGAATGCGATTCTGGCTGGGATCATCGGCCTTGTGTTCAACGAGGCTATGGGTCGCGTAGTGCGCGCCTTTGAAGAGCGCGCGGCGCGGCTTTACAGCTGACCCTTAGGGCTGAAGCGCGCGGGCCAACAGGGCGAGCGCATGATCGCGGGCCGCCTGCCGCACCGCATCCCGGCCCAAGGCCCCGAACTCCACCGTGTGGGTGACAATCCCGCGCCCGTCTTGCGCCAGACCAAAGCAGACCCGGCCCTCGGGCTTATGCTCAGACCCGCCCGGTCCGGCGATCCCGGTGATCGACACGGCCAGCGAGGCATCGGCATGGGCCAAGGCCCCGCGCGCCATTTCATAGGCCACCGCTTCCGAGACCGCGCCGTGCTCCTCAAGGGTTTCCGGATGTACCCCCAGCATTTCGACCTTGGCGGCGTTGGAATAGGTAACAAAGCCGCGGTCAAACACATCCGACGATCCCGGCACATCGGTCAGCGCAGCCGCCACCATGCCGCCAGTGCAGCTTTCAGCGGTCGCAATGCGCCAGCCCCAGACGCGGGCGGTTTGCAAAAGATCCGCGATGTTCAGCCGTTCAGCCATGGTTGCAGGGCCCCGTGATAAAGTCCGGCCAGAATAACCGAACAAATCCCAGCGAACAGCCCTGCCCAAAGATCATCCAGCATCACCCCCGCCGCATCGCCGCGCCGGTCCGCGCGGCCGACAAGCCACGGCTTCCAGATGTCGAACAAGCGAAACAGCAGGAACGGCATCACCCAGGCAGGCCAAGCGCCCAGAAACAGGCTGTCCACCCCATGGCGCCACAAGGGCAGGATGGTGAAGCTCAGCGCCAGAAGCTGACCTGCCACTTCGTCGATCACAATCTCGGACGGGTCTTGGTCCTGTTGCCCCGCAATGGCGCGCGGAACGGCCCAGAAACCAAGCACCGTGGCAAGCACCGCGCCCAAAGGCACCAAAAGGGCCGCGCCCGCTTCATAGGCCAACACGGCCAGCACCACGGCAGCCAGTGATCCCCATGTGCCGGGGGCAGGGCGCAGATGGCCGATGCCGCCAAAGGTGACGATGGCGCCGATCATGGTTTCATCAAGGCGGCGGTGGCGATGGCGGCAATGCCCTCTTCGCGGCCCGTAAAGCCCAATTGCTCGGACGTGGTCGCCTTGACCGAGACCCGGCCAATCTCAACCCCCATGATGTCGGCTAAGGCGGTGCGCATGGCTTCTGCGTGGGGGCCGATCTTGGGCCGCTCGCAGATCAGGGTGACGTCGCAATTGGCAATCGCGTAGCCATGGCTGCGGGCAAGTTCGGCGGCATGGCGCAGGAAGATGTGGCTTTCCGCGCCTTTCCATTGCGGATCCGAAGGCGGAAAATGTCGGCCAATGTCGCCCATTGCCAGAGCGCCATAGATCGCATCGGTCAGCGCATGCATGCCCACATCGGCATCGGAATGGCCCAAAAGCCCCTTGCCATGCGGCACCTTGACCCCACAAAGCCAGACATGGTCGCCCTCGCAAAAGGCATGCACATCAAAGCCGTTCCCAAGCCGCAGATCCATGCCGCGCCCTTTCATGATTGCCGCCGCGCGATCAAAATCGCCGGGGAAGGTCAGTTTCAGATTGTTCTCGTCGCCCTCGACGATGGTGACGGCAAGCCCTGCGGCGCGCGCCACTTCCACATCATCCGCCGCCCCACCCGGATGGGCGCGGTGGGCGGCCAGAATGGCGTCATAGTGAAAACCTTGCGGCGTTTGCGCGCGGTAAAGCCCGGTGCGGTCACGGGTGCCGCTGACCAAGCCTTGCGTGCCGGTCCACAGCGCATCGGTCACCGCAAGGGCAGGGGCCGCAGCGGGTGAAGCCTCCAGCGCGCCGCGGACCCGGTTGATCACCGCCGCCGACACAAGGGGCCGCGCGCCGTCATGGATTAAGACATGGGCCACGCCACGCCCCTCCAGCGCCAAAAGCGCGTTCATCACCGAGGCGTCGCGGGTTGCGCCTCCCTCGACAATCTGCGCGTCGCCGGCAATTGCCTCGGCCCGGGCGCGGTCATCGGGGTGAATCACCAAAACACGCGGCAGGCCGGCAAAAGCGGCCAGCGTATGGGCCAGAACCGCCTGGCCGTTCAGCATTTGCCATTGCTTCGGCAGATCGCCGCCCGCGCGGGTTCCGCGCCCGGCGGCGACGATGATGGCAACCGTATGATCCGAACTGTTCATGCATATCTGTTAGGCCATGGCGCAGAGCATGACAATCAGGCCCTTAAAATCGGCACAACTGCACAAAATTTGTGCAAAGCCTGAAAGTCCGGCATAAGGGCACCGGTCTTTGCTAGGCGGCACTCGCGCAAGGGCGCAGTCTGACGGAAGAGGAAGCCAAATGACGAATGCATCGCTGTCTTTCCTGCCCCCAGTGATTCTGGCCCCCATGGCCGGAATCACTGATCTGCCGTTCCGGCGGATCGTGGCGCGCTTTGGCGCGGGGCTGGTGGTGTCCGAGATGGTGGCGTCTGAGGATATGATGCGCGCCAAGCCCTTGGCGCGGGCGCGGGCAGAGCTTGGGGTGGGCGATGCCGCCACTTCGGTGCAACTCGCGGGGCGCGATCCGCGTTGGATGACCGAAGCCGCCCGCTACCTTGAGGCGCAGGGTGCCCGCGTGATTGACATCAACATGGGCTGCCCGGCCAAACGTGTGACGGCCTCGGGCGGGAATGGGGCCTGTGGTTCGGCTCTGATGAAAGAGCCCGATCTTGCCTTGCGCCTGATCGAGGCGGTGGTGGGCGCGGTGTCCGTGCCGGTCACACTGAAAACCCGTCTGGGCTGGGATGAGACGCTGATGAACGCGCCCCAGATCGCCAAAGCGGCCGAGGGGGCAGGGGTGGCCATGGTCACCATCCACGGCCGAACGCGCGCGCAGTTCTATAAAGGCAGCGCGGATTGGGCGGCGATTGCGGCGGTGAAGGCGGCCGTGTCGATCCCAGTGATCGCCAATGGCGATATCATTGATGCGGCCAGTGCCGCGACCGCGTTGCACCTGTCGGGGGCCGATGGGGTGATGATCGGGCGCGGCGCACAGGGCGCGCCTTGGGTTTTGGGCCAAATCGCCCATGCGCTTTATGGCACGCCCGCGCCGTTAGAGCCCACGGGCAGCGCGCTGGCCGATCTTGTGGCCGAGCATTATGAGGCGATCCTGTCCTTCTACGGCGCTGCCCTTGGCCTGAAGGTCGCGCGCAAGCATCTGGGCTGGTATGCCGACCGCGCTGGCGCGCCGAAGGCCGAAATGCTGACCGCGGACGATGCCGCGACTGTGCTGCGCCTGATCCCGTCAGCCTTCACCTCGCCCGAAAGACAGGCCGCATGAGCGCCTATCGCCCGCCATACCCGGTTCCGGGCGTCATCTGGGCCAGCCTTCCGGCCCCCGCGCTCTTGATTGACCGCTACGGGCTGATTGCCGAAGTGAACCCGGCGGGCGAGATTTTCCTCAATGCTTCGCTCAAATCGTTGAAAGGCCAGCCGGTGCTGGACCGTCTGGCGATTGACGCCGAGATGGACAGCGCCATGGACCGCGCGCGCGCCAATCATGCGGCGCTGTTCATCAACGATGTCGATGTGACAACGGGCGAACGTCCGCCGGTGCAATGCAACATCCAGCTTGCCCCGATGCACGACAATGCTGACTACATTCTGATGCTGATCTCGCCGCGGGATCTGGCCGACCGGATCGGGCGCGGCATGCAGGTGAAATCGGCGGCGAAATCGGCCATCGGCATGGCCGAAATGCTGGCGCATGAAATCAAGAACCCGTTGGCGGGAATCTCGGGCGCGGCGCAGCTGATTTCCATGAACGCCTCGCCGGAAGACCGGGAGCTAACCGATCTGATCGTCGCCGAGACCCGTCGCATCGTGAAACTGTTGGAGCAGGTGGAGCAATTCGGCAATCTGCGCGCGCCGGATCGCCGCCCGGTCAACCTGCATGATGCGCTCGACCGCGCGCGCCGCTCGGCCATGGTGGGCTTTGCCACTCACATGACCATCGTCGAGGATTACGACCCCTCGCTGCCACCCACCTTTGCCGACAGCGATCAATTGATGCAGGTGTTTCTCAACCTCATCAAGAATGCCGCCGAAGCGGCGCGTGGCCCGGGCACCATTCGACTGCATACCTTTTACGACCAATCCCTGCGCGTGCGGCGCAAGGACGGCAGCTTTGCCCGCCTTCCCCTGACCGTCGAGGTGCAGGACGATGGCCCCGGCATCCCGCCCGATATCGCCGCTGATATCTTTGAACCCTTCGTCTCGGGCCGCGAAAACGGCACGGGGCTGGGGCTCGCCCTGATTTCCAAGATCATCTCCGACCATGACGGCTGGATTTCGGTCGACAGCGCCCCCGGTCGCACGGTGTTTCGTGTGTCTTTGCCGGTCGCCCCCAAAGAGCTCAAGGAAAAGAAGGACTAAGCCATGGACGGCACTGTTCTTGTTGCTGACGATGATCGCACCATCCGCACAGTGCTGACCCAAGCCCTGACGCGGGCCGGGTGCAAGGTGCATGCGACCTCGTCACTGATGACGCTGATGCGCTGGGTGGAAGAGGGCAAAGGGGATCTCGTTATTTCCGATGTCATCATGCCCGATGGCAACGGTCTGCAAGCCCTGCCGCAAATCGCCCGGCTGCGACCGGGTCTGCCGGTGATCGTGATCTCGGCGCAAAACACCATCATGACCGCCATTCAGGCGGCCGAGGCCGAGGCGTTCGACTATCTGCCCAAACCCTTTGACCTGCCTGACCTAATGAAACGCTCAGCCCGTGCGCTCGAGCAAAAGCGGCTGGCACCCAAGGTTGCCACCCCGCGCCCCGTGGTCGAGGAACTGCCGCTGGTGGGCCGCACGCCCGCGATGCAGGCGCTTTATCGGTTGGTGGCGCGGGTGATGAATGCCGATCTGCCGGTGCTGATCACCGGCGAATCTGGCACCGGAAAATCGCTGATTGCCCGCGCGATCCATGATTTTTCGGACCGCCGCGCCCAACCCTTTGTTGTGGCCCAATCGGTGGATCTGGGCGGTGTGGAGGGCATCTCGACCCTTCTCGCGCGCAGCAAGGGCGGGTCCTTGGTGCTGGACGAGGTGGCCGACTTTGACGCCGACGCGCAGGCGCGGCTGGTGCGGATGCTGGATGTGATGGGCGAAAACGGCCCGCGCATTATGTCCACCTCGCAGACCGACCTTGCGTCTCGGCTTGAAGCGGGCAGTTTCCGCAAGGATCTCTATTATCGGCTTTCGGGCGTCACGCTGGCGGTGCCCGCTCTGCGTGAGCGGGTCGAGGACATTCCGCTTCTGTCCGAACACGTTTTGGCGCGCGGCGAGCGGGATATGGGCGGGGTGGTGCGCCAGCTGTCGCAGGACGCCAAAGCTTTCGTGCGCGCCCATCCTTGGCCGGGCAACGTGCGCCAGTTGGAAAACACGCTGCGCCGTCTGATGGTC
>Ga0315908_10004316_pt1 | contig 10260 bp, 5 predicted proteins | sample LakEriMetagenome_12_FD_203520 | JGI IMG/M metagenome (GOLD analysis project Ga0315908, IMG submission 203520) | Freshwater fungal communities from buoy surface, Lake Erie, Ohio, United States - Buoy 4 MA124 | ecosystem: Environmental > Aquatic > Freshwater > Lake > Lake biofilm | place: USA...
ATGCCAGCTGCATGCAGGAGGCAGCGCTGCTGTGGCCAACCATGCAGTCGTCAGCCCTGCACACCTGGACGCCCATGCGCGCCAGCATGGCCTCCAATGCGCGCACGAGCACCTTGGCGTGGCCCTGGCGGCGTGCATCATAGCGAGTGGCAATCAGTGGCATCTCCGCCATCTGAGGCCCAAGCACGCGGACGACGCCAGCACACACTGCCTTGCCCTTGTATCGCAGTAGCACTGTGTGCATGTTGCTGAAGTCCCACTCGTTGAACGCCTGCAAGGGCAGGATGTGTGCCGGTTGCCGGTTGTCCTATCACCCTGCTTCATGGTGCCAGCGCGCGCAAATCGCCGCAAATCAGTCCACATCGCAGCATCAGTGCTGGCTGTGCAGGCGTGACACGCTGGTTGCACAGTCTTTGGTGTTGTGTATATCTTATCTTATCTTGGTTGCTGTTTGCAGGCCCGCTCTGTTGCCCGCACCTGTGCATGAATGATCATGGGCAGGAGATCTGTTTGACCGGTGGCATCCGTGATGTGGTCAAAGGCGGTCTGCAGAATCTTGTGTGCAGTCCTGAGAGCCTTCCCTGCACACCAGGGACCAGTCCTGGTGTGAGAGCATGGCAGACCGGACTTTGCGGCGCACGTATGCCATGCTTCTGTGCATCAGCCGCAACCATGCTGTCGCAGCCACCATGGTGCATGCAACAGGATTGATGGCGCTGTTTCTACTGCTGCTGCATTCCCAGTGTCCCGCAGGTCGAACCTGTTGTGATCTTGCCGTCCTTGCCATTGATGAACTGCCACGAATGGTGCAGGGTCAAGCCTCGCTCGCCAGCAGCCACCCGTGCACCCAGCCGTGCCTTGATTGATGCACAGCCTGGTGAGCAGTACCAGTGACCCAGCGGCAGCTGCAGCGCAACACCCGGAGATGCAGACAGTGGAGCACAAGTAATGCAGCTGAGTGCTTCCTCTGACGAAGTTGGCAGCCAGCTGTCCCGGCCCAGCCATCTCCCACCTCACCTCATGCAAGTCGCAGTGGCCCAGCTGCCGCAGGCAGCCTACGTGGAAGTCGCGCTTGCACGTGTCGCACCGGATGACGGTGCGGGCGCCAACGGCACCGCGCAAGTAGTCAGGAGCGCTGCACAGCATGCAGCCTGCGCTAGCGTTTTAGTTATTCTCCGTGCAACCTTCCTCGTGCACGACATCGAGCTGTCTGCAGAGTGGTGCCACACGCACCCCTCTCCCCGGGCGCAACGCTGCCACTCACCGTCCGTTGAGCAACCATCGCCCTCATACAGCTGTGCGGACCCCTGGTCCCTGGGCTCAGCCTCAATGTCTGCAAGCACGGCACACAGCGAGTGTCGCACATTGCACCAGCCATGCACAGCCCTGCGACCCCTAACCCACAGCAGCAGAACACCGGCGCGCCACACGAATCCGGCTGCCCCAAGCTCAACCCTGCCGCTCACCGTCAGCAAAGCAGCCATCGCCCTCGTACGGCTCTGGGGATGCCTCATCTGTAGGCACAGCCTCGATTTCTGCAGGCACGCCACACAGCAAGAGTCGCACAAGGCACCAGCCCTCCGCGCCACACGCACCCCTCTGCCCCGAGCGCAATCGCACCACTCACCGTCATCCCAGTAGCCATCCCCCTCGTACGGCTCGGTGGACCCCTCGTCTGTTGGCTCAGCCTCCATCTCTGCAGGCACGCCACACAGCAATAGTCGCACATTGCACCAGCCCTCCACAGTCATGCGGCCCGAAACCCGCAGCAACAGAACACCAGCGCACCGCACGCACCCCTCTGCCCCGAGCGCAATCGCACCACTTACCATCATCCCAGTAGGCATCCCCCTCGTACGGCTCTGTGGACGCCTCGTCTGTTGGCTCAGCCTCCATCTCTGCAGGCACGCCACACAGCAATAGTCGCACATTGCACCAGCCCTCCACAGCCATGCGACCCCGTACCCACAGCAACAGAACACCAGCGCGGCACACGCAGCTCCCTGCCTGAAGAGCAACCCCGGCACTCACCGTCATCAGAGGATGCATCCCCCTCGTCCGAATCAGCAGAAGCATCAGTAGACGCAGCACTGATTTCTGCAAGCACGCCGCACGGGAATCATTGCAGACAGCACCAGCCACAGTCAACCTCGCCCCTCCCCCTAGTCCAACAGCTCGGTGCACCATCGCAACACACGCCAAGGCACTATCGTTCAGGGTGAACCATGCGGCGCAGCACAAGAATGCAACATCAGCAAGCGGCTCGCCAGCAGCAAGCACCAGGCCAGCGGCACCTACCATCTGAGGAGCAGTCATCACCGCAAGACGGGGTAGGGGAGCATTCATCACTGGAGACCGCTTCACGCCCTGCCACCACACAACAGGCTGGCCTGAAAACCCCCAATCACAACAAGCTGACACGACGGCTAACAGGCAACCGAATTTCATAACATGACAGCAGCCAGCTAGGTCCGCAGCAGCCCATAGAGCACAGCCCAGCACCCACCATCGGACCCCACATCACTGCCACAAGCATCGGTAGCTACCACATCCCTGGACCGCACCGCCAGCCCTGCAGCAAGCAACCCAGGCACAGGTACATTAGACGCCTACCACATCCTTGCCTACCAGTGGTAGGCAAGGATGTAACCCACACCCAGCAACGGGCTGGTTCAGCCAGTGAAGTCAAGCCAGCGCCACAATCCATGTCACCCACCAGACTGCCGGTTGTACATGCTGCCGCCGCGTCCGCTGGACACGGGCAGGCCTCCCAGTTGCACCACGCAGGTCATGACGACCAGCAATGCCAACACCTGCACGCAACATGCTACGCATACAAGCTAAGCACCAGTGTGGCATGGCCAGTCAAAGGACAACCCCAACTCACACCCCCCCTCCCCCACCACATACCTTCGTCCCTGGCTGCCTTACAGGCCTGCGTGGCCGCCCCGTGGCGCGCCTGCCCGCGCGGGGCAGGTAGCCCGGGGGGCGCTCGCTGGCGCTGGCGGATGTGCGGACGATCGACGCATGGGGAGCCATGCGTTGCGTGCGCGAGTTGACCGCTGCCCTGCCCGAGCCAGCAGCTGTCCCCCCTCAGCGATCGACCGACAGGCAAGCTGCCTTCATCTGCTAGTGCGGCAGCGCATCAGCGCCCCCGGGGCGCAGGCAAGCGCGGGTTAATTGGCCAGGAGCCGAGCACACGAGGTGTGAACACCCTCGATCTGCACCATCACACACCGGGATTCGCAGCTTTTGCTACAGGGGGTTTGCCAGCGGACAGCAACGTGCGAGAGGGCGCCGCTGCGAAGTCAGATCGCCCGCCGGCGCGTTCGGCTGGGCAGCGCAGCTGAAACAGGCTGCAGCCACAGTTGCCAATGCACTGCACGCACAGGGGGGCAGTGCAGGGCAGGCCAGCCGCAAGGGCGGAGGCCGGCCAGCTGGCGTTTCCAATGCGGCAAGGGGCGGTGATCAACCATGCAGCACCATGCGGGCGTAGGTGAGGGGGTGGCTGGGGCGTTGGACGCGCGCCGCGCCTGCCCGCGCGCGCCCCTCTGAGACGCAAATGCGGCACCCGCATTGCATGCAGGCTCCGGCGCACGCCCTGCGCTGCAGCAGCCTCCGACCCCCCGCAACCCTCCACCAGCGGCCAGGAGGACCGGTGGTGGGACAGGCTGAACAAGAACAGCATACAGGGGCCGCCCTCGGAGCCGCCGCCGCAGCGCGAGCTGCCGCAGGGCTGGGAGGGGTGGGGCAACCTGCGCATGGGCACCCAGGGCTTCAGCCAGTTTGAGATCATGCGCCGCTACGAGCGGCAACGCATCTGGGACAACATGCGGGACATCGCTCGGCAGCGGTACGAGATGGGCACCATGCCGGCCTGGTTCAAGCCGGAGTGGCTGGACTTGGAGGAGGCGCCAGCCAACACGTGGTGGCGCCAGCAGGTAGACCCCCCTTCCCCCTTCCCCTTCCCGCCTGCCTCTGACGCTCGCTCGCCAGACCCTGCCCGCAGCGCACGTCACCTGGCACACGCACCTGCTGCTAAATCTGCATGCGCGGGCCGCTGTCTGTCGTGTGCCTGCCTGTGTGCCAAGCCAGGCGGTCGCAGCTTTGTGGGTGACGGCGCGCCTGCCTCCCTGGCTGTGCAACAGCCGTTGCAGCACACACGCACACAGGAGCGGTGCCCACGCGTCGACTGCAGGGGCTCAGCATGTACCAAGTGGACAATAGCTGGACTGGAGATGGCGGCGACGGCAGCGGCGGCACCGGAGGTGCGGCAGACTGCATGTGCCACGGCACCTGACCCATTTGGTGGGTGTGCTCAGCTGAGGCGGCTTGAGCGCGGCGGCTTGAGCGCCACGCTCAAGCCGCCTCACCGGACGCGGCACCGCCTCACCCCCACGCCGTGCCGCACTGCAGGCGGCAGCGGGCGCGGCAGGGGCTGGTGGCGGGAGGACGATCCCTACTGGCCGATGCGGGACTGGGGCGACCACCCCATGCGCTGGTGGACCCTGGCCTGGGCGGCCCTGCTGGCAGGCAAGCCCCCTCCCCGAAATGCCTCACCCACCTGGGCGCTCAATGCCGCACAGCAGCTTGCATTCCTGCCGCCCGCTCCACCTGCCATGACGGCGTGCGCATCGCCACTGCGCTGCCCCCGGCCCGCCGGCTCCAGCGCTGCGCTGCTCACTGTGGGTCCGCTCTCGCCGCGGCGCGCGCTCTGCAGTCGGCGGCATGGGTGCGCAGGCCATGCACGGCAGCGTGGAGTCGGCTTTCTTCGGCCTGGGAGCAGCCGCCGTCCTGGCCGTCAGCGCGCTGGCAATGTCCGACATGAAATACATGTGGTTTGGCGCGGCTGGCGTCAAGGCTGCCTGGGGTGGGTGGCGCTCGCAGGCTCGCTGGGTCGGGCTGTGTGGCGCGTTCGCGGCAACGCGGCCGCCGGCACCGCCCTGCAGCTGCCGCAGCCGCGCCTGCCAGCGTGGACCCATGTCGCACGCTGGGGCCCGCAGGTCGCTGCGTCTGTGCTGGCGTGGACGCAGGCCGGCCCAGTGCTGCGCCAGGGGGCGCGCGCCAGCTGCGCATGCTCCCTGCCCGCCCCGCTCCCCGCTCACCAGGTGCCCTGGCGCTGACGCGTCCCTTGGCCCGGGTGCTGGCTGCGCTGCAGGTGTCTGCGCCCTGCTGTTCCTCAAGGAATGGCTGTGGGGCTGGGAGCACGTGAGGCGCGACGAGGCGCAGCCGGGCCGCCAGCAGCCGCTGGGCGCCTGCGGCTGGGGGGCGCTGGGCATGTGCGTGATGTACATGTGGGCGGGCATGGCGGGCATGGAGGAGCACGCCCTGCCCATGAACCCAGGCGCCGCGTTCAAGCTGAAGGATGTGTCCATGAAGAGCAAGGTGTGGAAGAGGTGGGGCTACGGAGCGTTCACCATGAAGCAGTGACGCGGGTCGCTCGGTGGCCAGCGGCGGCATCGTGTAAACCTGCCGGTGTCGTGCACAGCACGGTGCGCCTGCGCTCGGCTGCTGCGACGCGGCTTCCAGGAGGGTTGACGCCTCTCCTACTGCCACTAGCTGATTCACCGGCGCGGCGGGTGCGTGGGCACTGGGGCGCGAATGTGGCGGGCGGGAAGCAGGTCGCAGGTGTGCGCCGCCCCACTCTCCACCTCCACGGCTCCACGCAGGGCAGGCATACAACGTTAGTAGCGGCTGCGCATTGATGGCGAACCGGCTGCCCTCAGGCGTGCAGGACCGGATTCAAAATCCCCTCGTACACGTCCCGCACACGCCGCAGGTGGGCTGTATGCAATGGCCATCACACCCGCAGCTGCATGGTCCCTCACTCTGAACGCGGCGTGCCTTCTACGCGGGATCCCTCACCCGTGGTCTGCGCCTGTCGCTTCACATGCGCAGATCAGCAGGTTCAGCTCTTTCATCGACGATCAGGAACCAGCATGGCAGCCAACGGGGCTCAGCGACCGCACAGCGGAGCAAACAGGGTTGGCGCCTGGTCGTGCAAGCGCAGGCGTCCTCGCCCGGTTGGGCATCACACCGCACCAGGCCACGGCACAACAGCCGTCACGGCTGCTGTGGTCACAGCCACATGGCAGCAGCGCCAGGGCAGCCTCACAGCAGCCATCTGCTACAGGCTGCTGGCCACAGCAGGAGCAGGAGCAGCCGGCACCTCGGCAACCCGGCGCTCGTGCGGGAGTTGAGCCATCCACCAGCCACCCCGCGTCTCAGCACGCCGCTCAGGCGGCAGCACCCCACAGACAAAGTGGCCAGCACCGTGCCGGAGCGCAGCAGCCGGCGGCTGCTCGCCTGGCCTCAGGCATCCCAGAGCACCAGCCAGTGTCCCAACACGCTGTGCCAGAGCCGCTGCTGCCCCAATCAGCAGCTGGCGGCGGGGAGTGGCAGCGCAAGCTGCCGCTCTCACTGGCAAGGTCCGCTCCAGCCGGGTGCTGGGGCGGCGCGGAAACGCCCTCAGCACCCGCAGCTGTCAGTGCCGGTGGCGAAGCTGCTGCGTCAGGCACCTTGGGTGGCCAGGCGCATGCCCAGCGCCCCCAGGCACACATCCCCGATACAGCGCCCCGCCTGCCGGCCCTGCCACGCATGCTGGGGCCGGCGGTGGCGCCCGCGGTGGCGCCAGCCAGCAGCGCGAGGCGTGGCAGAAGCAAGGCGCTGTTCGGAGGCAACATCACCAAGCAGGTCACCAAAACCACTCAGCAGGAGCGAGATTCCCTGGCACGCCTGAAGCAGGTGAACAACTGTTGTCAAAGCACGGCTCAGTGCGGCTCCTTTGGGCATTGCTCCCCCCCCCCCCCTTCCCCGCCACTGGGAGGCTCGATCACTTTGCGCAAGTGCCGCACTGCAGCAGGTGCTCCTGAGCAAGTGCCGACACGTACTCTGTCTGTGATGCTGCAGATCACGTTGCCATCCATGATGCGCCAGCGCAACAAGCGCAAGCGCCCTCCAGAAGTCGGGCAGCCACTGCAGCCACCGGCGGACAGCACAACAGCAGCCAGTGACGCGCTCGCAGGTCAACATCTGCCAGCAGAGCAGGCAGATCAGCAGCAGCGGCAGGAGCAGCAGCATCCGCTGCCGGCCGGCACAGACGCCTTGGCTGGCCCCGGACCTCAGATGCCGGCCGGCACAGGCGCCTTGGCTGGCCCCGCACCTCAGATGCCGGCCGGCACAGACGCCTTGGCTGGCCCTGCACCTCAGATGCCGGTCGGCACAGACGCCTTGGCTGGCAACGCAGCTGGGCGCATACACCCAGAGGGCACAGGTGCCGCCAAGGCCGCGGGGGAAGTCTGCCGCCCCGCCAGCGCCACTGCCAAGACCGGCGGCAAGGCTGCCGCTGCCAGGGCCAGCAAACCAGCGCCCGCAGCGGCAGCTGGCTCCGACCTGGCAGGCGACTTTGAGGCGCCACCTGCTCGGCCAGCCAAGCGGCGCAGCAGCAGCTCTGCTGCCACAGCCGCCAAGGGCGATCAAGCGTTGCTGGAGGGCTCTGAGCAGCTCACCTGGGACAGTAGCTGCCTGGCAGCTGGCTCCTCCTGCATCCTGGACGCGTCCCAGCCGCCAGCAGCGGCAGCCTTGGCGCAGGCGCTGACGCAGGCCACGGGCGGCTGCTGCTTGGCGCTGCTGCTGCGGTCGCATGTGGGCGCGCACCTGCAGTTTGCCACCTCTTGCGAGCCGCTGAGCAAGGCGCAAGCGCAGCTGCTGCGCAAGGCTGGCCGACTGCTGGCGCAGCAGCAGCGCAAGCGAGCCAGCTCCGCAGCTTCCGCTTCATCCCTGGGTGGGGAGGGTGCACCAGGCGCTGGAGAAGGGCAGCCAGCAGCAGATAGCGGCGTGCAGTCTGCTGCGTGTGCACTGGCGATCCTCCCCATCAACGCCTCCAACCAAGCCTGGCTGTCCGCAGCCGCCGCCAAGCCGCTGCACGCAGCCGCAGCAGCTGCCCAGCAGCTGTCCTCCACGGTGTATGTGCTGCCATTTCAGACAGCAGGCGCTGCTGCCACCGCGACCGGCGCCCCTGGCGCGATGAGTCAGCAGGCTGCGGAGCTGCTGCCTGCCCTGCTCACAGGGCAGCTGTGCTCCCCCTGCATCTGCGCTGGTGAGCGGCGTCGCACCCTGGCCACAGCGTGCGATCTGCAATGCATGCTGCCAGGCGCACAACACACGGCAGGCACACATCCCTGCCGGCGCCTCGCTTGCCACCCAAGCCCCATCCCTGGCGGCGCCGCACCACCTCTGCATGCAGGCGCCAAGGACGTCCTGTGCATGCTGGGACGCCTGGGCCTGCGCCTGCCGCCAGCTGCCAGCCTGCGCCTGGTGGATCCGTGCCTGCTTGGATGGCTGCTGGAGCCACACCTGCTGGGTGGGCATCCTCATGCTGCTCATTGCTGCTGCCTAAGCCGTGGCCTGACTGGCCTGTCTTCATGCCTGTCCTCATGACTGCAGCTGTCCTGCCGCTGCCTGCCGCTCATGTTTCTGTATCTGCTGTTATCCCTCTGCTGCGTCATGCCTCCTCCTCCTGCTGATGACAGCACAGCTGTGCTGCCCCCGCAGGCCAGGCGCGAGAGGGCGGCGATGCAGCCAAAAAGGCACACCTCGACAGCTACACGGTGTCGCCTCTGCTGGCCAGGCATGGGCTGGCAGGCGCTGGCCAGGTGAGCTGCAAGGCACTGCCTGCCCACCCGCCTGCCTGCCCGCCCGCCCGCTGTGGCAAGCGACACAGGACCACACCACCAACTGTCGTGCTGATGTTGCAGCATAAAGCACCACACCACACACCAAACTTGAATGCCAGCAAGAATCTGTGCTGCAAGTGCAGGCAGCCTCCCCGACGGGCCCGCTGCAGCGCCTGTGGCAGCAGATGGTGGGCTGTGTCCGTCTGGCGGACGCGATGACGCAGCAGCTAAGGGGGAAGGTGCCGGCGCGGGCCATCCAGATCGAGATGCGGGTGGGACATGCGGGCACTGACTGGGGACCTGGGTGGGGTGGTTGCAGCCATCCTGCGGGTGCACATGGGGATTGGGGCAGGAGGCGCATGCATGTTGTCGTGCTGCGCTGATTATGGCCGTGCGGGGGTGTAGGGATGGGGAATCCGGGGAGGCCGCATTTCAGGGTGATCACTGCTCATAGGTCTCTGTGCAGCACAGAGAGCGGCATGCTGCAGCCCAACTGGCATCATGCCGCCCTCCACATAGCCCCCTTGCTTCCATGCGCGTGCCAGGTGCTGGGGCTGCTGGCGCACCTGGAGCTGACGGGCATTGCCTGCCAGCCATCAGCCCTGGACGGCCCCGCCACCTACATACGGGGGCGCATGGAGGTGGGTACCCAGGGGCTGCCTGGCGCACCGGCTGGGCGGCACGAGGTTGAAACCCATTGGCAATGCATTGGCCGGCGCAGCATGATGGCCGCTGTCTCATGCCTTGCTTGGTGGTGGCTGTTGCGGTGGTGGCTGGCGGTCCCCTCCCAAAAACAACAGGCGCTGGCTCAGCAAGCGGCTGAGATGGCGGGCAAGCCAGTCAACCTGTCCAGCCCCAAGGAGCTGGCGGTGGTGCTGTACCAGGACCTGGGCCTGCCACTGCCTCCAGGTGAGCACAGCCTTGGCACCTGCTTGCAACAGGCACGCCTGGCGCGCACGTGCACTTGGCAAATGCATCTGGACGCACCCACCCCTGGCCTGTCCTGCCCCCCCCCCCCGCCTCCGACCCCTCCCCCGCCATTGCAGGCGGGACAGCCCGCCTGCAGCCCCCAGACCCGTCCCTTCCTGAACGCCCTGCTCACCCGACCCCGCCCTGCCCCGCCACTGCAGGCAACTTCGCGAACAAGGCCCATGCGCCCACGGACGAGGCGGTGCTCCGGCAGCTGGCCGGCCAGCACGGCCTGCCCGCCATTGTGCTGGAGCACCGCTGCCTGCTCAACTGCCTGAGCAAGTGGGTGGAGTCCGACTGGTGAGAGGCGTTTCGCGTTTAGGTTTAGGGTTTAGGGTTTAGGCGACTGGGGAGCCGTTTGGGGCGCGCAATTGAAATCAGTGTCACACCCAGCCGTTGCGCTGAACATGTGCTGGCTGTTGCGGTGGCAGCATTCAGCAAGCGCGCAGATCAGTGGCAGCTCCTGCCATGCGCTGGTGGACTGCAGGGTGCGGGCAGCGCGGCGCCAGGAGACGGCGGGAGGTGGCTTAGTGCCGCGTGTGACCTGCAGCTGGAATCAGGCCAGCGTCGTCACCGGGCGGCTGAGTAGCAGCTGCCCCAACCTGCAGGCGAGGGC
>Ga0315908_10004317_pt1 | contig 10259 bp, 5 predicted proteins | sample LakEriMetagenome_12_FD_203520 | JGI IMG/M metagenome (GOLD analysis project Ga0315908, IMG submission 203520) | Freshwater fungal communities from buoy surface, Lake Erie, Ohio, United States - Buoy 4 MA124 | ecosystem: Environmental > Aquatic > Freshwater > Lake > Lake biofilm | place: USA...
CGATCGTGACTGCATCCCAGCCCTGCGAACTGAAGTAGGCCACGGCATCCTCGCCCTGGGTCATGTCCGCCATCGCATCGAGTGTGACGTCGTTCGAATCATAAATCATCACCAAATTATCGAGACCGTTGTGACCGGCGAAAGCGATTGCTTCTTTGGCCACACCTTCTTGCAAACAGCCGTCGCCGAAGAGTGCGAATACGTGGTGGTCGAAAATTGTATGCTCTGCAGTATTGTAGAAGGCTGCCGCGCGTTTGCCTGACAGAGCGAAGCCGACGGCATTGGCGATCCCCTGGCCGAGCGGGCCGGTGGTGGCCTCCACGCCTGGCGTTTCGTGAAACTCCGGATGGCCCGGGGTCATCGAATGCAGCTTGCGGAAATTTTTCAACTCCTGCAGCGGCAGATCGTAGCCCGAAAGATGCAGCCACGAATAAAGAAACATCGATCCATGACCGGCGGAGAGAATGAAGCGGTCGCGGTTTAGCCATCGCGGTGCCGATGGGTCGAAACGCAGGGTCTCGCCAAACAACACCGCGCCGATATCCGCGCAGCCCAGCGGCAGGCCGAGGTGGCCCGACGAGCAGGCGTGAACGGCATCCATGGCGAGACCACGGGCTTGATTGGCGGCGGCGGACAGTACGGCAGTATTCATGGTCTGGTCAAAAATGTGGATTGCGCCCACTGATCCTAGGGGTTTCCTGGGTGCTGGCAAGCAACGATATTGTCAGTTTTTAGGGCGCGCATTGAGCCAAATAGAATAATGCCGGGGAAAACCAATATGGGGTCAGTCCTTGCATCTTGTTATTTCTTCATAAAGTTGCTTCATTTTAGCAGCCTCCTTGCTGCGTAAGAATGAATTGACAAACCTACTCACACTCGTGCTATCACCTAGCTGCAGGCGCTCTGCTAGCCATTGATTTGTCATCGTTGTTTTGTAGCGGATCATTGCGGCTATAATAATTTTCCGCGGATCATTACGACGCAACTTTTCCCATTCATTCAATTGATCGATCAGCTTTAGCTTTTTCGACATCTTAGCGATGATGGATTCGGCCTCTTGCTCATTATGTTCGTTGATCGCGGCTCCTGCGATGCTCTTCTTGTTCTTTGCTTTGCTGGTGACTTGATCCATGAGATTGAGCAATTGATCGCGAAAACGATCTTCACCCAAAAACCATCCACGTCGTAATGCTCGCATCGCCTCAGCGTCTAATTCTCCTTTCTCTTTCTTCGCCCTTATTTCTAAATACTCCACATAGGCAGTACGACCACGGCGCTTCTGATCGAGCGAAAACGCATCCAGCACCCGCTCGATCTTCATCCATGGCGGGACTTTTCCCGCTTTGTAATGCTTGAGACTGCTCCAGGGGTACTCGACCAGATCTCCCTTCTTTCCGCCTGCAAGTTTTGCACGAGCTGGATTGAGATGAATGTAATCTGCCGTAATCCGAAAATATGACCCGTCAGCGACACGTTCGCCCGATATGGGAATTGCTTTGTAGCGCCCCTGGAACACATGACCTCGGCGCTTCCTACGTGCATTCCATCCTTGGCTGAAATGACTCATCAAGTAGCGCATACCACTGACCAAATTGGCACTCGGTGTTTCTAACAATAAATGAAAATGATTCCCCATTAACACCCATGCGTGCACGATACTGCCATGACTTTCATGCAAGGCACTCAGCCAGTAGAGAAAACTCTCCGCGTCCTCCTTACCCTCAAAAATCATCTTTCCTCCGTCTCCTCTCGCCATCACATGGTAACATGCGCCCGCATATTCAAATCTCGCCTGCCGTGCCATAAGTGAGGACAAGACTATTTACAAATCTCCCAAAGTCAATAAAAAAATACAAGGTGCAAGGACTGACCCCATTTGTGAGCCCCGTTTTATTTTGATGGCTTTCGCGGCAGGCTTTGCAACACTAAGGTCATCACCTTGTTTTCGCGAATCAGAGTGATCTGTGTGGCCTGTGCGCCAATGGAGCTAACAAACTGCCGGTAAAAGTCTTGGGCATTGACCACCGCATTCTGGTTCACCGCGACGATCACGTCATTAACTTTGATTGTCGCCGAACCATAACCAAGCGGATCGACGGCGGTGACCAGTACCCCGCTCAAACCGCGCGAGCTTTCCAGTGTGGAAAACGAGCGAACCAGAATGCCGTACTTTGCAATGATCTCCTCCGGGTCGCGGGCTTGGGTGGCTTCTACGGTCGATGCCAGCGGAGTAATTGGCAGGTTTTCCGAAATGGTTGCCTTCAAGTTAAAGATTTCCCCGCCCCGCCAGACCTTGATGGGAACTTCTTCGCCAATGCCAGAGCGCTGCACCATCGCGAACAACTGATTGGGAGACTGGATTTCGTTGCCGTTGTAATCCATGATCACGTCGCGCGGCTTCAGGCCCGCTTTGTCGGCGGGTGAGTTTTTTACCACGTTGTTCACCATGCTGCCATTGGCCTGGTTGTAGCCGAGCGCGTGGCGAACGCGCGAATCCAGCGGCCGCATTTCCACGCCTAGGTAGCCGTGCACCGGTCTTCCTTTTTGCAAAATTTGGGTCAACGACTCGCGGACATCGTTCGAGGGAATGCTGAACCCCACTCCCTGAAAGCCAGGATTTTCTTTGTCGGGAGAAAAAATTGCCACATTGATACCGACGATTTCCCCCTGCAAATTGACAAGCGGACCACCGGAATTGCCGGGATTGATAGCGGCGTCTGTTTGAAAGAGGTCGCGCTGCTGGTCGGAAATCGAGCGCTCTTTCGCCGAGATGATGCCCTGGGTAACTGTTTCACTCAAACCGAAGGGATTGCCGACCGCGAAAACAATCTGGCCGACTTTCACTTCCGAGGAATCACCAAGTTTGAGCGGAGTAAAGGGACCAGGTGCGTTGATTTTCAGCACGGCTACATCGAGCAGGATATCCTCGCCGATCAAGGTGGCTGGGTAGGATTTACCGTCGTGAAGGGTAACTTGAATCTGTTGCTGCCCGGAAATGACATGCTGGTTGGTAACAACATGGCCTTCCACCGTGACGATCACTCCAGACCCTTGGCCCTGGGTCATCTGCCGGCGGATTTGAGATCGACCCCAGACGTCGCGCAGTGTTTCCTCGCGCACACCCGCAGTGTCGATGCTCACCACCGACGGCACCACAGCCTGGGTCAAGAGGGCGTATTCATTGTTGAGCCGCGACAGCAACTCCATGTCGCCTAGCTCGAGCGGCGCTTTTTTCGGCAGCGTGAACGTTTCGGGTCGGTGTGAGGGATTCGGAAAAAAAGTCTCCCAAGGCGAGCGGCCTTGCCTCCATGCGCGCAAAGCCGAAATTCCGACAAATGCGATGACGGCAATCAACAGCAGGCTGGAAAATCTACGAAGTGACGATTCCATGATTATGAAGTCGGTGATACTTGTCAATACAATACAGTTGATTGCAGAATTGCAAGGAAATACAGGCACAACACCAAGCAGCGCGATCGCGCGAGGGGATCTTCAAGGGCTGGAAAGCTTTGGATATCGTTCGCCGCCTTTGACTGTCTTTTAGAGATAGAGTTAGAAACGGGGCATTGAATTGCTCCAACCCTAACTCTATCCTTTTGATCGCACCGCTCACGCAATCTTCGCAAACAATTATTTTATGGAAGTGACTTTCTCCACTTAAGCAGTATTTCACGAAGTCGCGCGACTTGTTCGGGGCTTTCAGCAGCTAGGTTTTTAGCCTCGAGAGGATCAGTGGATAGATCATAGAGTTCGGTGGCGCTGCCGTCGGCATTGACAAGTAGTTTCAAGTTGCCGTCGCGGATGGCAAGGTTCGGACTGCGCGCTTCGGGCTCCCTTGGGTAGCGGTAATCCGCCTTGCGGCCATATTCCCACAGCAGTGGTTTGACACGCTGGATTGTTTTGCCCAACCAAGCCGCGGAGGCATCGAGGCCATCAAAGTCCGCTTGTGTGGGCGGCGCGATGCCGGTGAGCGCACAAATTGTAGGAAACAAGTCGAGTGAACTCAGCAATGTGGTGTCATCGGTTCTTCCCGCCGGAACATGATCGGGCCAGCGGACGATAAACGGCGTGCGAATTCCCCCTTCGTAGAGGCTCCATTTCATACCTCGCAATCCGCCGCTGCGCTGGCGTTGGAATGAAGGCTCGGGTCCATTGTCGCTGGCGAATACCACGATGGTATTTTTTTCCAACCCCTCGGTTTTGAGAAAATCCAGCACGCGGCCGATTTCGCGGTCGTAGCGGCGTAATACGCCGTTGAACTTGTGGTGAGCGGGCGGAGTATCGCCGACCTGCGCAAGATCCTGCGGGTCGGGATCGTGTGGGGTGTGCACATCCTGCGGCCAGAGCTGCACGAAGAACGGCCGTTCCTTGTGGCGCCGCATAAAGCCCATAGCCTTATCCGCCCAGAATCCGGTGAATTCATATCGCGCCAACATTTTGTCCTCCACTGGCTCGGGTGTTTTTGAACCAAAGGTGTCGATGCGCGGTCCGCAGCCTTCAATGTTCACATGATGTTCATCGAATCCGTATTCCTTCGGCCACGGCGCATCCTGCACATCGCGACCTCCACCCATATGCCATTTGCCGAAATGTGCGGTGGCATAACCAGCGTCATGCAACGTGCGCGCGAGGGTGAAGGCCTTGGGGTCGAGCCAGTCGGCACATTCGTGATCCTTGTTGCCCGCGCGTTCATGCAGGTAATCGTTGATGCGCCAGCGCGCGGGGTATCGACCGGTCATGTAGGCTGTGCGCGACGGCGAACAAATCGGTGAAGCGACATAAAAATGGCTGAAGCGGGTGCCTTGCTGTGCCAGACGATCCAATGACGGTGTCGGCAATTCCTTGTTGCCGAAACATCCCGGGTCAGCCAAGCCCATGTCGTCGGTGAGGATAAACAAAACATTGGGTTTGGCATCATCCGCAGCGCGCAAAAATGGAGCGGCAACCAGCAGTAGGCAGGCAACAATTTGGATCATTGGTTCTCGTTGTTCAGTTTTTTATCGGCCTTGAAATCAGGATTGGGGGTCGGCATTTTCGCACCAACGCGATCGCGCCATTCGTGTAGCATAGTGCGCAATGCCGCAGTTTTTGCCAGTTCTTTCGCAGCGAGGTTGTTTTTTTCACCGGGGTCGGCGGCGATATTGTAAAGCTCGACGCTTTCATCCTCGAACCACTCGATCAGTTTCCAATCGCCATCGCGTACCGCACCGCTCGGCGCGCCGCCCTGATTGCCGTAATGCGGGTAGTGCCAGAACAGCGGGCCGCGGTTGAGTTCGCTGCCTGCCAACAAGGGTAACATGCTTGTGCCGTCGCAGTGTTGTTCAGCATTCAACGGCAGTCCGCAAAGTTCGAGAATCGTGGGATAAAAATCCGTGCTGATCACCGGCGTGTTGCACACGGTGCCGGGCTTCGTCACACACGGCGCGACGACGATTAGCGGTTCCTTGATGCCGCCTTCGTAGAGCCATCCCTTGCCGGCGCGGAAGGGCAGGTTGGAAGTCGGATGCCCCTCGGCGGTGGCCAACCCGCCGTTATCTGACATGAAAATCACAATGGTTCTCTCCGCGATACCCGCGTTTTCCACTGCCGCAATCACCCGACCGATCGCGGTGTCGAGTTGTTCGATCATCGCTGCATAGACTGCGTTGTTCTGCACCAGCCGCACCTTGCTTTCGCGCTCCTGTCCCCATGCATCAGCCGGCGCGTTGGCCTTCTTGAGTTGGTATTTTTCCACCAGATCCGGACGCGCACCGATGGCGACGTGCACGGCATTAAAAGGCATATAGGCGAAAAACGGCTTGTCCTTGTGGGACTCGATAAACGTCACCGCGTCATCGGCAATGCGATCGGTGAACTTCGGATCGACTTTCGGTTTCGGCGCAAAGTTCTGGGGAAAATACCAACCGGCAATCTGGACCAGATTGGCATCGAAGCCCTGCGCGGAAGGTGAAAAAGCATTGTCGCCCAGGTGCCATTTGCCAGCGATGAAATTGCTGTATCCGGCATCGCGCAGGGCCTCGGCGATGGTGAATTCCTGCAAGGGAAGTTGCAGCGTGTTCGGGGCCGACTTCAGCTTCGCATTGCGCATGCCGGGAATGTAATCCGTGATGCCGGTTCGCGGCGGGTATTTTCCGGTCATGATACTGGCCCTCGTCGGCGAACAAACCGGACAAGCAGCGTATCCCGATGTGAAACGCATGCCCTTGGCGGCGAGCTTGTCGATGTTCGGGGTTTCGTAAAAAGTGTTGGGATTGTTCGCGCCGATATCCATGAAGCCCATGTCATCGAGCAGGAAAAAAATGATGTTCGGTTTGACCGCTGTCGTCGATTGAGTGGCGGTCGTGGAATTTTTAAATTTCTCCAGAAAAGGTCGAATGAGATCCGCGCGGACCTTGTATCCTGCCGGGCTGCTGTTGAGCAGGTCATCAGCGAGCAATTCGCGACGAGGTTTGCCATGCGGCCCAAGAAAGGCATCAACTTCATCGATAAAATCCATCGCCTTGCCCTTTGCCATGTAGTCTTTGATCATGGCATTGAGAGCCTTCTCTTTTTCAAACTGCCTCCAGCGCGCAATGCTGGGCTCGATCGAATTGTAAGCAATGCGCACATTGGGCAAAGATGCACGCGTCTTAGTTACAAACGCCTTGAAGTCAGCAAACGTCTGCTCTGGAGTCTTGCCGGCATTGAGGTCGTTACCACCGGCGCAAAAAACGATTATCGCGGGCTTGTAGGGGATAACAACGCGATCGGCGTAGTGGGTCAAATCGGCAATCTCCGATCCACCAAACCCGCGATTGATAACTTGATGGCCGGGAAAATCCTGTTGCAGCGTGCTCCACATGCGGATGATCGAGGAACCGATGAATAGCACCGCACCTTGCGGCGGTGGAGTTGTCTTATCCTGTTTTTCAAACGCAACAATTTCCTTTTCCCATTTTTCGCTCGGTGATTTACTTGCGGCGTAAATTGCCAGCGAAAGTGCAATAAAAAACATAATTGCCCAACGTATTCCGCCCGCATGGCTTTTAATCATAAACGATTCTATAAAGCTATTTGATTACACGTCGACAACAAATTGTGCGCTTGCTGAACCGAGAAATAAAGTTAAGCAAAATTTTAAAAAAAGGAAACTTTGTTAAATAATTAAAGTATAATCAAAATAGTTTTCTTTTAATAATTCACCCTGATTCACCCTTTGTTTTTCACATGTGACAGCGGCGGGAAGATTGTTTGATACAAAGTGAGAAGCATCAGCAATCTGCCGAAATGCCCTAAGATCATACCAGATTAAAGGCGTGATTCGCGCGTCATTTCTCCGGCCAAATGGCTTTCAATAATACGGCGAGGCGATAGCCAGATTTCGCCAGTTCTTGTTCAACGGTGTCGCGCGCTTTTTCTTTGTAGCCTTCGGCCAGCGTGGCGGGCCATTCGTAATGCTCCTCGTGTTTTTCGTCCTTGGGAACCAGAAATCGTTTGCCAAGGGTGAGGCCCTCGAAACACTGCGGCGCGAGCAAGAGGGTCTCCGTGGCCCATTGCTGCGGCCAGGTGTTGACAGCATTCTTGGCATTCCATTCCGGTTTGACGGGGAAGTTTTCGACCAAGTAGGCAGTGAAGTCTTTTTCCCCTGCTTTATCCCGAGAGAGTTTGACGGTCATCGTATCCCAAAAGGCATGAAGAGAGTTCTTGGCGGTGAGGCGAAAATAGTTGCCCCCGGCATCGGGCAGGCCTTTGGCACCGGTCTGCGGATTGACGAACTTGTCGTTTTCATCGACATAACTGCTGCCGACGTGAAGTGGTTGATGAAGGTCGCCGATATAGTGGGCAAGAAGCATCAGTGCCACCCGCTTGTTGATTTTAAGCGAGTTGTCCGCAATATCGTCCGGGCTCTGCAGGACTTTGATGCAAGCACGCATCGAATGGATCAGATCGTGCTCATTGGTGCCGATGAGACCGTCACGATATGCTTTCTCCTGAAAGGGAACATCGCAGTAGTGGTTCTCGTGGTGCAACGGATTGTTGGCCACGAATTCCTTCATTTCGTTTGTTAGATATTTTTCTGGAATCTTCGCACGGTCGGCCCAGGTGGTGACGCGGGCGAGGTCCTCGTTGGCATTGAGCAGGGCTCGCACTTCTTTTTCTGCACGGCTTCCTTTCAAATGAAATTCGGCGACCCGACCGATTGCCTCGTGCCCGGCGGCACCATAAGCAGAGGCATCGGTGGCGAGAAGTTGGCAGAGACCGAGGGCGAGGAGGTAGATGCGGATCATCGCGACGGAAAGTGGCGTGCGGAAACTTTTGAGTCAACTGACAAATCCAGAATCGCCGCGTGGAAACGCGGGTAGGGAACGTTTCCTCGTCGGTGGTGCAAACGAATTTCGCCCCTCGTAACGAACCTCACCCCACGTTCCCATTCGTATTAAATGCATGGAACGATCTCCGAGTGATCCGGTGAGGGGCGTAGACTTCACGCCTTGGCGCGCCCAACTTTCACCCCGCGGTCACGTTCGCAAACAAAGCGGGTGAGTTAGGAAGAATGATCGTGACCAAACCATCCTGCCCTCAATGGAACTTTCGGAGAAAGTTCCCTGCCTGAAAAAATGAAACGGCCCTCGGGCGATTAAACCGCGAGGGCCGGAGACAAGAAAGCCAGCGGAGTTATTTCGCCTTCAGTTCGATCGATTTCAGCGCCATGCCGCGTTGATTTGGAGCGGCAATTTTCAAAGTTTGCGCGCCTTTTTCCAGCTTCACTTCCACAGTTTCGGTTTTTTCCCACAGGCCATTGGAATTAACCACCTTGATAGTGACCGGCGGGTTGCTGCCGGTGCTCACGTTGAGAACCTGTTCCATATTGGGCGTGGCGGCAGTGACCTGCACCGTGTAGCTTCCGGCGGTGGCTACATCGAGATTGAATTCGATGAAGCTGTTGTCGATGCTCTTATCGAAGTTCACCTGCTTGCCGCCGGTGAAGCAATCAATTGTGCGTGCGGCCAGCATTTTGGAAAACTTGGACGCGTCAACCACCGTCGAACTGGCGGCAACCTTGATCGGGCCTGCCGCGGCTGCGGCTTGCGTCGCTGCGTTTTTATCAGGTACCAGCTCTTTTTCTGCCTCGTCCGCCTTGGCCGATGCAGTGATGTCGGTTTTCACCACTTGCAGGTCCTGGCGGATTTTGTTAGCCACAGCCATAATCTTATCCTTCGCGGCGGGAGTCGCTGCGGCGAACCAGCGCAGATGCTCCACTTGGGAAAACTCCGCAGCGTGTTCGCGCTCCTGAACGGCGGCAACGAATTCCGAGCCGCCCATGCCTTCGAGTTTCGAGACCTGCCAGCCGCGACCGTAGCCGACCTTCCAGGCACTGCCCGGTTGTGGTTCGGCCATCGGGAAAGCCGTTTTGTATGCAACACAGGCGTGTGCAGGCTGGCCAACGCCAATGGCAGGAATGCCGAATGCGTGGCAAATGAACACACTCCAAGAAGAACGAGGACCGCACTTGCCGCCGCCGGCGAGAACATTTTTGAATGATCCGGCGAAATCGATCGGTGAATTTCTGCGCCAGACTTCGCTGGTTGAATTAACTACCAGTTCATTTTTTTTCAGGTCGGGACGCCAGGTATTGATCATTTTGCGACCCCAGGCGAGGTCCTCGTTTGAGGCTCCTGAATTGACGATCTTGGTGTATTCCCACACCGTCAGGTGGTCGAAGCTGGGGAACAACTCCTTGTTCTGGTGAGCGGTTTTGTAGTGCTTGAAGCGTTCGATGACATCCGACGGCGTTTTGGCACCACCGGCACCGATGTTCACCGATCCCGGCGGCAGAAGACCGGTGGCGATGGCGAGTTTCAAATAGATCCCCTTCTTAGCGTCCGGATCGGCCAGCATGATTTTGTTCCAAATGCCAAGAGCTTCCGTCGACAGCATGTAGCTGTTGTCCTCGCGGGCCGGAAGTCCGAGCGGCACCACGGCAATCAAATAGAGATCGAGCGCCTCGGTGTTTTTCATCAACCAGCTTAGGAATGCTTGGTTGGCGGGGTCGGCCTTGGCAAAAGCAGCCAATTTGTCCGGCCCGGTTTTGGCGATGAACTGGCGCTGGTTGAGCACACCGTGAAATACCGGATCCTTGAGCAGCTTGGTCAGCGAAGCCTCGTCGGCATTGGCCGGTACCTTGCCGTTCAGCCAGGTTGCAGCTCCATTGAGGTAACCAGCGAAGTCCGCGTTTTTCACGGCGGCATCGATTTCCTTTTCACTCGGATCCCAGGCTC
>Ga0315908_10004319_pt1 | contig 10255 bp, 9 predicted proteins | sample LakEriMetagenome_12_FD_203520 | JGI IMG/M metagenome (GOLD analysis project Ga0315908, IMG submission 203520) | Freshwater fungal communities from buoy surface, Lake Erie, Ohio, United States - Buoy 4 MA124 | ecosystem: Environmental > Aquatic > Freshwater > Lake > Lake biofilm | place: USA...
ACCTACCCATTTGTTACATCCAGTAATCCAACTGCAGGGGGCGCGTGCACAGGTTCTGGAATCGGGCCAACAAAGATTGGTCGAGTAATTGGAATCGTTAAGGCGTACACGACTCGAGTCGGTAGTGGGCCATTCCCAACTGAGTTATTTGATGAAGATGGCGAAGCGCTTCGCCGCATTGGTGGAGAAATAGGCGTAACTACAGGCCGAGCACGTCGATGTGGTTGGTACGACGCACCAATTGCTCGCTATGCAGTACGCGTCAATGGCTTAACAGATTTCTTCTTAACAAAGCTAGATGTATTAACTGGTTGGGAAAAGATTCCTGTTTGTGTTGCTTATGAAATTGATGGAAAGCGCGTCGAAGAGCTGCCAGCTTCACAATCTGATTTCCACCATGCAAAGCCAATTTATGAATACTTAGCTGGCTGGACTGAAGATATTTCAGGTGCTCGCAAGATGTCTGATCTTCCTAAGAATGCACAGGATTATGTTGCTTTCCTTGAAAAGATTTCTGGTGCTCCGATGAGTGCAATCGGTGTTGGTCCAGGACGCGATCAAACAATTGTCGTAAAGGATTTCATTTAAGAATGAAAATCCTCCTAGTCGGAAGCGGCGGTCGCGAACACGCACTAGGGGTAGGGCTACAAGCAGATCCAGCGTGTACTGAACTTCATGTTGCGCCCGGAAATCCTGGAATCGCAGGGTTTGCACAATGTCATCCTTTATTAGTTACAGATAACGCAGCAATTGTTGAGTTAGCAAAAAAGTTGCATGTTGATTTAGTGGTCGTTGGACCCGAGGTACCTCTAGTTAATGGTGTTGCGGACGAGCTACGAGCAGCCAATATCGCTGTCTTCGGGCCATCAAAAGCAGCGGCACAACTAGAAGGTTCAAAGCACTTTGCTAAAGAGGTTATGCGTGATGCAGGAGTGCCAACTGCACATAGCCTTACTTGTACCAGCAAAGAAGAGATTGAGATCGCATTAGATGCCTTCGATGCACCGTATGTTGTTAAAGATGACGGTCTAGCTGCAGGTAAAGGTGTTGTTGTCACCAGTAATCGACAAGAAGCTTTAGATCACGCACTTGCTTGTAAACGAGTGGTTATTGAAGAATTTCTAGATGGTCCCGAGGTTTCTTTATTTGGAATTAGTGACGGAACAACAATTATTCCAATGCAACCTGCACAAGATTTTAAGCGCGCTCATGATGGAGATGCTGGCCCTAATACCGGTGGAATGGGTGCGTACTCTCCATTGCCATGGGCGCCATCCGACATAATCGAAGATACCTACACAAGAGTTCTTGCTCCAATGATCGCTGAAATGGCTGCGCGAGGTACTCCATTTGTCGGCTTGTTATATGCAGGTCTTGCATTAACAAATCGTGGAACACGGGTAATTGAATTTAATGCACGCTTTGGTGATCCAGAAACTCAAGTGTTAATACCACGTTTGAAGACTCCACTAGCAACTCTTTTATATAACGCAGCAACTGGAAACTTAAGTGGCACAACTTTGGAGTGGAGCGATGAAGCCGCTGTCACAGTTGTACTGGCGGCACAGGGATATCCAGCTGCTCCCCAATCAGGCGGAGTTGTCTCAGGATTTTCATCAATCCAAGATGTTTCAATTTTTCATGCAGGAACATCTCTAAGGGATGAAACTCTAGTCGCATCTGGAGGCCGAGTTCTTACCATTACAGGTGTGGGGGAAGATCTCACCGAGGCCCGCAACCTTGCCTATCGAGCGATCAGCCAAATCTCACTACCTGGATCCTTTTACCGGACAGATATCGCGCTTAATGCGTCGGTCGCAGAGAAGGGCAATTAAATGACGGATAATTCACCAATGAGCCTGCTTGCTAGCCGATACGCCTCAGCTGCAATGCGTGAAATCTTCGCGCCAGAGGCGAAAATCATTGCAGAGCGCAAGCTATGGATCGCGGTTATGCGCGCTCAATCAACCCTTGGCCATGCAATCTCTAAAGATGTAATTACAGATTACGAAAATGTAATTACACATGTGGATTTGGCATCGATTGACGCCCGAGAGAAGAACAGCCGCCACGATGTAAAGGCACGCATTGAAGAATTCAACTCATTAGCAGGACATGAAGCGATCCACGCCGGTATGACAAGCCGAGATTTAACTGAAAACAACGAAGCTTTTCAAATTCGCAACGGACTTGAAATCGTTCATGACAAGGTGGTAACACTTCTTGCTCGACTTGGCGAAAGAGCTGCGCAGTATTCAGATCAACCTATTGCTGGACGTTCACACAATGTTCCAGCACAGATAACAACTTTAGGAAAACGATTTGCATCAGCAGCTGAGGAGTTGTTGTTTGCATATGAGCGTTTAACAGCGCTACAAGATCGCTACCCAATGCGCGGGATTAAGGGACCTGTTGGAACCGCACAGGATTCAATTGATCTTCTTGGTTCATCAGATGCACACTTTAAATTAGAAGGCGCAATCGCTAAAGAGCTTGGCTTTAGTAATGTTCTTGATTCATCTGGACAGATTTATCCGCGATCGTTTGATTATGATGTTGTAACAACATTGGTTCAGATTGCATCATCTCCATCATCTCTTGCAACATCGATTCGCCTAATGGCTGGTGCCGAATTAGTCACTGAGGGTTTCAAGGCAGGCCAAGTTGGTAGCAGCGCAATGCCTCACAAGATGAACACACGCTCCTGCGAACGTGTTAATGGTCTTTCAGTGGTACTTCGCGGATATGCATCTATGGTGAGCGAACTAGCTGGTGATCAATGGAATGAAGGCGATGTCTCATGTAGCGTTGTTCGTCGCGTTGCTCTACCTGATGCCTTTTATGCAATCGATGGATTGCTGGAAACAATGCTCACCGTTCTGGATGAGTTTGGGGCTTTCCCGGCTGTGATTAGCGCTGAATTAGAGCGTTATTTACCATTCTTGGCGACCACAAAGATTCTTATGGCCGCGGTTAAAGCAGGTGTTGGTCGTGAGGTAGCGCATGAAGTTATTAAGGAGCATGCTGTTAAAGCAGCTCTTGGTATGCGTGAAGGAAAGAAGAACACCCTTCTTGATGATTTAGCGGCAGATAGTCGATTGCCTCTTGATCGTGCAGCTCTAGATGTATTAATTAGCGACCCCATTGAATTTACTGGCGAAGCTCGCCAACAAGTGGCTCGAGTTGTACATCGCATCGATGCGATTACATCCGCGCACCCTGCCGCAGCGCAGTACAAGCCCGGCTCTATTCGGTGAGCGGCTTCGGCCTAGCTGGTCCACCGCCAGCGCCTGAAATTTCTGGGTGGACTCATCTGCGCACGGGAAAAGTTCGGGATCTGTACAGAAATGATAAAAAAGAAATCTTGCTTGTGGCCTCTGATCGAATTTCGGCTTATGACTGGGTAATGCCAACAACTATTCCAGGCAAAGGTGCGGTACTAACTCAACTATCTTTATTTTGGTTTGAATTACTAGAAGACATTATCGGCAATCACATTGTTTCAACAGATGTTCCGTCAATTGTTGAAGATCGTGCAGTAATCGTGCAACCACTAACAATGTTTGAAGTTGAATGCGTGGCTCGTGGCTATTTAACTGGCAGCGGTTGGGTTGAGTACGAAAACAATAAAGCGGTGTGCGGGAATGTTTTGCCTGATGGATTACTAGATGGTTCGCAATTACCTGAAAACATCTTTACGCCAGCTACAAAGGCTGAAATTGGCGATCATGACATCAATATTGATTTTGATGGTGCGGTCGCAATCATTGGAGCAGAGGATGCAGCTCAGCTTCGAGAGTTAACAATCAAGTTATATGAGACTGCATCAGAGTTTGCAGCAAGCCGCGGAATCATCGTTGCAGATACCAAGTTTGAATTCGGCCGCAATAACAAGGGCGAGATAACCCTTGGCGATGAGGCTCTAACCCCTGATTCTTCCCGGTTTTGGGAGGCATCCACATGGAAGCCAGGCGGAGCTCAGCCCTCGTATGACAAACAGTTTCTACGTGACTACCTAGTAGCAAGTGGATGGGATAGAAATAGCCCACCCCCTGAACTACCAGCTGAGATCGTAGAGAAGACTGCACAACGTTACGAAGAAGCATTTTTCCGAATCACCGGCAGCAAGTTCTAAAAGGGAGACAACAAATGGCAAAGATCGTGGTTGATGTGATGTTAAAGCCCGAGATTCTTGATCCTCAAGGAAACGCTGTTGCATCAGCCTTGCCACGACTTGGTTTCACCTTCGCCAAATCGGTTCGTCAAGGGAAGCGGTTTGAAATTGAAGTAGAAGGTGAACCGACCGCTGCACAACTTGCTGAAGTAGAAAAAGCAGCCGAAGTCTTGCTCTCTAACCCAGTTATTGAAAACTTCGTAGTGAGAGTTGAGAAGTAATGCGCGTAGGAGTCATTACCTTTCCAGGAACTCTGGATGATCGTGATGCTGCGCGCGCAGTAGTAGCCGCAGGAGCGGATGCTGTTTCTTTATGGCATGGTGATGCTGATCTAAAGAGTGTTGATGCGGTTGTTTTACCTGGTGGATTTTCTTACGGAGATTACCTTCGTTGCGGTGCTATTTCACGATTTGCACCGGTTATGGAATTGGTAATTGAAGCAGCAAACAAGGGAATGCCAGTGCTCGGAATTTGTAATGGCTTCCAGGTTCTCTGCGAATCACATCTATTGCCAGGTGCACTAACTCGCAACTCTGATCTGCATTTCTTATGTCGCGATCAAGAAATTGAAATAGTTAACAACCAAACGGCATGGACTAATTCCTTCAAACAAGGCGAAAAGATTGTTATCCCTTTAAAGAATGGTGAAGGATCTTTCCAGTGCGATGATCAAACCCTTGCAATGCTCGAAGGCGAAGGCCGCGTCATCGCCCGTTATGTGGGAGAAAACCCCAACGGATCCCGTAACTTGATCGCTGGCATTAGCAACGCAAAAGGCAATGTGGTTGGCCTCATGCCGCACCCAGAGCATGCAATTGATGAGTTAACAGGACCATCTGCACAGGGTCTTGGCTTCTTCACTTCAATCTTGAATGCGATGGTGAAGTAATGGCGCTAGATACCGTCGCAATTGCGCAAACAACTCCAGATAACTCACAACCATTTGCCGAACTTGGGCTAAAACCCGACGAGTATGCGCGCATCAAGGAAATCCTCGGTCGCCGCCCAACATCATCAGAGCTCGCGATGTATTCAGTTATGTGGTCTGAACATTGTTCTTATAAATCTTCAAAGGTTCATCTCAAGCAGTTTGGTGAAAAAGCTCCCAAGTCAGATGCGTTGCTAGTTGGTATTGGTGAAAACGCTGGTGTTGTTGATGTTGGACAGGGCTACGCAGTAACTTTCAAAATTGAATCACATAATCACCCATCATTTGTTGAGCCGTATCAAGGTGCAGCCACAGGTGTAGGTGGAATTGTTCGTGACATTCTGACAATGGGTGCTCGTCCGATTGCAGTTATGGATCCACTTCGTTTTGGTCCAGCAGATGCACCAGATACCCGTCGCGTCCTGCCCGGAATCGTCGCCGGTGTTGGTGGATACGGAAATTGTTTAGGGCTACCAAACATTGGTGGCGAAGTTACATTTGATGAAACTTATGCAGGTAATCCACTTGTAAATGCGTTATGCGTTGGAGTAATGAAGCACAGCGATATTAAGTTGGCAAAAGCTGCAGGTGCCGGCAACTTAGTTGTGTTGTATGGAGCAAAAACAGGTGGCGATGGAATCGGTGGAGTATCTGTGCTTGCCTCTGAAACCTTTGGTGCTGGTGGATCTACAAAGCGTCCAAGTGTTCAGGTAGGCGATCCATTTGTTGAGAAGGTTTTGATTGAATGTTCACTAGAAATCTTCGCTGAAGATCTAGTTGTAGGCATTCAAGACCTTGGCGGAGCAGGCTTATCGTGTGCAACAAGTGAGCTGGCATCAGGGGGTTCTGGTGGCATGAAGGTGCAGTTGGACAAGGTTCCGCTTCGCGATCCTTCACTGTCACCTGAAGAGATCTTGATGTCGGAATCACAAGAGCGCATGTGCGCCATTGTTGAACCTAGCAAGATTGAACGCTTTCTAGAGATTTGCAAGAAGTGGGATGTAACTGTCACCGTGATCGGAGAAGTTACCGATGGAAATCAACTTGAAATTACCTGGAATGGTGAGTTAATTGTTGATGTTCCGCCTCGCACAGTGGCCCATGATGGCCCTGTCTACAACCGCCCATTAGCTCAACCTGATTACATCAATCAAGTAAATTCACAAACAGTTAATGTTCCAATTCCTGCGACAGCATCAGAGATCAAAGCTGCTGTTTTGAAATTAGCTGCAGCACCAAACCTTGCCGATAAGTCTTGGGTTACATCTCAATACGACAAGTATGTCCAAGGAAACACAATTCAATCTCAGCCTGATGATTCAGGAATGATTCGTATTGATGAGAAGACAAATCTGGGCGTTGCAATCTCAACTGATGCTAATGCAAACTGGTCTTATTTAAATCCATATCAAGGTGCAAAGTTGGCACTAGCAGAAGCGGCACGCAATATTGCAACCGCTGGTGCTCGCCCCTTAGCAGTTACCAACTGTCTTAACTTTGGTTCGCCTGAAGATCCTGGTGTTATGTGGCAGTTTGCCGAATCTGTTCGGGGATTAGCAGATGGCTGCTTAGAGATGGGTCTACCTGTAACAGGTGGAAATGTTTCTTTCTATAATCAAACTGGTGCGGTTGCAATCTTGCCGACACCGATCATCGGTGTTCTAGGAGTCATCCAAGATGTCCGCTCCCGTACCCCAATGAGTTTTAATCATGCAGGTTTGGATCTCTACTTGTTAGGTGAAACCCACGAAGATCTTGCAGGTAGCGAGTGGGCATTCTTGCACAATCAACGTGTTGGGCAATCTCCAGATGCTGATTTACACCGTGAAATGCGGCTTATAGAGCTACTTCTTGAAGGTAACTCATTCTTTGCAGCAGCTCATGATTTAAGTCAAGGCGGTTTATCTGCTGGATTAACAGAGATGGTTTTACGACACAAGGTCGGCGCAACAGTTGTGCTTGAAAATGCAGGAGTTGGATTGCTCAGCGAAACCCCAGGTCGAGTAATTGTTGCAATTGAACCTGCATACACTTCAAAGCTTGAAGGTTTAGCGATCAAGAATTCAATTGCGATCACAAAACTTGGCACTTCTGGAGGAGACGACTTAATAATTAATGATGCGGTAATTTCCTTAGTTGAGTTATCAACTGCCCACACTTCAACATTTCCACGGTTGTTTGGCTAAGAAAATGCGCGATCCTCAGGTACTTGAACAGGTTAAGAGCACTCTTGCGCTTCTAATCTCGAAAGCGCCTGGGAGGGCAATAGAAGTTCGCATTCCACCCTATGCAGCGGTTCAATGTGGCGAAGGACCAACTCATACACGTGGTACGCCGCCAAACACTATTGAGATGGATGCTCCAACTTGGCTTGCACTTGCATCCGGTCAATTAACATGGGGTCAAGCGCTAGCTGATGGAAAGATCGCAGCCTCAGGAGTGCGTGCAGATTTGTCAGAGTATCTACCGTTAGGAGCACAACAATGAGACGCCCTGATGGATTACTCAATCACAATGTTTTAGGTGAGGATAAAGGGCCACAGGATGCATGTGGTGTATTTGGCGTGTGGGCACCCGGCGAAGAGGTAGCAAAGTTAGCTTTCTATGGTCTCTACGCATTACAACATCGGGGAACCGAGTCGGCAGGAATTGCAACAAGTGATGGTGAGAGAATTCTAGTTTACAAAGATATGGGTCTGGTATCTCAGGTATTCACCGAAGGAGATCTTGCAACACTTAAAGGAAATCTCGCCCTCGGACATTGTCGATACAGCACAACGGGATCAAGTACCTGGGTGAATGCTCAACCCACCTTGCGCCCAACTAAGTATGGAACGCTTGCTTTGGCCCATAACGGCAACCTCACCAATACCGGTGATTTAGCAGAGCTAGTTCAGAAACTTGAAGCGACATACACGAGAGGTGCAACAACCGATACAGAGATAATGACTGCGCTCCTAGCTTTGCAGGATTCTAAAAATGTTGAAGCAAGTGCATTAACTGTTCTGCCTCAGTTAGAAGGTGCATTCTCATTAGTGTTTATGGATGAGCGCACACTGTATGCCGCACGTGATCGACATGGAGTTCGTCCTCTAGTTTTAGGAAAGTTAGAGACCGGCTGGGTGGTTGCATCTGAAAGCGCGGCTTTGGATATCGTTGGTGCCGCCTTTGTTCGAGAGATAGAACCGGGAGAGTTAATCTGCATCGATGCCAATGGGGTTCGTTCTCAACTTTGGGCAGATGCACAACCAAAGGGATGTCTTTTTGAGTATGTTTACTTAGCGCGGCCAGACACAACAATTGCAGGCAGTGGAATTCATAAGACTCGTGTTGCGATCGGTGCGCAACTTGCTATGGAGCATCCTGCTGTGGCAGATCTAGTTATACCTATTCCTGAATCTGGAACTCCCGCTGCGATCGGTTATGCAAAAGAGTCGGGCATTCCTTATGGCATGGGTCTGGTGAAAAACTCATATGTAGGTCGAACCTTTATTCAACCGTCCCAAACTATTCGCCAATTAGGTATCCGCTTAAAGTTGAATCCTTTGCGGGAAATTATCGAAGGCAAGCGAATTGTTGTTGTCGATGATTCAATCGTCCGTGGAAATACTCAACGAGCGATCGTACGAATGTTACGTGAAGCGGGAGCACGAGAGATCCATGTTCGGATTTCATCACCACCGGTTAAGTGGCCTTGCTATTACGGCATTGACTTTGCCTCGCGGGCAGAGCTAATTGCTAATGGGCTAGATGTTGAAGAGATTCGCCGTTCGATAGGTGCGGACTCTTTGGGGTATGTCTCTCTTGATGGCTTAATCGCAGCCACCGAAGTACCCTCAGAAAAGCTATGTTCTGCTTGTTTTACAGGTGAATATCCGATCCGTATCCCAGAGGATTTATCTGAAGGAAAGATGCGCCTAGAAATCACGGAAGTGCACGGTAACTAATGTCTACATACAAAGATGCCGGCGTTGATATTGATGCAGGAGATCGAGCTGTTGAACTAATGAAGGCTTCCATCGCTAAAGCTTCACGCGCCGAAGTAATTGGCGGTATTGGTGGATTTGCAGGTTTGTTTGATGCCACCAAATTAAAGAGCATGAAGCAACCTTTGCTCGCAACATCAACAGATGGAGTTGGGACGAAGACTGAAATTGCACGGGCATTAGGAAAGTACGACACCATTGGTGAGGATTTAGTTGCAATGGTTGTAGATGATTTAGTTGTATGCGGAGCAGAACCTCTATTCATGACCGATTACATTGCCGTTGGAAAGGTCATTCCAGAAAACATAGCCGATATTGTTGCTGGAATTGCCCGTGGATGTGCAAAGGCAAATACAGCTTTGATTGGTGGAGAGACCGCAGAGCACCCTGGCTTGTTAGGTGATGATGAATTTGATATTGCAGGTGCAGCAACCGGTGTTGTTGATGCAGAACACCAACTTGGATCTCATCGAGTGAAAGCTGGAGATATAATTATTGCCATGCCATCTAGTGGCTTTCATGCAAATGGTTACTCTCTTGTTCGACATATTATTAAAAGCGCAGGAATAGATCTACACGCCAATGTAATGGAATTTGGAAAGAGCGCGGGTGAACTCTTTTTAACACCAACAGAGATCTATGCACTTGATTGTTTAGCCTTAATCAAAGCAATGCCAGAACATCTTCACGCTTTTTCACATATCACGGGTGGCGGAATTGCCGAAAATACTGCACGCGTTATTCCTGAACATTTGGCAGCAACTTATGATCGTTCAACATGGTCACTTCCTGTCGAGATGGAGTTCACGGCAAGGGTGGGTGGGGTTCCACAGGCAGATATGGAGCGCACTTGGAACTGTGGCATCGGCATGAGCGCCATCGTGGATTCGTCAGTTGCTGATCTGACGGTTCGATCCTTAGGCGCTCGAGGCATGAAAGCTTGGGTAGCAGGGGTGGTTTCTGAGCGGGAAGGCTCAAATCCACGCTCATCTTTGGAGAGCACCTTCAAGGCGCGATAACCTACCTCCCTGACGCACAGCAATTAGTGAAGGAGGTCGCCCATGGGTCGCGGCCGCGCAAAAGCAAAGCAAACCAAAGTTGCACGTGATTTGAAGTACAACGCGCAAGATATGGATTTAGATCGTCTAGCCAAGGAACTTCACGGCG
>Ga0315908_10004321_pt1 | contig 10253 bp, 8 predicted proteins | sample LakEriMetagenome_12_FD_203520 | JGI IMG/M metagenome (GOLD analysis project Ga0315908, IMG submission 203520) | Freshwater fungal communities from buoy surface, Lake Erie, Ohio, United States - Buoy 4 MA124 | ecosystem: Environmental > Aquatic > Freshwater > Lake > Lake biofilm | place: USA...
TCACATCGGCGCGGCTGGCGGTGGCAGCGTCGCAGTTGATGGTGGTGCGATTTATTCTGTCCGAGGAGAAGTCGATTACTGGATAAGTCCCTCTATGGCGATCAGCTTGGGGGCTGGGCGTATTGCGACGCTTTCGGGTGAAGGGATGTCACCCAGCTTCATCAACCTCGGTCTAAAAATCCCATTTTCAACACACTAGCTGAGCTTTTGAAGTTTAAGCGTTTGAGGTGATCTGGAAACTCTCAGTCTATTGCATGTCATGAAGAAGATGACATCTTGCTGCGCTGAGGATGGTCACATTTGCATTTGCCTGAAACGGCTCCCTCACATTACCTTTATGGTATATCTAACGAAAAAGACTTGCAAAATTTAGGGCTCCGTGGAATGTTTGCTAACCAACAACGCCATTTGTGGGGCGCCGAAGACATTGGAAGGATTATGGCCGACCGACCCCTTACCCCCCTTCTTTACCGGGTCGCACTGTGTGCCCATTGTGTCTAGCGCTGGAGTGCCCCCACTGAAGTTGTCCACCAACTGAGATAGTTTGATACCGTTTCAGGAGGACCAGAGATGGCTGGAAAGAGATACAAACCCGAAGATGTGGTGCTGAAGCTTCGTCAGGTTGAAGTGCTGCAGGGGCGAGGCATGGCGATCGCAGATGCGGTGCGCCAGATCGGCGTGACGGTTCAGACTTGTTAATGCTGGCGCAAGCAGTATCGCGGCATGAGCCGGGATCAACCCAAACGACTGAAGGAGCTTGAGGCGGAGAACCAGCGGCTGCGACGCGCAGTGTCGGATCTGACACTAAACAAGATGATCCTTGCCGAGGCAACACGGGGAACCGCAGGTCCGCGCTAGCGAAACTTCTGAGCCCTTCGCGCCGTCGCAAGTGCATCGATCATGTGCGGCAGGCCCTTGGCGTATCCCAGCGCCGGGCTTGCCGCACACTCGGGCAGCATCGGTCGACACAACGCAAGGCTCCATGCGGCACAGCGGACGAAGAACGGCTGACGGACGACATCATCGAGCTGACGCGCACCTACCGGCGCTATGGCTATCGGATGATCACCGGGTTGCTGAATAACGCCGGCTGGCATGTGAACCACAAGCGCCCCTCTCGTGGTGTGTGAGCAAACCACTGCCGGGCAATGGTCGAGCGGATCTGACGACGCGAAGGGCTTAAGGTTCAACAAAAACAGGCCAATAAGGGAAGGCTTTGGCTGAACGACGTGTCTTGTGTCCGTCTCTGGCCAGAACGCTCAAACAACGTCTGGTCCTATGATTTCGTGCAGGATTGGACGCATGGCGGGCGGCTGTTTCGCACCCTCAACATCATTGACGAATTCACGAAGGAGGCGCTGGTGATCCGTGTCAAACGGAAGCTCAACTTGACCGGCGTGGTTGATGCCCTGACAGATCTATTCATCCTGCGAGGCACGCCCGACTACATAAGGTTCGATAATGGCGCTGAGTTAATCGCCAAGAAGGTGGGTGCCTGGATCGGAGCGGTCGGTGCCAAAACGGCTTTCATCGAACCAGGATCAACTTGGGAGAACGGCTATTGCGAGAGCTTCAACGCCCGGTTCCGGGATGAACTGCTGAATGGCGAGGTCTTCTACTCAATCAGGGAGGCACAGATGTTGATTTTCACCCAGACCGGAGCCGGTGGGGGTGAAAATCAACAGTATCCGGTCGCTCCGATGCCACGTGATCTGACGCCCAAAGCCGCGGTTTGTTCCCGAGCTAGGACGTTATCGGTGAGAATGGTGTTGACCCGATAGGGCACGGCTTCCAGCAAATGCTGGAGGAAATCCCAGGCCGTATTTCTGTCAGCCGTCACAACGAGTTGAGCGACGGCGAATTTAGCCGTTCGGTAAATGCCCACCAAGAAATAGAGCTTACCTTCAGCCGTCTGCACCTCGGCAATGTCGATATGGAAGAACACGATGGGGTAGCGCTTGAACTTCTGGCGCTTGGGCTTGTCGCCCTCGATATCTGGAAGACGGGAGATGCCGTGCCATTGCAGGCACCGATGCAGCGCAGACCGGGTTAGATGCGGGATAAACGGCTGGGGTGCATAAAGACAGTCGTCCAGCGGAAGAAGCGTGTGGCGCCGGAACGCGACGATTGCCGCTTCGTCGGCTTCGGTCAAAACAGTTGAGCGCGGTTCCGTCAGCCCAGTCTTCATATCGTCGACCGTCGCGCGCTTCCGCCACTTCGCCACCGTCTTCGGGTTAATGCCGAGTTACTGGCTCAACTGCGAGAGCGAAGCTTGCGATCGCTGTGTTGCAGCTTTGACAGCGTGCGTGGTCGTCGCGCTCCCGTGACGAACTTGTCCAATAGTGTTCCCTCCATTCTTGCGAAAGGATCGCACTATCGAACCGTGGGATCAAACAACTAGCACAAATTGAGCCTTCCGCATATGTTATCACTGACGTCAGTCCCGCAGCGCCAACTCTTTCACTTTGGCAACCGGTTCCCAGATGTATTCCCAGATTGTCCGCTTGCCCGACAAGACATCCACGGTCGCAGTCATCCCCGGCTTGAGAACCACAGCCGCGCCATCTTCCAGCGTGATGCTGCCCTCGATGGCCACATCGACCTGGTAATAGGCCACGCCGGTGTCTGGATTTGTCAGCGCGTCGGGGCTGATCCGGGTGACGCGCCCGTCCACAGAGCCATAGCGCGATGAGTCATAGGCCGACAGACGAATTCGCACCGCATCCTCCAGTCGGATATTCGAGATGTCTTTGGGGTCTATCTGAGCGGCTACGACAAGGTCCTCCCCCGTTGGCACCAATTCCAGAACCACATCGCCGGTCTTAATGTACCCGCCTGGCGTGCGATAATTCAGCCGGTAGACGATCCCATCCATCGGTGCGCGAATGACGGTGCGGGTGACGCGTTCTTCAAGCAGAGGCAGGGCTTCGCCGAGTTCCGAAAGGTCAGCCACGACCATGCTCAACTCGTCTATGGCTTGGAGCATGTAAGCTTCCTTGCGGTTGCTGATCTCGCCCTCAATCGCGGCGATACCGGCCTGAGCCTGAGACATCGCCACTCTGCCAGCATCGAATTGACCGCGCGCTGCCTCGAGTTCGCGCTGCAACTCCAAGAGGCGGGTTTCTGGCGCGATGTTTTCCTTAACCATGGGTTCAATCACACCAATTTCCTGCTCAATCAGAGCCATGGTGCGACCGGCGCTGTCGCGCATCGCCTCAGCACCCTGCAAGTCTTGCAGGCGCTGGTTTCTCTGTTGCCCCAGAACGGCGAGTGCGCCCGCCAGTTCAGCCCGCCGGGCCATGAACAAGTTCTCTTCGGTTGCCGCGACGATCGGGCTGCTGGCGCGCAGATCTGACTTTATCTCAAAGTTTCCACCATCAATCTCGGCCCGTAACCGTGCCTCCTTGATCGCCATTGCAGCACGCCGATCAACTAGCCGGTTCAATTCGCTGGCTGAATCAACAGGATCAATTTCGAAAAGAACCTCGCCCTCTTCTACGGCCGAGTTCTCTGAGACATAGCGTCTTAGGATGACACCCCCTTCGCCGGCCTGCACCATCTGGTTCTGAACCGAAGAGGCAACCTTTCCCTGACCGCGCGTCACATTATCGAGCTCGGCGATCGTTGCCCAAAACGCCAAGGTGATGAGCAACCCCGCGCTGGAGAACAAGATGGCAGAGTTCGAGAAAGATTGTTTTCCCGACAGCTCATTCGAGATGCTTTTAAAATCGACGTTCGACATGATGAGGGCACCTATTTCGTTTTGAGCCGCTCGGGCGTTGTGTCGGCAATCACGGCACCCCTGTCCATCACAAGCACACGATCGCACAGTGAGAGAACCGTGTTGCGATGCGTCACCGCGACCAGCGTGCGCTTGGTGAGCCAGGTCGACAAACGTTCGAGAACGGATTGCTCTGTTGCCGTGTCCATGGCGCTGGTCGGTTCGTCCAGCACCAACATGTTCGGGCTGTGAAGCAAGGCCCTCGCCAGCGTGATGGACTGGCGTTGTCCGCCCGAAAGCCCTTCGCCACGCTCGCGGATCTGGAGATCATATCCGCGGGGATGAGCGGCCACGAAGTCATCGACACCCGCGATCCTGGCAACATTCAGAATGTGGTCATCCTCATACTCATAGTGACCCATTTGGATGTTTTCGCGTAGGGTGCCTGAGAAAAGCCAAGTCTCTTGCAGCATGACACCCATATTGCGGCGCAGGTCTGACTTGTCGATTTGCCGCATGTCAACACCGTCGATCAGGATCGAGCCTTGTGTCGGTTGCAGGAGGCCTGCAAGCAGCCGGGCCAGCGTGGATTTTCCTGAACCCATCTTGCCAAGGATCGCAACATGTTGCCCCGCAGGAATTTTCAGCGAAAGGTTTTGAATGATGGGCGACTTTGCGCCGGGGAAACTGTAACTGACGTTTCGCAGTTCAATCTCACCGGCTAGATGCGGCCGGCTCAAGCGCTGACCAAGATCTTCAACTTCAGCCGAACTCTTGTCGCGCATCAGGGAATCTACTGAGCGATAGGCCTGTAGCGCCCCATTCGCGCGCGACATGGCGGAGGCCAGTTGGCTAAGCGGCGCGAGCGCGCGCCCCCCGAGAATGGACGCCGCAATCATGGCGCCCATTGTGAGTTCATTCGCCTGAATCAGGAACACGCCAAAGAAAATCGTCCCAATCTGAGCCAGTTGCTGAATAGAGGCCGCAGAGTTGATCGCAAACTGTGACAGCATACGGTTCTTAAGCCCGAGGTCCGACTGCAAGAGCGTCGCCTCCTCGAAACGTTTGCGCATCAGCCTGCCCGAACCGGTCGCCTGAACTGTTTCCAGCCCGCTGAGTGTTTCCACCAGAACCGACTGCTTTGACATCGAGGTCTCCATATTCTCGGAGGCCAGTCGGGCAAGGAGCGGTTGGATCACAAGGCCGGCCAAGATGACCATTGGAACGGCCACCAATGACACAAACGCCAAAGGCCCTGCGATAAGGTAGATCACCCATATGAAGAAGAAAACAAAAGGCAAGTCCACCACAGCGACCAATGTGGCCGATGTGAAGAATTCCCGCAGAGTATCAAACTCCCGCACGATCGTCGCCATTGCGCCGGATTTGCGCTGCCGCGTGTCAAGGCGCAGGTTCAGGATCTTGTCGAAGATCATGCGCGACATTCTTAGATCCGCGCCCTTACCTGCGCGGTCGATGAACTGCGCCCGTAATGACTTGATGACAAAATCGAAGCCGAGGGCGAGCAGAATGCCAAATGTCAGCGCGATTAGAGACTCGGTTGCTTCATTGGGAACGACGCGATCATAGACAACCATGGTAAAGAGTGAGGTTGAGAGGCCAAGGAAGTTTGTCAGCATCGCTGCAATGATGACTTGGGCATAAAGCCATTTGCCCGACAACATCGAACTCCAGAACCAGTTGTCCTTCATCCTGTCCGTCAGCGTGTTGCGGGTTTTCCGCAACAGAATTGCATAGGGCAGCAGGCTGTTTTCCAGCTCCAACCGCCCGACCTGGATCGTCTCTGGTGTGTCTGCATGTGACATCACATGCGCCATGCCTTCACCGTTGATCTCCAGAACCGTTATTGCATTGGCCTGCGTGTCGAATGCAATAAATGGGCAATGGCCAGGATCTATCTCTGCCGGATCCAGAGCGCCGAAGGCCGCTGAAAATCCCAAAACTTGAAGGACCGAGACCGCCTCGGCAGGACCGAAGAACGGATTGGCCGTTTCAGACAGATCGCGAACTGCGGCTTCTGAGTAATTCAAGCCATGTGACGCAAGCATGTGCTGAACGGCGCGCGCCAACGAGCCCTGCAGTTCTGGCGTCGCTTGAAACGTGCTGTTGGAAGGCAATTGAGCGTCTGCCTGCTCAACTTTCGTTTTCACGAGCCGTGCTTTCTCGCGCTGGATCAATCGACCCTCGCGCCAGTGTTGAAGCACAGTTTCTAGAATGCGTGAAACGGCTTTCATCTCTTGGTCCTACTCAACACAAAATCAGATCAGGTCGCAGGGCACTTGTCATTCTACGCCGAGGCGCTTCAGCAAAATGCCCATGCTCGCGGCGATACCGGCTTGCAGCACCACACGGTCTGCCACGAGCTTGATCTGCTGCTCTTGTGCGCGGTAGCGGCTGATCTGAGCGTCGATGACACTGCGCAAGGTGCTTTGACCAAGCGAGATTTGGGATGCCGCGGTCGCCGCTTGGGATTCCGCGGCGGCAAGCTTCTTGTCGACCAAACCAGCAGATGTCTCCATCGCCCGCAGCTGCGCGAGAGAGGTCGCTGCCATCGCCTCAGCTTCAGCCTTTGCGCTGTCAAGGCTTGCAGCCGCTGCTTCGCGCCTTGCAGTCGCCGTTTCGAGCTGGGACTTTCTGCGACCTCCATCGTTGAAGGTGTATCGCATCTGCAGTCCCACAGTCGTGTCTGTCCCGTCGTCTTTATCCATCGGTGAGGCCAGACCAAGATTCAGGTTGAGCGTCGGCTTGAACTGCGCGCGCGCCTGAAGTTCGGCCGATTCTGCGGCAATTAACTCCGCTGCGATCTTGCGGAGCGTGGGGGCCAAGGAGATGTCTTTGGCGAGATCAGACAGCTCTGCGGTCGTAAACAGCGCTTCCGGGCGGGTCAGTCCGGCGGATGGCGCGGCACCGAAATACTGGGCGAAGCGCGCCTCTGCTCCGCTTAGTGCACTTCTTACGGCTGCCTCTTCAAGCTCGACGTCGGATACAGCTACGCGCGCACTGTCCCGTGTGGCGCTGTCCAGCATTCCATTTTCAGTCATGCGATCCAACTGTTCGAGCAAGACCTCGGCTTCCGCGCTTTGAGCCGCCAGAAAACCAAGCTGCTGCTGAACAGCCCAAAGATCTGCCCAGGCTTGGATCGCGTCGAGTGCTGCCGTGTTCCCGGCTTCTTGTGCAGACGCGCGGGCTACCAAAGCCTGAGCGAGCGCCCCATCGATTGCCGCGTTGGATGCGCCGCCATCATAAACCAACTGGCTTAGCATGAGATCAGCCGCAATACCGGTGATTTGATTGTCGACTGGGCTTCCCTCTTTAAGGCTCCCACCACTGGCAGTGGCTGAAACCTGTGGGCGACGCAGCGCTTTTGCGGTTCCAACCTGCGCCATCGCGGCGGTCTCAAGTGCTCGTGCTGACAAAAATGCCTTATTGACCTTGACGGCTGATTTAATCGCGCCTTCAAAGTCGGCGTTTGCAGCAAGTGGAGATGCCATTCCGGCATCTATGCTTTGCGAAGCTTCAAGTCGCGCCTCAATGCGCTGTTCAATAGTGGACGCACGTTGGTCATTCGCGACACACCCACTAAGCAATAGAACGCCAGTCAAAGCTGTGCAGGAGTATTTATACCGTTTCATATGAAATGGCCCGTTTGTTGAGATTTTGTCGGGCTTACCGGATACAATAGAAATGCACCACTGATGTTAGTTTTATTTAATTATATATTATTTTATTATAATAATATAATACACAAACGCGAGAAAAATCAGCAAGCGTGTCAGTGTCAGTGTCAGTGTCAGTGTCAGTGTCAGTGTCAGTGTCAGTGTCAGTGTCAGTGTCAGTGTCGCGCCCCATTGGAAGGACAATTCTTTTTCTGGTGTAACGGGACTAAGTAATAAAGGCTCACCACGCACAGCCCTTGATCTCAGCCCGCACGAATAAGGAAGCAGCGAGGCGCCGTTCGCCAAAACGCATATAGCAGACACTTAAGAATAAAGTATTGCACGTTAGAGAATAAAATAAACTAAAGTTAAAATATTTATACCTTAGGGGTGCCTAGAAAGATCTGCTGCGATATCTTGCTGTGTTTTATTTAAAAAAATATGAATTAATTTTGTCATTTTTTCTTATATTATATCGAAAAGTTTATGGAGATGCTTGGATGTGGGTAGAGAAAGAGCTGAGGGCCACTCAGTCAATCCGGCCAAAGGACAAGCTGTCGCGGTTTTATCGTTCACAGACAAGATGGGAACTTCTTCTTCTTGTTGCTGCAAACAGTGGGAACGAAGAGATCGGAATATGGAACTACATCGACATGCTGGGAACGCGTACCGAGAGCCAGATGACGGTCTACAACTTTATAAAAGACCGCATCGAAGACGGAAGTTTTGTACTTTTGCCCAGCTTAAAGAAGAGCCGAAAAGCTCTGGGACTAAGCGCTGAGCTTCAGATTGCATTGAACGACTATCTGGAGCGGCGCTATGCTGATGGATCCTTTGCAGAAGAGCACACGGGTACTCCCTCGTCAAAACAAGTCAATCAAGCGACCTAACAATCAATACCGGCCTCAAGCACTCTGAGCGATTAGGCGCCAACAAAGTGTGTTTGACGGCCTGTGCCACTGAACAAAACGCTGCGAAAACGAACAAGCGGCTGTGGAACTCAAAGAACTCTGAACGTTTGGCATGGCATCAAGTTGTGGAAAGCGACCAATGCGCACAACGGATTCAAGTGGGTAATTTATATAATATAATTTAAAATAAAATTATGTTCTGTTTTTATAATTTGAAGAAATCAGAATTTTTGTGTCCAAGTCTGGGGGATCTTAGCCTCACTGGAGCAAATAATGACATCGCTAACTATCAAAGACTTCGACAATGCCATGAACCTGGGCGCAACCAACAAGGGTGCGGTTTCCAAGCTGGTCAAGGCATGGGAAGCAAAGAATGACCAGAGCGTGAAGCGCGCCGCTGGCCTGGGCCTGATGGCCGTTTCGCTGGCAGCTTGCGGCAGTTCGGATGATTCGGACGACGGTGATGATGATACCGATACCACTACGGTTTCCATGTCGGCTTCTCTGACCATCGATCAGGATATCGTTGAAGATGGCACTGACACCGGCGAAGGCGACGACACCATCACTGGTCTAGTACTTCAAGACAACGCAGGCGACGACGCTCAAACTTTGGATGCGGAAGATGAGATCGATGGCGGGGATGGTGACGATATCCTGACCGTCACGCTTTTGGGAGACGCGGGTTCGCCGATGATCTCTAATGTCGAGACGATCATTGTTCGTTCAACTAACGCAGCCGCAGACCTTGATCTTGCTAACGCTTCTGGAGTTGAGACGATTACGGTTCGTGACAGCGCGACCGTAATGCCGATCACTGGTATTCAAAACAATGTCGTGATCGGCCTGGATAACACTTCAGCCAATGTGACACTTACCTTCGCAGATGACGCACTCGATTCAGATGAAGCTGAGATTTCCATCAATGCCGATGGTTTCGAAGCTCAGATCGAATTGGTAACTTCGGGCGGCGATGTCGTGACAAGCTACGTCATTGATGCAAGTGGCGACGACTCGGAACTTGAATTGCATGACGTTGACCAAGATGCGACATCTTTGACTGTCACAGGCGACGCAGCGATTGAACTGACTGAGGACAGCACTGAATTCGCACTCCTCGAGACCATTGATTTCAGCGGTAACTCCGGTGGTGTCACAATCGACCTTGACACCAACGATGTCGACTTCACACTCACTGGTTCTTCTGGGGACGACGATGTGACTGTTGGAAGCGATGGTGCGGATGGGCGTACTGTTGATCTGGGCGCAGGCGATGATACGATCGCGTTCGGCGCTGGCGACATTAACGCCGACGATGCGATTGATGGCGGAGCAGGCGACAACACTGTCGAAATCGATGTTGACGACGCTGACGAGATCGATGATCGCTTTACAAACTTCACTGCTGTAACGCTTACTGCCGCCTCTGCTGCGAACGCGGCACTTGACTTGACCGACACTGGCATCACCACCGTTACATTGGCAAGTGCCATCGATCTTCACACTGGTGCGGACGAACTGTCGATTGATAACTATGACGGCGCCCTGACTATCGTGATTGCTGACGCTGATCTTGGCGGCGCAAACGCTGATCTGACAATCGCATCTGTTGGTACCACTGACGCAGTAAGTATTTCGTTTGAGGCAGGTGCAGCGACAACAATCTCTGATATCGACCTGACCGATATCGAAACTGTCAGTCTGTCGACCGACTCTGCAGCTGATGACGTCACCATGACCGCAGCTACTGTTCTGGATGGAGTCGAGACGATTACGATTTCTGGTGCTGGTAATCTTGCCCTGACATCGACAACGGTAGACGCTTTGACCACAGTTGATGCTTCGGACATGAGCGGTGATTTTGACTTTAGTGTGACTGATGCAGATATCAACGCACTCACGATCACGCTTGGTGACTTTGCAACGGGTTCCAGTATCACACTT
>Ga0315908_10004322_pt1 | contig 10253 bp, 7 predicted proteins | sample LakEriMetagenome_12_FD_203520 | JGI IMG/M metagenome (GOLD analysis project Ga0315908, IMG submission 203520) | Freshwater fungal communities from buoy surface, Lake Erie, Ohio, United States - Buoy 4 MA124 | ecosystem: Environmental > Aquatic > Freshwater > Lake > Lake biofilm | place: USA...
ACAGGCGAAGCGGATAGTACTTTCAGAGTGTCCGGTTTTGAATTTGAAATAAAATAAACCACATTCAAAAATAAAACAGCCATTTAAGCACTAAAAAATCAGTTGTGGTTACCTACTACTGAATCTTCTTAACATGAAAAAAATCGTAACCTAAAATAAATTAAAAAATGAGAAAAATAAGTCTAGTCTTCCTATTGGCCCTACTAACATTATCTTTTCCACAATTTGCCAATGCAAAAGTGAAACTACCAGCTATTGTATCCTCCAATATGGTTTTGCAACGCAATACGACCATCAAAATTTGGGGTTGGGCTGATCCAAATGAGAAAATTACCATCAAACCTTCTTGGTTAAAATCTACAATTCCTGTTCAAGCTGATACAGAAGGAAATTGGATGATCGATGTAAAAACAACAGATAGCAAAGACCAACAAACTATTGCTATAAAAAGTAAAACTTCAGATATTTTTCTAGAAAATATATTATTTGGAGAAGTTTGGCTGTGTTCAGGCCAATCGAACATGGAAATGACCTTAAATGGTTTTTTAGGTCAACCTACTTATGGAAGTGCTGATGCCATAGCTAAATCGAACAATCCAAATCTGCGACTATTCAATGTAACTAAATTCAAAGGTTCAAAAACCCCTTTAAAAGATGTTGAAAAATACTCTCCCTGGCAACAAGCATCGCCCGAAACTGTAAAAAATTTTAGTGCTGTAGCCTATTTCTACGGAAGTCAATTACAAGTGATTTTAGATGTGCCAGTTGGGATTATTCAAAGCTCTTGGGGCGGAAGTTGTGTTGAGGCTTGGATAAGTAATGAAGTGATGAGTTCTTTTCAGAAAATTGAAATCAAAGAAGAAGATATTGCCCTTAAAGCTAAATCAATTCCAACAGTTTTATTTAACTCTATGCTAAATCCATTAATTCCTTATACTATCAAAGGAATGTTATGGTACCAAGGCGAGTCAAATCGAGATGCACCCGAAAAGTACAAAAAACTATTTCCTGCAATGGTTCAAGATTGGAGAGATCGTTGGAAAATTGGTGACTTCCCTATTTATTACACCCAAATCGCGCCCTACTCCTATGAAGGAAACGGATCATTATTAGCTGACAAAAACTCTGCTTTTATAAGAGAAGCGCAATACCAATGTTTAGACTTAATTTCAAATTCAGGTATTGCTATTACATTAGATATAGGAACAAAAGACTGCATTCACCCACCAAAAAAGAAAGAAGTTGCCGATAGATTATTATACAATGCACTAAATAAAACCTATAATTACAAAACAGTTGATTATGCAGGTCCGGTTTTCGATTCTATGGAAACAAAGGACGGTGGTCTAAATCTAAAATTCAAAAACGCTGAAAATGGTGTTTATGCCTATGATACATTAGAAGGTTTTGAAATCGCTGGAAGTGACAAAGTGTTTTACCAAGCCAAAGCTAAAATTCTCGATCGCAAAACAGTCTTGGTCTCCAGTGACAAAGTGCCAAATCCTACAGCGGTTCGATATGCTTGGGATAATTGGGTAGTAGGTACGCTTTTTAATACAAATCTTTTACCCGCACCTTCTTTTCGAACGGACAATTGGACTGATGCGCAAAAAGCTACAAGCAACTAAGAATCAAAAAAAACAAAACACATACCAAAAATAAATAAAATGCATACGTATTTTGAAAGTCGTTTTGCCATAAGTCCCAAAGAAGCAAAACAAATGAATACCGAAGAATTAAGAGCAAATTTTTTAATCGATAACATCTTTAGTGCTGACGAAGTGAAACTTATTTTGTCTCATTTTGATCGATTTATAACAGCTGGAGCAATGCCCATATGCCAAAAAATTGCATTGCCAAATCCTGAAAATTTAAAAGCGGCATATTTCCTTGAAAGGAGAGAAATCGGTATCATCAATGTGGGAGGCAAAGGAATTGTAACTGCTGATGGAGTTGCCTTTGAACTCGATTACAAAGAAGCACTTTACATAGGAAAAGGAACAAAAGAGGTGTTTTTTGAATCACTTGACGCCAATAAACCGGCTAAATTCTATTTAAATTCTGCTCCTGCTCATCGTACTTTTCCAACTAAAAAAGTAACCAAATCCGATGCAGAAATTGTGGTGTTAGGCTCCTTGGAAACCGCCAATCACAGAACTATTAATAAAATGCTTGTCAATAGTGTCGTAGAAACCTGCCAAGTGCAAATGGGAATGACTGAACTAAAAACAGGAAGTGTTTGGAACACCATGCCAGCACACACTCACGACAGAAGAATGGAGGTATATTTCTATTTTGAAATTCCTGAAAACCAAAGCGTCTGTCATTTTATGGGAGAGCCTCAAGAAACACGACACATCTGGATGCAAAATGATCAAGCCGTAATTTCTCCGAATTGGTCTATTCACTCTGGTGCTGGAACTTCTAACTATACTTTTATTTGGGGGATGGCAGGTGAGAATTTAGATTATGGCGACATGGATCATTGTGCCATTAATGATTTAAAATAATTGACTATGAAATTTATAAAATATTTTTTCGGACTAACTTTTTTATTGCCAGCGTTTCTTTTGGCGCAAACTAAAGCTACTATTAGTATCGAAAACAAATCAAATCTCGATTTTAAAGAAGCTGTAGTTTCTGTAAAATGGGATGCTATTATATCTAAATTTCCACAAATCGACACCTCAGCCTTTGTTGTAATTAGCGATAAAACCAAGAAACAAATTCCTTTTCAATTGGAGCATCGTGGTCTGAAAGCGATTCAAAACTTATTGCTGCAAGTAGATGTGAAAGCAAATACTTCGCTTTCAGTTACAGTACAAAAAGGAAAACCTGAAAAGGTTATTGTCAAAACCTACGGTCGTTACGTTCCTGAACGCAAGGATGATTTTGCTTGGGAAAATGATATAATCGCTTTTCGTGCTTATGGAAAAGCCCTCGAAAAAACTAAAGAAGACGCTTATGGATTGGATGTTTGGGTAAAAAGGACTACCAAAATGGTCATCAACGACCGCTACAAAAAAGGCGATTACCACATTGACCACGGCGATGGAATGGATTATTATCACGTTGGGTTTTCTCTAGGAGCTGGAAATATGGCTCCGTATATTAATGATACCATTCGATATTCAGGTAATTACAACCAATGGAAAGTCTTAGATAATGGTCCATTGCGAATTACTTTTCAGTTGATGTTTGATACTTGGAATGCTGGCGGAATAAAAGTAAAAGCTGCCAAAACTATTTCACTAGATGCAGGTTCACAATTCAATCGCATCGAGAATGTATATTCTTTTGATGGCGACAAACCTATGCCCGTAGTAGTAGGAATCATAAAAAGACCTGAAGCTGGAATCGTTTCTTTAAACGAAAAACAAGGGATGATGGCATATTGGGAACCAACTCACCTCGAACACGGCACTACAGGAATTGGCGTCCTTCTAACATCTCCTGTCAGCACTATGATGGTAAGCGAAAAACAGATACTCGCCAAAACAATAGTAAAAAGCAATGAACCTATCGTTTATTACACCGGTGCTGCTTGGGACAAAGCAGGAAAAATAGCCAATAGCAAACAATGGAACAGCTATCTGGAAAATTTTCAAAAACAAACACAAACACCCTTAATTATAAACTTGAAATAAATATATAATAAAACTAAAAAATTATGTCAATTAACTTATTTGATTTAACTGGAAAAACAGCTCTAATTACCGGAGGAGTACACGGATTAGGAATGGCAATGGCAAAAGGATTAGGTCAAGCTGGAGCTAAAATTGTAGTCAACGATCTTTCGCAAGAAGCATTAGATAAAGCATTGGTAGAATATAAATCAGTTGGACTAGAAGCCTACGGATATGTGTTTAATGTCTGCGATGAAAAAGCGGTAATTGAAAGTATTCAAAAAATTGAGACAGAAGTAGGACCTATCGATATACTAATCAACAATGCAGGAATTATCAAAAGAACGCCTATTGTAGATATGACAGTGGAAGATTTTACTGCCGTTATAACAGTAGATTTAATCAGTCCTTTTATAGTTTCTAAAAATGTTGCCAAAGGAATGATTCAACGTGGAGGAGGTAAAATCATCAACATTTGCTCGATGATGAGCGAGCTGGGTAGAGATTCTGTAAGTGCATATGCTGCTGCCAAAGGCGGTTTGAAAATGTTAACTAAAAATATGGCTACGGAATGGGCTAAGTTTAATATTCAAACTAACGGAATTGGTCCAGGTTATTTTGCAACAACTCAAACAGCTCCTATTCGAGTAGACGGGCATCCATTTAATGACTTTATCATCAGCAGAACTCCAGCAGCGCGTTGGGGAGATCCCGAAGATTTGCAAGGTGCAGCAATATTCTTGTCATCCAAAGCAAGTGATTTTGTAAACGGTCATATTCTGTATGTAGATGGAGGAATCTTGGCTACAATAGGAAAACCATCAAACGAAGACTAATTCCAATTTTTAAAATAAAATATAGTAGCTGTTTTTAATTCCAAAAATAATAATCAAATAAATTAAGCTTTGAAAAAAATTAAATTAAAATTACTGATTCTAATTCTAATTATTTCCGGTTTTTCGGGAAATGCTACAATAACTATTGGTTCCATATTAGGAAATAATATGGTATTACAGCGCAACACAGAGGTTAAAATTTGGGGTAAAGCTGAACCCAATAAAAAGCTAAAAATCATTACGGGATGGAATAAAGCAGTTACATCTGTAACTACTGATAAAAACGGTGATTGGTTGGTTAAAGTTAAAACTACTGATGCCGGCGGACCCTACATCATAAGCATTGAAAGCGGTAAAGAAAAAATACAACTCAAAAATATTCTTTTAGGAGAAGTATGGCTTTGCAGTGGGCAATCGAATATGCAAATGCCAATGCTTGGATTTGATTATCAACCTGTCATCGGTTCGGGAGATGCATTACTTAATGCTGACAATCAGAATCTAAGATTGTTTACTGTAAAAAAAGCTCCTATGGATACTCCACAAAATTTATGTAATGGAAAATGGGAAGTAGCCAATGCTGAAACTGTTGGAAAGTTCAGCGCCGTGGGATATTATTATGCCCGTTTATTACAGCAAAAATTAAAGGTTCCAGTAGGAATAGTTTGTTCAAGTGTTGGCGGTACTCCTATTGAAGCTTGGATGAGCGACAAAACATTAGCGGATTTTCCAGAACTATTCGAAAAATCCAAAAAAGCAGCTGCAGAGCAAAATAGAGCATCACACTTATACAACGGAATGATTTATCCATTGTTAAATTATACAATTAAAGGAGTTCTTTGGTATCAGGGAGAAGCAAACCGAAAAGATTATATGTATTACCCTGATTTACTCGAAGCTATGGTTTCCAGTTGGCGAAGTGCTTTTGGCGTTGGAGAGTTTCCTTTTTATTACGTACAAATTGCCCCCTATGCCTACGGTGATAACAACGCACTAGTAAGTGCTTTAATGCGAGACGCACAACTCAAAGCTATGGCGTCAATACCCAATTCTGGTATGGTTTGCACACTAGATATAGGAAGTGAATCTTGGATACATCCACCAGAAAAGGAAACCGTTGCTAAAAGACTTGCCTCTTGGGCTTTATCTGAAACTTATGGTTTTAAGGGGATTCCTTATAAATCACCTACCTATAAAAGTATGGAAGTTAAAGATAATATAGTAACTATTTCATTTAATGATGCTCCATTTGGCATCACTTCTTTTGATAAAAATGTTGATTGCTTTGAATTGGCTGGAGCAGATAGAATATTTTATCCTGCAACAATGACCCCAATGAATAATGAATTTAGAAAAATTCAGGTTGTTTCAGATAAAGTACAAGCCCCTGTAGCGTTGCGATATGCATTTAAAAACTACCCAAAAACTGAAGGATATTTATTTAGTACAACAGGATTACCAGTTCCTTCATTTAGAACCGATGATTAGTGCAACCGATTAGTGTGTATATCATCTTTAGCAAAAATTGCTTTATAGTTAGTTCCATAATTTTATATCTTTTCTTAAATCAAGTATTAAATGCTTAGTAAACATCTTTCCCTAGTAATTCTGTGTGTCACCTCTTTTTTTTATAGCTGTGTCGCAAAAACTATTTTGGCTGATGCTACTCAATCCCCTTTAGTAGAGGTTTCAGAAAAAATAACTGCTCATCCGAGATTATTGTTAAAACAAGGCGAAGAAAAAAAAATCAACGCATTGATACAGAAGAGTCCAGGTATGTTACTAGTTCACCAGGCTATTATTAATGATGCTGATGAATTTTTATTAAAATCCCCCTCAGAACGCGTACTCAAAGGCAAAAGATTATTAGCAGTTTCGAATGAAGCCTTTAAACGTATTTACCTCCTATCTTATGCGTATCGAATGACATCTGATGTAAAATATGCTCGTCGTGCAGAGAAAGAATTAGTAGCAGTTTGCGAGTTTCAGGATTGGAATCCTTCTCACTTTTTAGATGTTGCAGGGATGACAATGGCCGTTGCAATAGGCTACGATTGGTTATTTGATACACTCTCTGAAACAACTCGTGAAAAAGTACGAAAAGCCATTATTGATAAGGCATTTACTCCTGCCACTAACGAGAAATATACCAGTTTTTATAAGTCTTCTAATAATTGGAATCAGGTGTGTAATGCTGGTCTGGTACTCGGAGCTTTGGCGATTTATGACGAAGAACCCGAATTATCAAAAAAAATTATTGAAAAATCAGTGCAATCAATCCCTTTGGCAATGCAAAGTTACGGTCCTGATGGTGCTTATCCAGAAGGGTATTCGTATTGGGGGTATGGTACTGGTTTTCAGGTTACAATGATGGCAGCTCTTGAGAGTGCTTTAGGAACTGATTACAACCTATCCCAAGACAAAGGTTTTATGAACAGTCCTTATTATATGCTGATGATGTTAGCACCCTCAGGTTTGTGTTACAACTTTGGCGATTCTGGTTCTAAACCTCCTTTACAACCCGCTATGTTTTGGTTTAGTGCAAAACTGAACGATGCATCAATACTATTTCACGAGCAAAAAAGACTGACTAAATTGGCTAAAGGGGACAATGGCGGTATGTTGCCCAATGTTTTAATTTTTTCAAAAGATGTAAAATTTGAAACAACAAAAGTCCCCAACATCAATTTTTACAGTAGTCAGGGTGCAAAACCTATTTTTATGTATCGAAGCGGTTGGAGTGATAAAAACGATGCTTATCTAGGCGTAGTAGGTGGCAGAGCCAATGCCTCTCACGGACATATGGACGCGGGTTCGTTCGTATATGAAAAAAATGGTGTTCGTTGGGCTTTGGAATTAGGCTTGCAGTCCTATATTACTTTGGAGAGCAAAGGTGTTGATCTTTGGAATAATAAACAGGAAGGACAACGATGGGATGTTTTTCGTTTGGGAAATACAGGACATTCCACTTTAACGATTAATGGCGAAAAACACTTGGTAACAGGAGAAGCAAAAATGATAAATACCTTTCAAACTAGCGATAGAAAAGGCGCTGAACTCAATTTATCACCCATTTTTGCAAAAAGCGTTCAACAAGTTTTTCGCAAAGTATATCTGGATGGCAAAAACGATTTGCACGTCAACGATAAAATTAAGACAAAGGAAATTTCGGCAAATGTAATCTGGCAAATGGTCGCCCCTAATGAAGCAAAAATTGTAGGTGAGAATCAAATAGAACTAACAAAAGACGGACAAAAAATGATTTTAACCGTTGAATCACCTGCATCAGTTACAATGAAAATATGGAGTAATGAACCTGTACATACATACGATCAAGATAATCCAGGTACACTACGCGTTGGTTTTGAAGCCACAATACTTCCAAATTCGGAGGCTGAATTAGCTATTAAACTGGCTAGTCAAAATTAAATTAGTGTGTCAAAATTATTATTTTATAAAAAAATGAAAATCATAAAAAAAGTGCTTCTCTGTGTATTAATTGTAACTGCACCAACAACATTTGCACAAAAAAAAGAATCAAAATCGTCTAATACTAGGACAGTAACTGCCGATATGAATGCTGTATCAGGTCCTACAAAAACAGTTTGGCGCAAATGTGTGGGTGCTGGTCGTGCCAACGAAGGCTTGCGTGCCGATTGGCAAGAACAATTAAAAAAAGTAAAAAAAGACATTGGTTTTGAAAACATCCGAATGCATGGTTTATTACACGACGATATGGGCGTTTATTTTGAGGAAAAAAAAGGAAAACCTACTTACAACTGGCAGTATATTGATCAACTCTATGATTTTTTAATTGGTATTGGCGTAAAACCTTTTGTAGAATTATCGTTTATGCCAAAAGACTTGGCTAGTGGGCCAGAAACTGTTTTTTGGTGGAAAGGTAATATTACTCCCCCAAAAGATTATGACAAATGGTATGATTTAATCAAAGCATTGACGGAACATTTTACAGAACGTTATGGTGCCGAAGAAGTGAAAACCTGGTATTTTGAAGTTTGGAACGAGCCCAATCATCCGGCTTTTTTTAAGGGCACCCAAGAGGACTATTTCAAGATGTATAATTACACTGCCAAAGCCATTAAGGCGGTCAACAAGGATTACAAAGTGGGAGGTCCCGCTAGTGCAGGCAACAAATGGGTATCTGAAATTATTGATTATTGCGACAAAGAAAATGTCTCTATTGATTTTATTGCCACTCATACTTATTCTGTTATCAAAGGAACTTTTGATGAATCTGGAAAAACCGGAATTCAATTTAATCCCGATCCGATGGCGGTTACCAAAGATGTGATCCATTCCAGAAAATTGATTCAAGAATCTACAAAACCAAATTTAGAATTGCATTATACCGAATGGAGCAGTTCATTTTCGTCCAGCGATCCCATTCACGATACCTATCAATCGGCTGCTTTTATTTTAGATAAAATAAAAGGAACAGAGCAATATGCCCACTCAATGTCATATTGGACATTTACAGATATTTTTGAAGAAAAGGGACCAAGAGCTACCCCATTTCACGGCGGATTTGGTTTGTTGAATTACCAATCTATCAAAAAACCAGCTTATTATGCCTATGAATTTTTGAATCGATTAGGTGAAACAGAAATCAAAAGTTCAGACAAATCGGCTTGGGTTTGTAAAAACAATAAAGGCGATATTCAATCTCTTATTTGGGATTTTACCATCACTCAACCCGAGGACAAAGTATTTAATGGCGTTTATTACAAACGTGAAATTCCCTCTAAACCCAAAGGCACTGTTGAGTTGAAATACAAAAATGTAGAAGAGGGTAAATACCAACTTTCTGTCGTAAAAGTGGGTTATCAAAGCAATGACTTGTACGGTTCGTATATGAAAATGGGTTCTCCCAATCAATTAACTAAAAAACAAGTAGAAGTGTTAAACAAAGAAAATGCTGGGTTACCTATTATCAATGAAGTTGTTGAAGTTAAGAAAGATAAAGTTTTTAATTATCAATTACCATTGCGAGAAAATGATGTCTATTTTGTGAATTTAATTAGATTATAGAATGAAAAAAACAATCATCTTATTCGTTGCGATTTGTTACAGTTTTGAATTTCAAGCGCAAACTGAAACAAAATCAGATAAAATCGAATGGTGGAGTAATGCAAAATTTGGAATGTTTATTCATTGGGGTTTATATTCACAAACTGCGGGATTTTGGAACGGTCATAAAGCAAAAGGGAGCGAACATTTTATGATACACGAACAAATTCCATTAAAAGAGTATGCAAAAATAGCGACTGAATTTAATCCTATCCATTTTGATGCTGAAAAATGGGTTTTAATTGCTAAAAATGCAGGGCAAAAATATATTATTATTACAGCGAAACATCACGATGGGTTTGCCATGTTTGATTCTCCATCGAATAATTATAACATCAAACAAAGGACACCTTTTGCAAAAGATCCAATGAAAGAATTAGTTGATGCTTGTCATAAGCACGGAATTAAATTTGGGTTTTATTACTCACTAGGACGTGATTGGGAAGATCCTGATGTACCAACCAATTATCCTAAAAAGGGAGGTCGGAGTAATTTAGTCGATTTTCCAAATGAAAATGCCAAAGTTTTTAATACCTATTTTGAACGAAAAGTAAAACCTCAGATAAAAGAATTACTGACACAATATGGCACTATTGATATTATGTGGTTTGACACCCCTGAATTGATAAGTTCAGCCGAAAGTCAAGAGTTGCTTTCGATTATTAATACGCTTCAGCCCAATTGTATTGTGAACAGTCGTATT
>Ga0315908_10004325_pt1 | contig 10250 bp, 4 predicted proteins | sample LakEriMetagenome_12_FD_203520 | JGI IMG/M metagenome (GOLD analysis project Ga0315908, IMG submission 203520) | Freshwater fungal communities from buoy surface, Lake Erie, Ohio, United States - Buoy 4 MA124 | ecosystem: Environmental > Aquatic > Freshwater > Lake > Lake biofilm | place: USA...
TTTTAATTTTAATCCCAACCCCAACCCCAACCCCAAATTTTTCGATGAAAATTCAGCATAGAATTTTTTTTAACTAATGAATTATTTTAATATTATTTTATAATAATATTTTATTCATTTTATTAATAAAACAATAAAATTGTAAATTTAATTAATTATCTTAGATTTATAAAAATTTTACTAAATGAATCTGAGTAATATTTTATATTAAATCTTAAATTTTCTAAATATAAATATTTAATATAAATGATATAAAATATTTATTTTTCATTTTTTATTATAATCTTCAAAAAATTTTTGTGTAATGTCTTTTATTGAAAAAAAAGAACCAAAAAATATAATTGCCATATAACCAAATATGTTTCCTTCTTTGTTTTTTTATTCTTTTTATAATTCATAATATATATTTTTTCTTATTATTTTTTAAGTTTATTATGAACAATTATATGCTTAATGAAATCCAAAAAATATACCAATTATAACTTAACTATGTCTTCTTAAAGGACCAGGAATAAAAAAGAACATTTATAAAAAATAAATCTTGTTTATTATATATTTTATAATTTTTATTTTTATTAATTTAATATTATGAAAAAATTTAATATCAATAGATGTGCCCCTTTTTATATTATTAATTATAAATTGTGTCTATTGTATTAGTAATTTTTTCTATTTAGTTTCTTCTTTTTGTAAGTAAATTATTTTTTTGTTCATTTAATTAAGAATCATGAATTTTCTCATTTTAATAAATATTTTATAATTTTTCAAGTTTCATTTTTAATTACTCATTTTCTGATATTAAACAATTACTCATATCACTCACTTCAATTACTCTTTACTAAATTTTACATAATTCATCACTATATTTTCTAAAATTATTAATTAATTGTATTTTGTAATAATTATACTTTATTCTTAAATCTTTTTAAATAATAAGTTAAGATTATTCTTGAATTTATAAATTTATTTTAGAAATATGTTAATCTAATTATATTTTATCATTTTCTAATTATTTAATATCATTTTATAATAATTATAATTTCTTTTTAAATTTAGTTTTTTGTTTTTATATTTAAGAATTATTTTATTCTATTTCTTATTAGATTATTATATTTTTTTGCTCTAAATCCATAATTACTTATTTATAATTAGTTATTTCTTTATTTTTTTGATCTAATTAATCTCTGACTTTATAATAACTTAGTTCACATTATTCTAAGAATTCAAGTTTTTTATCTTTATTTCTAATAATCTAATTTAATTCATTAATTTAATCTTTAAATTAATGATTTTCTAAATTTTATTCTTTAATAATTTACTCCAATTTTTAAGACTCTTATTTTAAATAGTTAAAATCATTAAGTTGATTTTTTAATTATTCTTAAATATTTTAAGATTTAAATTAATTAGTATTTTCTATATTATCTAATTTATTCTTTAAGATAATTTATAATTATTACCTATTATTATTTATATACAAGCTATATTTTTTAATAGTTTTAATGCAATTTATTTTTTTCAATTTCCAATCTTAAATAAAATATAATATATTACTCTGACATCTAATCTTTTAATTATTAATTTTCATGTATTTATTATTCTAATCTTAACTATATTTAACTTTTCTTTTTATCTTAAACTTCAATTTAAGATTGTTTTTCTTTTAATTACTATTAAATTAATAAGAAATCTTAAATTTATTGTTACTATTGGAAAATAATTCTATTTTTTTCAAGTAGTTAATCTTTAAAAATCAAAATCTTAAATTAAAACTACAATAATTAAAAATTACCTTTGATTAAAGAGATTACATGAATTAAACCATCTTTTCTGTTTATTTATTATTTACTTATAACTAAGTGTCCAATTAATTTTTTTAATCTTTTTCCATTTCAAAATAGTCAAGAATTATATTGTATTGTTAGTCTTAATTCATGACAAATATTATTTAAATATAATTTTAAAATATAATAATCAATATGTTATATTAAAATAATAAAATTCAACTAACATAATATTCCTGAATCACATCAGAATCAATTTTATTAATATTATTATTATATTATATATTTTATTAATCCTGATTTTATGATTATTATTATTTATTAACGCCGACAAATTTTTCTAACTCCATTATTCTTTTATGAGAAAAGAGAATATTTTATTCTACTTGTATTTTTTCTCTGCTTAATTATTCTAATTCTCTTTACAATTTATAGTTTTCGTTTCTTTCTTCATTCAACTTTTATTTCAAATTAATTTAAAAGTTTCTTAACATGGGATGAATATCTTTCAAAGACATAATATTAGTTCGATTGACTTCTTCATTCATTTACTTAAGATCATTTCTATATTCATTAATTGACTGTTTATATTATTCAAGATCACTTTAAAGTTGTTTTAATTTAATCTAAGAAATTATTTAATGAGAAATATGATTACTTATAAGAATTGAGAATTGGAAGTAATATTTTCAGCAGCAGATAATTATGCTTTATTTTATTCATTATAATTAGTATATTAAGCTTGATAATGATCATAAACCATTTCAGCTTCCTCAAGTGTATTATTTTCATTAATATATTATTAAAGAATATTTTTAGGAATATAATGTTTCGTATTCTTCAAAATATTTTTGTTTAGAGATTATTTATTATAAAGAGTTTAATTGAAATTGTATTATTAAAAGCAAGTAGGATCTATTTCCTTTTAGTTTAATAGATTTTTAACTGTGTTGTAATTCAAAGCTTGTTTTAAAGTCAAATTATTATTCAAAGTGTTTAAAGTTGAATTCATTCTTACCTATTCTTTGTGAGTTTTCATCAGTTAATTTAAATTGATTGTCTATTCTAATATTTTTTATTACTATTTCTATTGCTCTTCCTAAGATATTAGTCTGATGCTCTTTTTGTTTGACAACATTATATCTTTCGGCAAAAAAGGACCATTCTTAAATTTATTTTTATTATTTTATTTATTATTATTATATTTTTCTTAATTTATTATTTATTATTTATTTTATTTATTTAACTTATTTATTTATTATTATTATATTATCATTATTAACTTATTTCATTTTATTTTTCTATTTATTTATTATCTTAATTATTTACATTTTAACCTAGATTAAGGCTGAACAATCCTCCTTACTTTTTTGGAATCATTTCTTCATTCATATCTTATTATTTATTTCAATGATAAAATCCAAAAGAGGTTAAATTTTATTATTTTTAACCGAATTTGTTTTTAAGTTCCATTTTTTTTATTATATTGTTATATTTTTTATTTATAATTATAATATTATATAATAAATTAAAATTATGATTTTAAATTTTAGATTATAAAATAAATTTGAATTTAAAAAAATAAATGTCATAATATTTAAATAATAATTATTAAATATAAATAATAAAAATAAAAATATAAATAAATGTTTACATATCTTTTTAAATAAAATAATAATATATAAATAATTTAATAATGCTACAAAATAATTCAATTAAACAATGGTTAATTATTAATAATTTTTCCTTTTTTCCAAAGCTATACATATTAATTTCCATTTTTAAGCGTAAATATCCCCTTTCCATGCTTCTATTAATTTTCCCATCCTCCTTAATAAAAATCTCCATTAACATAAATCAACTTTCCCTAACCATGAACTACCCCTTAACTGAATTCTCCATCATACCTACTACCATCATTAAAATAAACAATACCCCTTCCTTATTTTTACCCTCTTACAAATATTCCTTTATAAACCTCTCCACTAATATAATACATCTCTCCTATTCCATGTTACTAATTATTAACAAATTAACCTTCATATCTATCTCCATTTGAGTAATAGTAAATTCCTTGTCCATTATATGCATCTTCTTTGAATTCTCCTTTGTAACGAGATCCATCTTCATAATACATTTTCCCTTTTCCTTCTCTCTTTCCTGATTTCCAAAATCCTTTATATTTACTTTTTAATGACCATGTATATTCTCCATATCCATCGAATCAATCTATTTTCCATTCTCCATCATATTTCTATCCGTTGTTCCAATAGTATGTTCCTTTACCATCTGCTTTTCCATTAAGCATTACGCCATCATATCTTCCATTTGAATAGATTTGTTGCGTAAATCCATTTATTTTTTATTATTTTATATTGTAAAATTTATAAATACATATTGCTATTAGTAGAATTAAAATTTATTTAGTTATTTTGAGATAATTCACTTTATTGGCAATATTTTATTCTTGTTTTTGATTTATTCATTCTTATTCTATTTTTTATAAGCGATATTTTAATTCTTATATTTCTTTCTATTAAAAATCTATATCAGATTATAAAGTTTAAAGAATTTATTAACAAACTTTCAATAAATCTATAAAAATTTTATTTTTTTCTTCCATTTAATTTTTTTATATCTAATAATTATTTAATAAATAAAATTTAATTTAATTTTTATTAATTTTATTTAAAAAAAAATAATGTTGTAAAAGTAAATATTTTAATAAATCAAAAATATATTTGAAATATTAAATAAAATTCATAATAAAATAGAAAAAGAAGAAATAAGAATGCTAGAACTTGAATAAAATATTTAAAGATCATATTTTTTAACTAATAATAAAAATATGATTTAAATAGATTAATAAAATAATATAAATGATATTTAAGAAAAATAATAGATATAATAAGAAATAATCAAATTAGAAGATAACAAAAGAATAGAATTTTTTATATAAGATTTATAAAAAAAGTTTATTTTATAATAAGATGGTTTTTATTTATGTGAAATAAAATAAAAGAATGGTGATATTTATATAGGAAGTATATAAAAAGATAAAAGAAAAGGGAAGGGTTAATTCTATTGGTAAAATGGTGACAGATATGATGGAGAATGGGATAATGACAAGAAAGAAGGTATGGGGAATTATTATTGGAAGAATGGAGATAAATATTATGGATAATGGAAGGGAGGTTTGAGAAGTGGATAGGGAAAATTATAGTATCATAATGGTGATTGTTATGAAGGATAATTTGAGAATGGACTAATACAGGGTTACGGGGTATTAAAATATAACAATGGAGATGTTTATAGGGGTTGGTGGCATGAAGGAGTTTAAGACGGTTAGGGGCAGTTAATATTTATCAATGGGGATATATATTAAGGGTTATGGAGAATGGGGTATTTGGATGGTGAAGGATAATTGTTTTAGATTCAGTATAATTCTTATTAATAGAAATGGATTGATAATCAGTAGATATCACATCTTGTTTGATTATTTATATTTATTTATAGCTCTTTAATTATATACAGATATTAAAATAGTATTATTTTATAATCATATTTTCATAAAATATAATAATTATAATATATTGATCATATTCATAATTTTAATTTTATTTATAATAATATTTATATAATTATGACAATACAATAAAAATGAGAACATTTGTTAAATATAAAAAGATCATAGCCAACTTTCATTTTTCTTTTTGAGAAGATTAATAGGTGGTTTATTAAACTGCAATTAATTGTTAAAATCCTCTTAGTCTTCCCTAACATACATGACCCAATAAGCATCGACCTATATAATGACATTGACTCCTCCTCCATGAATAGGATTACTAACACTAGAATCATTAAGCACTACATCATACCATTATATATCATTTGTTTTAGGATCTCTATAATATTACAAAGTACGAGTAATATAATGTCCAGAATCCAATGACCCACTCTATTAACTATAACTAAATAAGTAATAATGATAATTGTTGTAATTATTAGCAATTTATTTCAATAAACAATCCTTCTAACTATCCAGACTCCTAACAGTTCCACTCTAAAAATAAACCTGTTAAAGCACCTCTTTATTGAGTTTGACAGGAATATTAACATTATTGTTGAGTCTTGACCCTCCTCCAAATGGACTCCATTCATACTTCTTAAAGAGAAACTTAAGAATCTTAGGAGTATTAACCAAAAAGGAACTCTTCTAAGTATCGAAATAAATAGTCCTTTCTGACTTATTCTTTAAAATATTAATAGGATACTTCTTACAATTAATATTTTTGCATCGACTATTGACATTCGTCTTTTTAAAATAAGAAAAAATCATGTCTTTAAGTTCGGCAACACTACCGTAACCGAAATAAGAGTTCCTTTCTGGGAAGTTGAGTTCAAACATTGAGAAATCATGAATACTTAATGACTCATAGTTACAATATTTGCATGGACCTAGATAGGACAATATATGACCGTTGAAGAAATATTCCTCAATCGGATTCATCAATCCCTATAAATTCATTTAGAGTTTCTTCAATTAATCTTCCAATTATTATTGCTCTCCATTACTCTCCTTAAACAGATACTCTTCAAATTCTCTCACTTAATTAGTATTAAATGAATAGTTTCTACGACAGATGCTTCTCTCTATCTAACTTGGAGGGTTATCACTATCATTAAGGAAATTGTTTTTATTCTTGTGGAGATCTTAATCCCTACCAAACTTCACTAGGAATTCAAATAGGAATATATAAAACTCACTCGAATCATTCTATTTCATTCCAAAACAATTCCCGTCCTTCCTATGTCTTTTCAATAAGTCCTTGTTGAAAGCTAGTCTTAATTCTGAGAGATCCATCGTATCTTTCTCAACAGTGCCTTCGTTTATCTATTTTTTCTCTTTGAGTTTGCTCACAAATGATAAAGTAGTATCATTTATTGATTTTTTGTCCTTTTATTCAAAGAATTAGATGATTTGTTCACATAGGACTGGCATCGAGAAAATCACTTACATTGTTGAGTTTAAGTAACATAAATTTCCTGTGTTCAATAATCCAACGAATTTATTACGTTAACGCTGGATTTGAATTTATTGTTGTAGTTGTTGTTCACGACGTTCTTCTTCCAGTTAAATGAAGTCTTGATCCATTATATTTAAATTTATATTATATTGTTTTATTATATTATATTACTATTTCACTCATTTTTTTATGTACTTTTTCACTTAGTTTATCATTTTATTTTAAACTATTCCAAATCTCTCTTGTCTCTTCTTGTGTTTTTCAGATATTTCATTATCTGTTACTATTCCAAACCTTTTAGCTCTTTCTTCCCTTTTTAGTTTTTCTTATTCTGATGTTACTATTCCAAACCTTTTAGCTCTTTCTTCCCTTTTTAGTTTTTCTTAGTCTTATGTTACTATTCCAAACCTTTTAGCTCTTTCTTCTTTTTTTTATTGTTCTTAGTCTGATGTTATTATTCCAAATCTTTTTGCTCTTTCTTCTTTTTTCTATTTCTCTTCTTCTAATAACTTATTTATTATTTTTATTTAATACTTTAACTGCTTCTTATAAATTCACTTTTTAAGTCAATCCTTTATCAAATCTTAATTATCTTAATTCTTTTTTTTTCTGTTCGTCTAATTGATTCATTGATTGATCAATTATATTTTATATTTTATACTAATATTTAATATTTATTACATATAAACTGTAATAAAAACTTAAATAAATATAATTTAAATATTAAAAATATTTTTAAAATTTTGATAAAATTATTTAATGATGAACATATTAAATGTTTTTAATAAAACTATTTATTTTTTAAATATCATTTTATTAACTTTTTTTATTTTTTAGTAAGTTAATAAATTTATCAGACTCATATTAATTTAAAAACATATTTTTATAGAATTTACTTCAATAATACTTATAAAATATATATTCAATTTAATCTTTAATGATTATGAAAAATGTAAATATCTTAATCTGAATCACTATCTTTAATGATAGATAGATTATCTTTATTATTATTTAAAACTTTTCTGTTCTTTTATTTTAAACCTATTTTATAACAAAATTTTTCCTTTTTATTTTTTAGATAATCTAAATAACTTTCAAACTTTTTTTTTTTTTCTATTGAATCATCTTAAGAATCATATGAATCATTGATAAAATATAATCTGTTTTTTTTATTATATTATCTTTAAATCAAGCTTAAATTAATATTTTTATTTTCATTATTTATTTAATCTTTTATCTAATTTTTACAATTTTATCTATTAATTTTAAAATAAATTTATTTTTTTTCTTTATATTAATTGAATTTCTATTAGTTTATAAAATCAAATTTATAAATATTGAAATTTTCTTTCCAAAATGTTTCATCATATAATTAATGTTTTTTTTTATAAAGCTATTTTTTTTTTTGTGTCTAATTTATATTTTATGTACTTAAAATAATTTGCTCCTCATAATTTTTTTTATAAAATTTTATTTTATTTTTATTTCTTACTAGATTATTAAACTCTTTCAGATTATTTTTCTTTTATACTTATTCTTCTAATTATAATTTTTTTACTATTCAATTGAATGATTTAATCGTATTTGACCTTTTTTTTATTATATTTTTTAATAATTATTAGTCCTATTCTTAAATTAAAATAATTAAATAATACTTATAATTTATATTGTTTTTATATCTTTCTTATCATTTTGTATTTTATTTTTTTTTATTGATTCATTTTTTTGACTATGCTATTTATTTTATATTTTATTCTAAGTCTATATTTTTAAATTCTAATTTGTTTCTTAGTCTTATTAATGATATTTTATTTTTTTGGTTCTTTATAAAAAATCTTATTATTTTAAAATAATTTATTGAATTTTAGTCGTTTTATTTTTATAACAATTATTTTAATTCCATTTTAAGGGTTATACGAACATTTATTTTTTAATTTAATATTAGATCTATTAATAATCATCTCAGTCATCACTAAAATTAGTTATTTACTCATACTTAGATATTTTTAAAGAATTTTTATTAATATTTTCTTATACATTATTATATTATTCAGCATTTTACAAAATTTTAAAAAAATTATTAGAATTCTGAAGATCTTCTTTTATTTAAAAAGGAACAAACTATAACGTATGATTTTTATGATGATTAGTTTCTATAAACTCTTATTACCAATCCAACATAAATAATAATAAATATTAAAATTATATTTTTATATAAATTTAATTTAACTTATTCATCAAAGATATTTAAATTCTACTTAGACTTATATAAATTGATATAGATTTTAGTTATAAGATAATTTTTGAAAAATGAATTGATTTTGTTTAATTAGATATAATATACTTATAATAATTACACTTATAATAGATTATTGTAATGGAGTCTAAAGAACTTATTTAATAAGTTTTAAATTAATTTGAGTAATCAGAAGTAAATAAAGTTTAAGATTTGTTAAGTAATATGAATTTATAATAGAATAAGAGTGATAATATTTAAAAAAAAAATTATATTTTTTAATAGTTTTAAGAAAACTAGATTAATAAAATTAAAAACGTATTTAAAGTTAAAAAAAAGCTATAATAATTAAAGCAAATTAAATCTAATTTAAAAATAGACAAATATTAATAAGAAGAATATTAAAATATAAAATAAGTTTTAATAAAGTGAATAAAAAAAATAGAGAATAAAAAAGTAAGATAAAAAATATTAAAATAAGAAATATTAAAACTTAAAGATAAAAATCTTGAAAATTTGATTCATTCTAATATAAGATGCAATGGTTGTAATTAATTTCCTATAAAAGGTATAAGGTATAAATGCAATTAATGTGAATCATTTAATTATTGCAGTTTATGTAATTATTAACTATCTCATCAACATGATTTTATTTAAATCAAGTAAATTTCATTTGAAAATGATAAGTCTAACAATAATATCTAATATGAAAATCAAAATTATATGCACCAATAAATTGATTAATAATTAATAATTATTAATTAGTAAATAATGGGGATGGGAGTAGCTGAATAAAATTTAAAGAAAAATTCAATTGAAAGCTCATAATTAATTATAAATAAAATCAATATCAATTAAACGATATATTTTGATTCACATGAAATTATTTTTAATCTTGAACTATAAAATTTATCTGAAAATTATTTTACTGATTTATTTATTCATGTATAATTTAATAATTCAATAAAAAAATTAAGGAAATTTAAAATATGCGATATTAATAAAAAAGAAATACAATAAATCAAATTATAATTCATTGATATAGATTTTCTTATATTCAATTACGATAAAATAACTTTTTAATTATATAGTAGCTATAACAATAATATTTGCTAATTTTCATACTTCTTAAAAGAAGTAAAAGAAGAATTTGTTTATAATTCAATTGAAATTTTTTAAAAAGAATAATTATTATTAGAAACT
>Ga0315908_10004327_pt1 | contig 10247 bp, 8 predicted proteins | sample LakEriMetagenome_12_FD_203520 | JGI IMG/M metagenome (GOLD analysis project Ga0315908, IMG submission 203520) | Freshwater fungal communities from buoy surface, Lake Erie, Ohio, United States - Buoy 4 MA124 | ecosystem: Environmental > Aquatic > Freshwater > Lake > Lake biofilm | place: USA...
TCGGTTATTACTGTTTTTCTTGTCATAAATTGGTCTAATTGTTATTGATTGTTATTGATTTTTTTAATGTTTATTAAAGTTTTTAATTTTACTATAAATCTTCAAAAAAAGTTGTTATTTCGCCGTTAAAAGAGAAATCAATATTTCTCGTAGCTCCCCAGCGGTTTTTATCTATTTTAAAGCTTCCTGTTTGTTGTAAAATCCCTTTATCATCTGCTTCTCTATGCAATAGAATTATGCGGTCGGCATCTTCTTCAATACCACCGCTACCTTTTAAATCATTCATTGTCGGAGCATCTGTTCCCTGTCTATTGAGTTGTGCCAATCCCAGCACTGCAATATTGTATTTTTTAGCAATCTGTTTTAAGCTCGAAGTAATATCTTTAATTGCTGTCGCTTCACTAATATTAATATTCTTATTATAATTTTTTCTTTTAACTATTTGAATATAATCAACCACCAGCAAGTCTAATTTTCTTTTAGCAATGTGTTTAACCATTGCCTCAATTTGTTTTATTGATTGCGAGGCATCTGATACAAAAATAAAATCATTAATTTCTTTTAACTCTTTTTTTGATTGATTATAATCATCTAATTCTGCTTGATTAAGTCTTTTTCTTGCTATTTTCCAAGCCGGGATCTTCTTATTCATACTCACGAATTTATTATAAACTTCGCTATTGCTGACTTCTAGCGAAGCGAATAAACACACTTTCCTTTGCTTTGCAATATTAAGAATTACTTGTTGTCCCCAAGATGTTTTACCGACGGCTGGTCTGGCCCCTAAAACTGTTAAAGTTTTCTTCATAAGTCCACCATTAAAAACTTCATCTAGTTTCTTAAATCCTGTTGGCAAATGTAAGTCTTCGTTAGTTTCGCTTTCAATTTCTTTTTCTATTTCTTCAAGGGTTGATATTTTAGCATTATCTTGATTTTCATTATCTAATTTAGCTATTTTATCAAGTAGTTCACTAGTTGCAAAATCATAATTATATTTTTTTTCAATTATAGCATTTTGAAAATCTTGCATTGCTTTCAAGGTCTCTCTTTTTTTATATAGTTCTATTAAGCTAAAAGCATAATCTCTTATATCTGCAAGAGTTGATGCATTATGTATCATACTACCTATTTCTTGCCTTTCTTCATCATTAAAATATTGATTTAAAAAAACATTTATAAAGCCATCGCTATTTGTTGTTTTTCTAATTTCTGTTATTTTCTCAAAAAGCTTTTGATGAAATGGTATAGAAAAATATTCTACTTTTACTAAATCTTCTATTCTCTCAAAATAGATTTTGTTTTGTATAGTTAAACCTAAAATTTGTTGTTCTATTTCTAAATTCTGTAAGTGTTCCATTGTTTTTTAAATATTTTCGTTATATAGACGGTTTTTTAATTGATTAAGAGATGTTTTTTTATTTTTATAGCTAAACACCTTTAAAACTTTTAAATCGCTTTTAAATCGCTTTTAAATCAATTCTTTATTAATATTCGGTAGGGTTTTTTTTCCAGCACACTTTAAACCATACTTTAAATATAGCTCAATTGTATTGCTTAGAGTTAGCCCACCAGCCCTTGCTTTTGCTGTTAGGACTTCCTTTAAAGCATTGTCAATTTTCATAGTAAAAGATGAGGTTAGACAGTTAGTTATTGCCCCACTTTTTGACTCTTTTTCTTTTGTCATAGTTGCCCTGTTAAATTATTAATAATAAACTCGCTTTAAAAAAGCGGTTGCCAAGTCAATAATATTATAGTCTTTTAAACTTATTGTCAATTGTTTTTAATGTTAAAAATGAAATATATTTTAATATTTATTATAAAATTATAATGAAATATTAATTGACATTAATAAAACAGGTGTTATATTAATGTTAAATAGCTAGTTTTTAGTATTGATTAATTAAAACTTAAAAAAATGAATAAAAAATTTATTGCTTATTATAGAGTATCTACAAATAAACAAGAGCACGGTATTGATGCACAGAAAAACACGGTTCAAAAATGGATTATTGGCAGGGGTGAGATAATCAATTCTTTTCAAGAAAACATTTCAGGCAAGATTAATGATAGAGCCGAGCTTCTAAAAGCCGTTGAGTTTTGTAAAAAAGAAAATGCAACTTTATTGATTGCTAAGTTAGATAGACTTTCAAGGAATGTGTCTTTTTTATTTGATTTAAAAGACTCTGGGATTGATATAGCTTGTTGTGATTTACCAGAATTAAACACTTTAACACTAGGTATTTTTGCGACTATGGCTCAACACGAGAGAGAATTAATAAGCAAGAGAGTAAAAGACGGTCTAGAAATTGCTAAAAGTAAAGGTAAAGTAGGTGGAGCTAAAAAAGGGGTTGATACTCAAAAAGCTGTTATTAAGTCTCTGGAAGTGAGAAAAATAAAAGCAACTCAAAGAAATAAAAATGCAATAGCAATGGCTAAAACTTTAAGAAACCTAGGAATGAGTATTGAAAATATTAGAAATAAAATGATTGAAGCTGGCTTTAAATCATCAAGAGGCTTGCAAGTTAGTATAAAAGGGGTTCAAAGGTGGTTGAATGCTTAGAGCATTTTTAACATCGCGCGCGAGGGACTAATTGTCCCTCACTTTGCTAATTGCAATTTAAATTAAAAATATCTTTATCCATATATTCAATGCTATTGTTAAAAAAAACTGTTATTATATCGCTGTGTCTTTTACCTACTTTAAATAGCAATTTATCAATAGGTGATGTGTTTTCAAGGGTTTTGTAATAATAAAGCCAGCATTTAATAAAATTATCTTGATTAAATGGGAATGGGCTACGAGGTTTTTTTAATTTTGTAATGATATTTTTTAAATTAAAATAAGCTATTGTCTTAGCTGTTATTGGGTGGTTAAAGTAATAATAACCATCAGTATAACTATTACAATAAAAAAAATCTACAATTAAATCATATTGCAATAATGCTAAGTCTCTTAATCTTGTCATTTCTTGCTTATCTATTTTTTTAATAGTTTTTTCTACTTTGTTGTTAAAGTTAGATTTACTAAGTTTTATAAAATCTTCCAATAAAACAATGGTCTCTGGTTGTAAATCAAAATCTATTGTTTTGTTAAAAAGTTTTTTTATTTCGCTTTCAAGTTGCATTTTTATAATTGGTTTGAGTTGTCATTGCTTTGTAAATAATATTGATAGCCAATATTATCACAAAGTGGTTTTATAACATTTTTTATGCTAGTTTTACAATCTAATAGCTTGTCAAATGTAGGCAAAACAATGTTAATTCTTTTATTATCTGCTGTTATGGTAGCTTCAGGCTCAATCTCTATGATTTTAGCCTTAATTTCTTTTATTTCTTTTGAATAATCTTCTTGCTTGTAAGTTTCCCATTCTTCTAGCCAGCCTTCTACTCTTTTAGTTTGTTGCCAAGACTTAGCCTTTATTTCTTCTTTATAGTTAGCAAGAGCATTATTTAGATCTTCTTTGGTTATCCCTTTTTTTCTTAGTGAGTTATATTCTTTCTCACTGCTTGCTTTATTTCCTTTTACTTTCGTTTTTTGCACTGGGTAATTATTGTAAAACTCTTTGAAGTCATCTCCATATATATTATTATTATTATCTTCTTCTTCTTCTTTAGAAATTGCCCTTGTCTTTGCCCCTATTTTTGAGGCATCTCCTCCTACCAAAGCTTCGTCGCCTGTTTTTTCTTTGCCCTTTTTACTGTTAGCTTGCCCTTTTTGTTTTTTATCTTCTTGCGGGGTCAATCCTACCAAAGCTTCGTCGCCTGTTTTTTCTTTGCCCTCAAAAAGCAAGGTGATTATTGAGTATTTATTGGTTGTTTTAATCTCAATATCATTAGTTTCTTGCAAGTGTTTTAATGCTGTTCTTATTTCTTTTGTTGTAAGTTTTAAAGCCTTTGTAAGTGCATCATTGCTAGTTAAAAGCTGGTCTTTTAGCAATGTAATATTATTGCTTTTATAATTATCTTGATAGTTCGCTTCAAGTAATAAATGAATATATAGCATCAGGCTATTAGGTTTTAAAAACCAATTTCTAGTCTTGATGTATTTAGGGAGTATTGAAAATTTATAAGGTATCATTTTTGCTGTTCCAACAGTGCCAAGAGTGGCCACTTTTTGTTATTATGATTTTTATTTGCTTTTTAGTCATTTTTATTTTCGTTTCATTTTTATTTTGTCATAATTTTGTTTTTAATTTAAGTTGAAAGACTTGTAATAAAATTAATATTTATATTAATATGGACTTTTTTTAAATAAGTCAAATACTTTTTACAAAATTTATTATTAGCATCTAGTATTTTCTAGGTTTCTTGTAATTATTATATAATTATAATTTATTAAAATTAATGCTTGTCTTTTATAATCAATCATTGCAAAATCTACCTACTTTCCAAATTATTATGAATTTGAAAATGCTTTTTAGAATAGCCCTGCAATCGCGGGGCTATTTTTATTTAAAGCTTATCGCTTCTCTTTACTCCCAGCTGTCTAGCTAGCCTATAAATCGCCTTAATATCTCTTTTAACTGCTTAGCAATCTCTTTTAAATTTCAAGGTTGAATTTTTTAATTAATTAGCTATCGCGGGCCCGTGATGTTTATGAAAGCTTTTAAATTTTAGTTTTAGCCAATTTCTTTAAATTACATTCTAATAATTTAGATTTTTCTTCTTTATCAAAGGGCTTATTAGCTTCGTTATTGCACTCTTCACTGCATTTATTTAAGCACTTGCTTTTTAATTCTCTTTTATAAGCAATCTGTTCTTGTAAATATTCTTTATATTCTTGACAATTCTTAAACTGCTTGCCTAGTTGGTAGCTCTTATAAGCACTATTTAAGCCAGTTAATATTGCTAATACTATGCAATAAAGCACTGCATAATTAAAACAAGATCCTATAAAACTGGTTGCTTTTTTGAATATATATTTCATATTGTTTTTGTCTTAATTTTGCTTTCAAGTTGCGTTTTGAGACTTATAGCCTGTTTTTAATGCAGGCTATAAATATCATTATTCGTCTTTTTTAACAAAGTTTATGGTAATTTCAGGGACTTTCATTTTGATAGCTTCCCCATCCTCACCAGTAATTTCACTTCTTAAACTAAATTCTTCTTTGCATTTTCGTTCTAGCCACCACTTCGCACTATTTACATCGCCTTCATTTATCGCTTTATTGATTAATGCAATCGCTTTGATGCTAGGATGCTGTCGCAACTCGTGGCAATGCTCTAAAAAGCCTTCGGTTTTATTGCAATAGTTATAAAATGTTTGCTTGCATATTTCAGCATATAAGCAGGCGTGATTTACTCTATATCCCATTGAAAAAGCCTCTAATAGCTTAGAAATTACTTCTTCGGTTATTACTGTTTTTCTTGTCATAAATTGGTCTAATTGTTATTGATTGTTATTGATTTTTTTAATGTTTATTAAAGTTTTTAATTTTACTATAAATCTTCAAAAAAAGTTGTTATTTCGCCGTTAAAAGAGAAATCAATATTTCTCGTAGCTCCCCAGCGGTTTTTATCTATTTTAAAGCTTCCTGTTTGTTGTAAAATCCCTTTATCATCTGCTTCTCTATGCAATAGAATTATGCGGTCGGCATCTTCTTCAATACCACCGCTACCTTTTAAATCATTCATTGTCGGAGCATCTGTTCCCTGTCTATTGAGTTGTGCCAATCCCAGCACTGCAATATTGTATTTTTTAGCAATCTGTTTTAAGCTCGAAGTAATATCTTTAATTGCTGTCGCTTCACTAATATTAATATTCTTATTATAATTTTTTCTTTTAACTATTTGAATATAATCAACCACCAGCAAGTCTAATTTTCTTTTAGCAATGTGTTTAACCATTGCCTCAATTTGTTTTATTGATTGCGAGGCATCTGATACAAAAATAAAATCATTAATTTCTTTTAACTCTTTTTTTGATTGATTATAATCATCTAATTCTGCTTGATTAAGTCTTTTTCTTGCTATTTTCCAAGCCGGGATCTTCTTATTCATACTCACGAATTTATTATAAACTTCGCTATTGCTGACTTCTAGCGAAGCGAATAAACACACTTTCCTTTGCTTTGCAATATTAAGAATTACTTGTTGTCCCCAAGATGTTTTACCGACGGCTGGTCTGGCCCCTAAAACTGTTAAAGTTTTCTTCATAAGTCCACCATTAAAAACTTCATCTAGTTTCTTAAATCCTGTTGGCAAATGTAAGTCTTCGTTAGTTTCGCTTTCAATTTCTTTTTCTATTTCTTCAAGGGTTGATATTTTAGCATTATCTTGATTTTCATTATCTAATTTAGCTATTTTATCAAGTAGTTCACTAGTTGCAAAATCATAATTATATTTTTTTTCAATTATAGCATTTTGAAAATCTTGCATTGCTTTCAAGGTCTCTCTTTTTTTATATAGTTCTATTAAGCTAAAAGCATAATCTCTTATATCTGCAAGAGTTGATGCATTATGTATCATACTACCTATTTCTTGCCTTTCTTCATCATTAAAATATTGATTTAAAAAAACATTTATAAAGCCATCGCTATTTGTTGTTTTTCTAATTTCTGTTATTTTCTCAAAAAGCTTTTGATGAAATGGTATAGAAAAATATTCTACTTTTACTAAATCTTCTATTCTCTCAAAATAGATTTTGTTTTGTATAGTTAAACCTAAAATTTGTTGTTCTATTTCTAAATTCTGTAAGTGTTCCATTGTTTTTTAAATATTTTCGTTATATAGACGGTTTTTTAATTGATTAAGAGATGTTTTTTTATTTTTATAGCTAAACACCTTTAAAACTTTTAAATCGCTTTTAAATCGCTTTTAAATCAATTCTTTATTAATATTCGGTAGGGTTTTTTTTCCAGCACACTTTAAACCATACTTTAAATATAGCTCAATTGTATTGCTTAGAGTTAGCCCACCAGCCCTTGCTTTTGCTGTTAGGACTTCCTTTAAAGCATTGTCAATTTTCATAGTAAAAGATGAGGTTAGACAGTTAGTTATTGCCCCACTTTTTGACTCTTTTTCTTTTGTCATAGTTGCCCTGTTAAATTATTAATAATAAACTCGCTTTAAAAAAGCGGTTGCCAAGTCAATAATATTATAGTCTTTTAAACTTATTGTCAATTGTTTTTAATGTTAAAAATGAAATATATTTTAATATTTATTATAAAATTATAATGAAATATTAATTGACATTAATAAAACAGGTGTTATATTAATGTTAAATAGCTAGTTTTTAGTATTGATTAATTAAAACTTAAAAAAATGAATAAAAAATTTATTGCTTATTATAGAGTATCTACAAATAAACAAGAGCACGGTATTGATGCACAGAAAAACACGGTTCAAAAATGGATTATTGGCAGGGGTGAGATAATCAATTCTTTTCAAGAAAACATTTCAGGCAAGATTAATGATAGAGCCGAGCTTCTAAAAGCCGTTGAGTTTTGTAAAAAAGAAAATGCAACTTTATTGATTGCTAAGTTAGATAGACTTTCAAGGAATGTGTCTTTTTTATTTGATTTAAAAGACTCTGGGATTGATATAGCTTGTTGTGATTTACCAGAATTAAACACTTTAACACTAGGTATTTTTGCGACTATGGCTCAACACGAGAGAGAATTAATAAGCAAGAGAGTAAAAGACGGTCTAGAAATTGCTAAAAGTAAAGGTAAAGTAGGTGGAGCTAAAAAAGGGGTTGATACTCAAAAAGCTGTTATTAAGTCTCTGGAAGTGAGAAAAATAAAAGCAACTCAAAGAAATAAAAATGCAATAGCAATGGCTAAAACTTTAAGAAACCTAGGAATGAGTATTGAAAATATTAGAAATAAAATGATTGAAGCTGGCTTTAAATCATCAAGAGGCTTGCAAGTTAGTATAAAAGGGGTTCAAAGGTGGTTGAATGCTTAGAGCATTTTTAACATCGCGCGCGAGGGACTAATTGTCCCTCACTTTGCTAATTGCAATTTAAATTAAAAATATCTTTATCCATATATTCAATGCTATTGTTAAAAAAAACTGTTATTATATCGCTGTGTCTTTTACCTACTTTAAATAGCAATTTATCAATAGGTGATGTGTTTTCAAGGGTTTTGTAATAATAAAGCCAGCATTTAATAAAATTATCTTGATTAAATGGGAATGGGCTACGAGGTTTTTTTAATTTTGTAATGATATTTTTTAAATTAAAATAAGCTATTGTCTTAGCTGTTATTGGGTGGTTAAAGTAATAATAACCATCAGTATAACTATTACAATAAAAAAAATCTACAATTAAATCATATTGCAATAATGCTAAGTCTCTTAATCTTGTCATTTCTTGCTTATCTATTTTTTTAATAGTTTTTTCTACTTTGTTGTTAAAGTTAGATTTACTAAGTTTTATAAAATCTTCCAATAAAACAATGGTCTCTGGTTGTAAATCAAAATCTATTGTTTTGTTAAAAAGTTTTTTTATTTCGCTTTCAAGTTGCATTTTTATAATTGGTTTGAGTTGTCATTGCTTTGTAAATAATATTGATAGCCAATATTATCACAAAGTGGTTTTATAACATTTTTTATGCTAGTTTTACAATCTAATAGCTTGTCAAATGTAGGCAAAACAATGTTAATTCTTTTATTATCTGCTGTTATGGTAGCTTCAGGCTCAATCTCTATGATTTTAGCCTTAATTTCTTTTATTTCTTTTGAATAATCTTCTTGCTTGTAATTTTCCCATTTTTCTAGCCAGCCTTCTACTCTTTTAGTTTGTTGCCAAGACTTAGCCTTTATTTCTTCTTTATAGTTAGCAAGAGCATTACTTAATTCTTCTTTGCTTACTCCATTTTTTCTTAGTGAGTTATATTTTTTCTCACTGCTTGCTTCATCTCCTTTTACTTTCGTTTTTTGCACTGGGTAATTATTGTAAAACTCTTTGAAGTCATCTCCATATATATTATTATTATTATCTTCTTCTTCTTCTTCTTTAGAAATTGCCCTTGTCTTTGCCCTTATTTTTGAGTCATCTTCTTGTGGGGTCAATTCTGCCAAGGCTTCATCGCCTGTTCTTTTCTGAGTATTTTTCTGAGTATTTTTCCCTTTACTTGAGTATTTTAATTTTTTATCTTTTTCTAAAGGCAATCCTGCCAAGGCTTCATCGCTTGTTTTTTGCTTGCCCTCTTTTTCCTCTTCAAAAAGCAAGGTGATTATTGAGTATTTAGTAGTTGGTTTTATGGCAATATCATTAGTTTCCTGCAAGTGTTTTAGTGCTGTTCTTATTTCTTTTGTTGTAAGTTTTAAAGCCTTTGTAAGTGAATTAATACTAGTTAAAAGTTGGTCTTCTTCTAGTGTAATGGTGCCAGTTAAAGTTGTAATTAAAGCCTTCTTGTAGCTTTTAATTAAAGTCTTCTTGTAGCTTTTATTAGATAATAAATAAATATATAGCCTCAAGGTTTTAGGTTTTAAAAACCAATTTTTAGTCTTGATGTATTTAGGGAGTTGTGAAAATATAAAAAGCACTTCTTTAGAGGCTTCCTCGCCTGTTTTTTGTTTGTTGTCAAAAAGTAAGGTGATTATTGAATATTTATTGGTTGTTTTAATCTCAATATCGCCTGTTTTTTTTAAAGTCTCTAGTGCCGTTTCCACTTTTTGCCTTGTAAGTTCTAAAGCTTTTTCAAGTGAATTACTGCTCGTTAAAAGCTGGTTTTTTAGCAATGGAATATTATTGCTTTTATAATTATCTTGATAGTTCGCTTCAAGTAATAAATAAATATATAGCCTTAGGCTATTAGGTTTTAAAAACCAAGGTCTTTTTAATATGTATTTAGGGAATTGTGAATATTTATAAGGTGTCATCTTTATCGTTCCAACAGTGCCAAGAGTGGCCACTTTTTGTTAATAGATTGCTTTTAGTCATTTTAGTCATTTTTATTTTCGTTTCATTTTCATTTTTTCATAATTTTTGTTTGTTAAATTTTCACAATTATGTGAGAATCCGAATTAAAGTAATGAGTCCAATTTAATAAGTCAAATATTTATTTAAAAATTTATCATCTGCATCTAGTATTTTCTAGGTTTCTTGTAATTATTATATAATTATAATTAGTATATAATTACAATTAAAATAATGCTTGTCTTTTATAATCAATCATTGTAAAATCTACATACTTTCCAAATTAATAGTTTGAAATAGTCTTTTTAGAATAGCCCTGCAATCGCGGGGCTATTTTTATTTAAAGCTTATCGCTTCTCTTTACTCCCAGCTGTCTAGC